>OLSD01002456.1_pt1 | contig 13013 bp, 11 predicted proteins | sample 1672211 | NCBI WGS metagenome assembly OLSD01 (sample SAMEA3136659, study PRJEB25190) | human gut metagenome | reverse complement strand
TCATTAAATGCGGTTCCTGACTTCCGGGGCGTTTCTTCGAATGAGGAATCCCCTTTAAACGATGCTTTTAAACGCTGAGCCTCAACAACATAACCAGCTAAAAGGTTTCGTTGCCGTACGACGTTTGGCAGCCATTGACTCTCTGCGCTTTTAAGTCTGAACGCTTAGGAGAAGTTTTGTTTTATAGGCTTGCTTCGCGGTGCACTATCAAACTATGACACCGCAAAGGTAGAGACTAATTTTTGAACATGCAAGCGATTTCAAGAAAAAATCAATTATTTTTGAAAATAATCCATGAAAAATTTGGAAGTTACTTAGAAACTCTGTAACTTTGCCCTCGAATAAAAATAATAATGATTACAAATTATTTATGAGTAACGCTGAAATTCTTGATTATTTTGCCCAGCACGGGGTTAAGCCGTCGATGCAGCGTATGGCAGTGATGAAATACCTGCTGACTCATCGCACGCACCCGACGGTGGACGAAATCTACAACGATGTTGTTCAGGAAATTCCAACGCTCTCCAAGGCCACCGTTTACAACACGCTGCGCTTGCTTGTCAAGCAAGGGGCGGCCTTGCAGATAACGATTAACGAGCAGTGTACCTGCTACGACGGCGACATCACGCCCCACGCGCATTTCTTTTGCCGCAACTGCGGAAGGGTGTACGACATGCCGCTCAATTGGCAAGACATTTCGGAGATGGCGGATGTGCCGGCGGGCTTCAAAGTGGACGAGGCCGCGCTCTATTTCCGGGGATTGTGCTCAAATTGCAGCGAGACGAACAAAGAGTTGTCCTGAAAATGCCCGATTCCAGAATTGCGGCTGACGACGCCAGACATGGCGGAGTTTTCAGTCTCTTCTTGACAGGGTATGGCATTGGATACCTCTGAAGATTGACATAATTATTGACATAACTATTGACATAACATATTAAAAATTCTACCATTATGAAAAAGAAATTCATTTGCACCGTATGCGGTTATATTCACGAAGGTGACCACGCTCCAGAAAAATGCCCAATGTGTGGCGTTCCTGCTTCCAAGTTTAAGGAGTTGAAAGAAGAAAGTGGCCTTTCTTTTGTCTCTGAACACGAAATCGGCGTAGCCAAGGGTTGCGACGAAGAAATGATTAAGGACCTCAACAACCATTTCATGGGCGAATGCACCGAAGTGGGCATGTATTTGGCAATGAGCCGTCAGGCCGACCGCGAAGGCTACCCTGAAATTGCTGAAGCTTTCAAGCGCTATGCTTGGGAAGAGGCTGAACACGCTTCGAAGTTTGCCGAACTGCTCGGCGACGTGGTGTGGGACACGAAGACCAACCTCGAAAAGCGCATGAACGCTGAATCTGGTGCCTGCGAAGACAAGACCCGCATCGCCAAGCGTGCCAAGGAACTCAACCTCGACGCCATCCACGACACAGTTCACGAAATGGCCCGCGACGAAGCTCGTCACGGACGCGGTTTCGAAGGTCTCTTCAAGCGCTACTTCGGCGAGAAGAAATAAGACTCACAACCACCAAACATCAAAGCAAGAGCCGCCTGCTTCCTCTCGGGAGCGGCGGCTCTTTTTTTTGAATAAGTAAAGACCATTACTTAGTCTGCCCAAATCTTCCACTTGTCGGTTTTATCCCACAAGCCTTTGACATTTTCATCCGTATAATCCTCCTCTGGCGCTTGTTGAACGGAAGACACGGCAAGTGCTGCCTGTATATCAAGCTGGAGAACACAGATTTCGGGTTTTATATATACTTTCTTTTTCATTGTCCAAACGGTTATTTGATGATTACCTTCATTGTCTTGTTGCCGCGCTTCACGATGTTCACGCCTTTCATCGGTGCGTCAAGGCGCTTGCCGTTGAGGTCGTAATATTCTGCATCGTTGGCGTTGAGCATTTCGAGCGGCGCAACGTTGTCGATGCCTGTGGTGGAATCGCCAATGCGCATAGAGAGACTGGGCGAAGTATTTGCGGTTGTTCCTTCGAGCCAGGAGCGGAACGGCCCCACCATGACGGCCTGCGTTTCTGGCGCTGCAGCTTTCAGTTTTGCCACATTCCAGAAGCGGTCTTGGGCGAGAATATATCCGTCGGTCACTTCCTTTGCCTGATACGTGCCGCTGAACTTCAGATTTCCCACTTCGGCAGGCTGCATCTTCATGCGGATTTCAACCGAACGGTCTGGCGAGAAGGTCAGTGTTTTCTCCTCACCATCGCGACGCACAATATACGCAACTCCAGGGTTCAAAATAAAAGTGCAGCGCTTCAGAACAACCTCGTCGTTGGTCATCTTTTCAATGGTAAACACACTGTACGGCGCATCGCTGGGAAGTAGCATTTCGTATGGCAACACGAGAGAGCCCCAGGTGTTAGTCATCGTGCGGACATAGGAAGCCCCATCCAAATAGGCGTATGCATCATCGGAAACGTAGGAAGCATCGCTGAGGTTGACGTATCTTCTCATCTTGCAATCGTGATAGCCATTCTGCATGCCTTTGGGCAACGACTGGAACACGAGATTATTCGTATTTTGTGTATTAGCAAAAGCATCTGTGCCGATTGATTCCAATGCAGAAGGTAAGATAAAATCGCCAGTAAATCCTGTACAATTATAGAACGCATAAGAACCAATCTCCTTTACAGTTTCGGGAATGCTGAGAGGGCCTGTAAGATTTGTACAACGAGCAAAGGCTCCAAACTCGATTTTGCGGAGATTATTAGGCAGACTCAAGCCCGTGAATCTACTGCAATCAGAGAACGCATCTTGGCCAATCTCCGTCACACTATTGGGAATGACAAGGGTGCCAGTAAAAAATTTGCAATTCTCAAACGTCTTACTTCCAATCTTTTTCAAATTCGCCGGAAGTGTCAGTGTGCCATAGAGATTAGAGCACTCTTTGAAAGCGCCATCACCAATCTCGGTCACAGTAGAGGGAATCGCAAGTTCGCATTTGAGATTCTTGCAACCATTAAAAGCATTAGCACCGATTCTTTGCAAACTACTTGTCAGGCTCAGCTTTGTAAGACTCGTGCAACCACTAAAAGCATAATCGCCAATCTCCATAACATTATACGCGATATTAAGCTCACCCGATAAAAGGCAATCATAAAAAGCTCGGTTTCCGATTTTTTTCAAATCACGTGGAAGGTTCAACGTTCGGAAATTGTGGCAACTTTCAAACGCCCCTTCGCCGATTTCGGTCACACGATCAGGAAGAGAAAAATCGGTACAAGCAGTTTTGGCGAAAGCATAAGCGCCTATGGATTTCACAGACATCGGGAGGTCAATTTTGCCATTAAGCTTACTCATATAAAAAGCCTTGTCTGGTATACGGGTGATGTCGTCGTAAAACTCTATCATGAATTCGCCACTGCCGACAGCAGTATTCGACAGCATTTTTGCACCAAAATCCAGATTATCAGCAAGTTTCACCATTTTTTATCTGAGGTGGTGTATCTAAAAAAATAATGTTTGCAATTATTGCAATGATCATTATACATCCAATGCTCTTTTGAAAGAGATGCTGTCAGACCACTGATAATTGGGGTTTTGCTTAGTGCATCGGGGTTGAATGTTATATAATACGTAGCACCGCAGACGAAATCACGAGGTTTAATATCAATGTATACTTCATTAGTTTCGCCTACGATTTCATAATCAGATGAGCCTTTCAATTTTTTATACAACACCCACTTGCCTTTTTTCATCGACTCCCGCAAATCAACATAATTTACATCCCAGTTAAAACGCATAATATCGCCATATTTTCTTTCTGCAGTTAAACCAAGGGGATAGAGGAAGCCGTAAATTTTGTTACTGATGTCCCAGTCTTTATATGATTCATTCGATACGTCACACCAATCGCGCCACTTGCCCTTCACATTTATGTTGTGAGGGCGGTAGGAAAACGAATTATTGAAAGAGAGTTTGAGTTCTACAGTGGTCCACTTATCTTCTTTATATTTATCATTATAAGCGCACGTCTGATTTTTCATGACTTTGCAAAACTGTGCAGTGCCGATTTTCACGTTGTTAAGCTTCATCGTGCCCTGTAGGCCCATATTGCCACTCGTCTCTAAATTCTTTATATGATCCTCATTGTCGACATTGGAAAAGTTCCTCCAAATATCGTTTAGCTTAACCACATTACTCCCATCAATATTGAGATAGACATCTCCGATAAAGTGGGCGTTGCCGCCATCGTAGTTATACATCCAAAGTTTGAGCCTAACTTCGGTGCCATTGTCCGAATAGGTCGGGCCGCTGATGATTTTCACAATCGGATTGCGCGGCACTACTTTTTTGCCAGCAGAAGCACCGCCAATACCAACCATCCACATCAGCAAGGAAAGCAGCGTGCAAAACATTGCACGGCGGCTGTGGTCAGAGTTAAAAATCTTCGTCATATTTGATTGTTTTTTGTTGTTCGATTGGTTGCAAAATTAGTCCGCAATCGCCAAGCAACAAAAGCCGGGCCGCCGTAAAATGCCGTAGGGGGGGGGTAAAAAGGAGGGTAAAAAGGGGTAAAACCAGTAAAAAAGTACTACCTTTGTATGGTAGAAAGAATGAAAAATCATGAGATTAGAAATCACACCACGGCTACGCGTTTTCCTTGACCGTCGCAGCCATAATTGGCAGGAACGCTTGTGTCTTATCACTTTTTTGGTGCTCAGTTCGTCGGTGATTTTGGCTGGTGTGCCTATGCACCTCATCGGACTTGTCGGACGGGGCAACACGATGCTGTACGCCATATCGGCAATCGTTTGGGCGACGACGTTGGCGATTCTGGTTTTGTATCTGCGGCAGCGCGTGTCGCTAAAAACGGCCATGACCTCGTTTGGCATACTGACCCAACTGACCGACAGCGCCCGCATCGTTCACATGGCGATGGCGCAGCCGCCGGGCTTCAACGAGACCATCGTGTTCAACCAAATCATCTCGCTTGCCCTCATCATCTATCTCGTCATGGCCTCTCTCAGGCACATCCCGACAATCATCGCCTCCATCAGCATCGCCACAATCGCTTTTGCTTACCTCTACACTGACGGAGGGGTGAACAAGCAAATCGCGATGATATTCATTATCACGGAGATTTTCACATGCGTGCTGGGCGAACTAATCAGGCGGGGCATTCGCAACACGCAGCGCGAGAACGAGGATTATCACGACACCCTCGACCGACTGCTGACCACTTTCCACATGACGAAAACCGAACTGCTGGCCTACATACAACTGGGACGCGGAGGGATGAAAGACAAGGACATCTCCGATTTCTTCAACCATCTCGACGAGCGCACTGAGGCCAACTTGATAAGGGCCGTGGAGCAAAGAATGGCCCACCGCAGGATGCAACACGCCGACATTTCGGCAACGCTGCCTTCGCTGACGCCAACGGAGCGAGAAGTGTGCCGCCTAATCATCGGCGGCAAGACCATCTTGGAGATTGCCGCCATTCTCGACAAAACGCCCAACAACATCAGTTCGGTGCGCATACACATCCGCAAGAAGCTCGGACTTGCCACGTCCGACGATCTGAGAGAAGCGCTGCTGAAAACAACGGAAGGGCGTTGAGCAACGCGGCAAACACATATCGGCTCTTATATTGCCTCCTCACATTGGTTTTGCGGGAAGGCCAAGCGCATTTTTCAGTTTCTGCAAAACACAAAAAACCTCCTTCAGACGATGCCTGAAGGAGGTTTTTTAGGTTATAAGAATCGCTTAAATCTTGCGTTTCATGATAGAGGCAGCGCGGTCGAGCGCCACGTTGATATTGGGACAGATGTGGTCTTTTCCCAGCAAATGGTCGAAACCATTGTGTTCGAGCACGGCATGCACGTTGGGCGTGACACCAGAAAGCACGATGTGGGTGCCTTCGCGGTGGCTCATCTCGCAGAGGTTTTGCAAGTTGTGGATACCCGTAGAGTCGATAAACGGCACGCGGCGCATACGGATGACGCGCACCTTCGGATGGTTGTCCATGGCGCTCATGAGTTCCTCAAACTTGTTGGCGATGCCAAAGAAATATGGGCCGTTGATTTCGTAGACCTCCACGCCCTGCGGAATGATGAGGTGTTCCTCGTGGGTCTCGACGTCCGTTTCGTCGTTGGGGTCGATTTCGTCGGCAATGACCTTGATTTGCGTGCTCTCAGCCATACGCTTCATGAAGAGGAGGCAGGCGATGAGCAAGCCCACTTCGATGGCCACGGTGAGGTCGAAGATAACGGTGAGCAAGAAGGTGATGACGAGCACGGCAATGTCGCTCTTCGGATTCTTCATCAGCTGCATAAAGGTGCGCCAGCCGCTCATGTTGTATGAAACAACCACCAACACGCCAGCCAGACAAGCCATTGGGATATAGCCCGCCAGCGGCATCAAGACGATGAAGATGAGCAAGAGCACAGCCGCATGAATGAGTCCGGCAACGGGCGTGCGTCCGCCGTTGTTGATGTTGGTCATGGTGCGGGCAATGGCTCCCGTGCAAGGAATACCGCCAAAGAGCGGCGTGCAAAGGTTGGCAACGCCCTGTCCGATGAGTTCCTGGTTGGAGTTATGGTGGTCGCCACAGACACCGTCGGCCACAGTTGCGGAGAGCAACGACTCAATGGCGCCGAGCACAGCGATGACCATCGCCGTTGGAAGGAGTTCGCGGAGGCCGTCCCAAGAGATGTTGGGCACTGTGAGCGGCGGCAACGTAGCTTTGATTTCGCCAAAGCGGTCGTGGATGGTGGCGATGGAGCTGAGGCCGTGTTCCTGCAGAACGGGGTTGAGGAAATAAGCGCCCAGCGTCATCACGATGATGGCCACGAGCGAACCGGGGATTTTCTTCGACAGCTTCGGCGTCAAAGCGATGATTGCCACGCTGAGAACGCCAACGGCCGTTGTTATCCAGTCGGTGGTGTTGAAATGTTGGAAATAGACCACCCACTTCGAAACAAAGTCGCCCGGCATCTTACCCTCAATCTGGAGTCCGAAAAATTCCTGAATCTGCGTGGTGAAGATGGTGACGGCGATACCGCTCGTGAAGCCCACCACAATGGGGTATGGAATGAACTTGATGATGGTGCCGAGCCTGAACGCTCCCAGCAAAATGAGGAACACGCCCGCCATCATGGTGGCCACAATTAGTCCAGACATTCCCAAAGCGGGATTGCTGACAATGCCGTAGATGATGACGATGAAGGCACCCGTTGGGCACGCGTGAGCCGCCCAGGGCCGACACGATGAAACCACCGATGATGGCTGTTAAGATACCCTGCGACGGCGACACCCCGGAGGCGATACCGAAAGCAATGGCCAATGGCAACGCCACAATGCCCACAATGAGGCCGGCCATAGCGTCGGCCGCAAATTTCTCGCGATTGTAGTGTTGGAGTTCCGAGAACAACCTCGGCTTGAAACTAAATCCTTTCATTCGATATAACGATAAATTATTGTGAAAATGCAATGCGTTTTCCAAACAGTTCCGGAGGCGTAAGACTTTGAAAGCGAATTGTTTTCCGCTTTCAAAAAGAGGTATGCTTTCGGCTTCTTTTAGAAATGAGTTGCAAAGTTACACAAAATTTAGCAGATTCCCCGCTTTTCCTCCTTGAAAACATCCGTTGCTGGCTTTCAGGCGGTTAGCATGCCGGTTTTATTCTGTCAAATACGAAATCAATTGTTCCATACTATTTTCGATGCTCTCAATCATCGGTATCTCTTTGTAGGCAAGATCGGGAAGTTCTTTTAAATAGACGTTGCTTAATGCAGACCAAACATCATGTAGGTCATTGATGATTGGAGAATCCATAATGTTTTTGTTTTGCCATCCTTCGGGCTTGTCAAATCTCTGTTGGTCTTGCGCAAACAAATTGCTGAAGTCCGACTTGAAAACGTCACTTTTCAGATAGTCCTGTGTTTCAACATCATTCAAGAGGAAATGCAAATCATAGAAATGGCGTATCTTAGCTGTCAACTCCGACATGTAGTTGTCGGCCAAGGAACAGCGAAGCAATGACACCAACTTCTCTGTCAATGTTCTACGCCTGTCGAGAACATTCACTTCGAAAGGCTGCATATCAAACTCTTCTATCAAGCTCTCATTACCAGTCTTTTGCAGGAACTCGGTCAAAAAACTTTGCAGCCTGCATTTCTGGAATGGATATGGATTGGCAAAGGAGTTGATTTCAACGAGCAATTGTCCTGCCTTGATAGCACCCACTTGTAATGTATCAATAGTTCTTGGATAAGAATAGTATGCCTTGTGGTAGTGAGAACCTTTGCTTGTAAAACCAGGCATATCCATTTCCTGCAGTCCTTCCGTCATGCTTTTGGCTGTTCTTTTGATCAGCATCTTCAACTGGTTTCCACTGAGCGTCCATGCCTCAGAGATGGCAATATCTATGTCTTCTGAAAATCTACAACCAATACCGTATGCTTTTGTAAGACTTGTTCCTCCTTTGAATATGGCACGGTTATCTTTGTCGTTCGCAGCCATCAAAGACAACGAGCGACAAATCCAATAGTCCTTCTCGATGAAAATACTCTTGATGCCAAGTCCTCCATCCTCTTCAGGTTGCGACGCTGCTTGCAAGGCATCTGAAAACAACTCCCAGTTTTCATGTAATCTCATATGATGTTCCAGTTTCTTTTGTTTGATAATACTTTGTCGGAGATTGGCAACTTGTAACTGGTCACTCCGTTCAATGTTTTGCTAATGGTTTCCGTTTCAAGTTCCATATTTTCGTAGATAGCCCCAAGCAAGGCCCTTACATAAGGCGTATATGCCAAGGATAATTCTGCCAATTCTTGCTTCTGTTCCATTGAAAGGGCATTGATTACTTTATAAATATTCGTCACACATTCATCTGGTGAAGTGGCAGGAATATCCTTTACAAGGCGCAGAGCATCCAATATTCTAAGTAGTGGAATATTGCCTGTTGTTATGGCGTTCTCTTGTAAGAGAAAAGAGATTTTCACGCCATTCCTTGTAATAGGTCTCCGATATTTATTTGTGCCGACAAGGATGGATGAGCTTATCTGTGTTGTCAACCCCATGAATGCAAATGCGGTTGTCCCTGTTATATAGCCTACAATCTTACCATCTTGCTCCAAGAAGTCCTTAACAAGTTCTGAATCAACAGGTTTTAGATCACCAAAGATGGTCTTCTTTGGAATATAGTATTTTCCCTTTGCAATCTTTTGCAGCTCACCTTGTAGCACAAGGCGGTTGAGAGCTTTGGCAAGTGCTGGCTGATACTGCATCTCCACTCCAAAGTCTCTTGTTGTCAACACAACCCCAGCAGGGGTCAACGACAATCTTTCCTTTATCAGTTTTGCTATAACCATATTAATCTCATTTTTCTTCAAATGCAAAGCTAATAAAAAGTCTTGTTTTTTACGTAAAAAACTTGACTTATATATGTATTCTTAACTATTTTCATACTATAATCCATCCCAGGCCCCTTCATCATCTCCTGTTTTTCCTTTGCAAATTTAGTTCAGTCCATCAGTTTATCAAGTACCAACTTGTTATTGACAGGTGGTCAAGTATTTTTTTACTGTTACCAAGTAGGTGGTCAAAGTCATTGATAAGCAGAGCTGCCCGCGGCAGGCGGGGGGCTGAATTATTCTATTATCATTACAAAAAACTGCGGCAGGAAATATCTTTCGATTTCCCTGCCGCAGGCTTCATATCAATTGCAAATGCGCTTTCAGCATTTCAGCGCATACTTAGTAATGGTGGAAGATTTTCAACATTACTTACAATGGCGCTTTTATCAGTCTTTACCCCAAAGCGATGATTTCCAAGAACCATTCTGGCGGTTGCTGAGCGCTTCCGTGCCGTCAACTTCTTCTTCAGAGTAAACGTCCATAGAGTTCGTCATCATCAGGCTCTCTGCTTTGAAAGCGATTACTTCAGAGGCCGGGGCTATATATTTCTTCTTCATATTCATATTCGTATTGAGTTTGCTGTTCATTCTTTAATTATTTCACGAAAATCTTACGTCCGTTCTGGATGTAAACACCCTTTTCTGCTTTCGCTACACGACGACCGGACAAATCGTAGATAGGTGCCTTGTCGGCTGACGTTTCGATTTCTTCGATGCCAGTCACGTTGTCCTCGAGGAGGAATGCAGAAACGGCCTGGGCCTCAGCTGGAGCAGTGTAGAAAGCGCGGAAACCGTGGATGGTGCGGTTGGCAGAAGAGAGTTTGTAGAATCCAACGCCGTGCTTTCCGTTTGCCAAGATGAATGCGGCAGACTCGTTGGCAACATTTGCCGTATTGGGCACACCGCTCAACGCTGAAGTGGCGACACTCCCTGTGGTGGTGATATTGAAATTGTAAGTGCCTCGTGCAGCCTTCACGACAACACCAACATTGGCAGGAATGACGGCAGAGATTGAAGTGAGCTTTGCCTTTCCGTCTTCAAAAGCGGCGGTGTAGACCTCAACGCCAGCTGGAATTTCGAGAGCGACAGGAGCAATCAAAGTGGCATATCCTGCTGCACCAACAGAGAGCGGAAGCGATTCCACGTATTCCATTTGGAAGTTATAGCCGTCGGCGGGGGCTGAACTGCCAGCATCCGTGAAGTAGTAAGAGCCAGAGACCTGAGTATAGAGGAAACGGTTGCCATTGAACTTCACGTTGTAACATCCTGCAGCGCGATTGGATGCCTCAGAGAACTGAATGCTCGTGCCAGTTGTGATGTCTTTGTAACCAGCGAAATTACTGATGTTCTCCAAATAATATCCAGTTTCGTAAGCCAGAAGTTTGTTGCCGTTGTAGAAGAAAATGGTCTTAGCTTCGTTTTCACCATCCTTGCCTACAAGATAGGCAGCGCGATTATCTTTAACCATAGACGTTTCGGAAGATAGATACGGCATGGCAGCCTGGCTTGCAGCCGACGAATGGATACGGATGAACGTGCCGTTGGCTGGTTTGTTGAGACTAAAAGCGAAAGTGCTGCAAGCATTCAACAATGCAGAACGGGCAGATGTGATTTCTGCAGATGTTGCAGTTTCGCCTTTCGTGTTGATTTCATTAGCTTTAGCATACGCTGGAGCAAAGGTCGTGAAACTGGTTGTCTGGTTCAAGCCATTGCCGATAAGATTGCCATTCTTGTAGGTTTCATAAAGCTTTTGCGTTTCTGCCGCAGCATCAATTTGCGCCTTCAGTTCAGCCTGTTCGTTGGCTGTTGTGACATTGGAAAGAACCACCAGCGTCGGAACGTTATCGCCGTTTCGGCTGTCGAAAGAGAGTTTGAGTTGAGACATTTCTTCCGGCAATTCAATCTGAATGAAATGGTCTTCGTATGTGTCTGCACTCCAAGTGGAATGGAAGAATGTACTTGTTTTTTTGTCGCAAATATTTTCGAGCATTCCTTCTCTACTTTCCTGTGCATTGGTTACAAAGTTTTCGGCGCCCAACGACACTTCATGGCCACTGGCATCAAGCACTCTGAACTCACCAATCGAGAAGAATTGGTGACCATTATTTCCAGCCTTTGTATTTGTCTCCAGCACCTTGAAGCGCAGTTTCTTGACAGGAGTTGGGAAGCTCAGGGTTTCAGAGTTCCATTTATAACGATAGGCGTTATTGTCCGTTTCATCGTTATAGCCAGTGCCTGGCAGACCTTCAAAACTAGAGAGATACTTGACTGGGGCCTTAACGTTGTAAGCAATGATTGCTTCTTTCAAGGCATCCATTTTTGCAAGCCTTTGAGCATGGTCGTCTGTACTTTCATAGACATTCAAATCAATGGCAGACTGCAAATTGGCATTGCCTTCATAGTCAGCATTGTTCTGCAAACATGTGTTTGCTATGTCTCTTATGTCATTCAGCAACACCTCATCATAGCATTTACTTACAGCCGTTTCATCAGCAGCACCTACTTCGACAATCATCCAACGGTTGCCATCATCCTGGGTCTGATAATTCGTATTCACCCATCCACTGCTATGATTGATAAACTTCCCGTCAACAGATATCGTGTGGGGATAATTTGCGCTGCCAGTTGCAGCCCCGAATGTGATTTCAGCTTTTTTCAAACGCAACTCCAATTTGGCCGTATTGTTAGACTTACTTACAAAGCTATTGCCACCCACATTATATAAATAGCATTTTCCGTCATTATCTTTATATGGCGTGAAGCAATAGTTGTCGTTGACAAATGGATTTGTACCTGACACCGACATTCCGTTTCCATTTCCATTGCCATACAACGCACCTCTAATGGTTGTCAAGATGTACTTCTTGGACGAACTGAGAGTTGCAATATCTGTGACGATTTTCGGTAACTCCGTGATTTCCGTTTCGCCTGCATCAATAATCTGCCATTGGTTTCCCTCATCAACTTCTTCCCAATCCACAGCGAGTCCCCTTTGGTTATTATGATTAAAACGATTTTTATTCCCTCCTGAATTGATAAAAATCGTCCAAGGATAGGTTGCATTGGCACCCTTTTCGAACGTCACATTCTCCAGTTTGTCAACGCTGAAACCTACATTGTTGCCATTTTTCTTGCAGAAGAATCCGGCTCCGAGATTATACAGGTAATAATTGTCTGCATCCTTGTAGATGACAAACTTGTAATCATCGCCATTGGGCGTTGCGTCTTTAGCTGAAGCCACCAGTTGACCGTGGTTGGCCGCAGAATAGGCATAACCACGAGCGCATTTTAGATAGTAAGCATGATTGTTGCGCAATTGGTCGAGCGACGTAATGAGCGTTTGCGCTGATATGCTCCCACTGAAAACGAGCATCAGCATCAGAATCAATGAAGTAAATTTTTTCATACGATTTGATATAGTTTTTTGTTTGTAAAGAAGAATATTTATAAAAAATATAATGCGTATGCTTGCTTTAGTTTACACTTTAAGCGTCGCAAGTTACAAATAAGTTCAAGAATACGCTTCGGGGGGGGGTAAAAAGATGTTAATTCTTTTCTATTTTGTGAAATTTTCCTCTAAAAAGCCGTTCCCGCAGGCTCTTTAGAAGAAAAACAAACGGGAAAATGGGTGACTACGACAAGCGTAT
>OLSD01002453.1_pt1 | contig 13026 bp, 17 predicted proteins | sample 1672211 | NCBI WGS metagenome assembly OLSD01 (sample SAMEA3136659, study PRJEB25190) | human gut metagenome | reverse complement strand
TTTTACAGTCACGTAATTTGTTTAGGTACTAAAATCATAACTTGGAATTCAAACTTAATAGCTTGTTTTACAGTCACGTAATTTGTTTAGGTACTAAAATTATCTTGTGTGTCGAGACTGCTGCCTCTTGTTTTACAGTCACGTAATTTGTTTAGGTACTAAAATCACCGGATTGCCGTGTAGCCTTGGAACAGTGTTTTACAGTCACGTAATTTGTTTAGGTACTAAAATTGGTTACTTTTCGGCTGTTCTGTGGTTGTTGTTTTACAGTCACGTAATTTGTTTAGGTACTAAAATTAGCAATATCGTATCTTAGGTTTTCAGATAGTTTTACAGTCACGTAATTTGTTTAGGTACTAAAATCCAAAATTACCGACTGTCAATCGGAGACAGTTTTACAGTCACGTAATTTGTTTAGGTACTAAAATTTATTTGCAGTTTTATTTCTGCATTTTTGAGTTTTACAGTCACGTAATTTGTTTAGGTACTAAAATATAGTAGAAGGATTTATGGATAGACTTAAGTTTTACAGTCACGTAATTTGTTTAGGTACTAAAATTTATTCGGATAACGTATTGAGCATTGTTCCGTTTTACAGTCACGTAATTTGTTTAGGTACTAAAATCGGATAACAGATATTCTGGAAGAAATGAAGGTTTTACAGTCACGTAATTTGTTTAGGTACTAAAATAATGTGATTGGAATGCCTGCCGTGTACCGTGTTTTACAGTCACGTAATTTGTTTAGGTACTAAAATTTGTATCAGTAATTGTTTCCAGTCTGTCATGTTTTACAGTCACGTAATTTGTTTAGGTACTAAAATACTTCCAGTAATCGGACATATCAATCCTGAGTTTTACAGTCACGTAATTTGTTTAGGTACTAAAATCTGTTGCCGGAGTCGTTGTGATTGTTCTTGGTTTTACAGTCACGTAATTTGTTTAGGTACTAAAATAAAAAAGGGAATGTGTATTTTATAGCAAAAGTTTTACAGTCACGTAATTTGTTTAGGTACTAAAATATCAAATTTAGCACTCCCTACTTTTGTATACCATCATTTTCAGATTCATTATATCATTTTTCAAGCTTTTAAAAAAGCCATTTCAGGCATTTTTTCCTCATCTTTCCACCTATCATTCAGCATCAATGTTTGATTAATCAGCTTACATATAACGTTTTCTTCCACCGTATATAAATATCCACCCTGTCCTATCTTTTGAATGATCTTCTGCAAATCAGTCTGCAATTGTTCTTCCGATATTTTCTTATTGCATGGATAATTATTCTCCACGTATGTTTCTATATCCTCAAATTCCGGCATCTGAAAATCCACTTCTCCCAGTACCGTGATCCCCGAACACAATTTTCTGTCACAGCACACATATCCTTCCAGACTTGTTGATAAAACGAAATATATATCGTATTTTGCACTAATTTGTATCATTCTCTCCAAAATCTCATCATACTCTTTTGGCAAAATTAAATGGTCAATATTCTCTACTATGATCAACATTTTTCTTGGATTTAATCCCATTACACTTTCAACCAGATTCAAAAAAATTGTCAACAAATCAAAATTATTTTTATCTTCCAACGACGTTTGTTCATTTCCAACAACGCTCGATTTTTGAACCATCTCCCATACATCCGATTCCGCATAGGTTAATTCAATATCTCCTAAATGATTCAAATCTTTATTTATCATCTGAAACATTTCTTCCAATTCTGCATGAATGGTGTGCAAATGCAACTGCCAGTCAAATTCCTGCATGAGTCCCCTGACATATTCCACCATCAAACTTTGCTTCGACCATTTTATCCACATCAACAGATCTGCTACCCCACTTACTGATAAAACCGTAAAAAATTTTCTACCAACTAATTCATCATCTATTTTAACATTGTTTCTCCACTTATTCCGTTCTTCGAAATACTTATATGCACTAAAATATCTTCTTATGGATTCCAAAATATACGATTTCTTCGGAATGTTCTGACCGCATAACTGTGTGATAGGTTTCAACTCAAACGTATATTTCTTTTCATATTCTGTTACATCAATTTTCATAATATAATCAGCCTCTCTGTTCCAAGCACTGTCTCAGCTATTGACGGACTTCCAACCAGCAACTTCATATCTGAATATTGCTTTTCTGTAACACACAGCAATCTAACATTTCCTTCCCTTGGTATAAATTTCTTTATCCGATTCTCCAACCGATTTGCATATTCCCTGCTTGGACACACTCTCACATATACCGAATACTGCATCATAACAAATCCTTCTTGCATCAGATTTTTTCGAAATATACGGTATGCCCTTCTTTCTTCCTCTGTTTCAACCGGTAAATCAAACATACACAACATTCTCATAATTTTATAATCCATCCAGTTCTTCTCCAACAAATTCATCTATATCCGGGAACACAATATTCTCACATCGCTCCATGATGAAAGAAGCATATTGCTCCACATAATTTTCTATCATATTACATACAAACATCTTTTTATTTCTATACAATATTTTCATATTCAAAACATTTACCAACTGTCGTCTATGCTCTGCCGTAAAATACGGTTCATTTTTCATAACTTCATATGCAACAATATCTATAAGTGGACGCAGAGGTTCCATTAAATCATCCACAAGATTAAATCGGTTATATTCATTTTTATGATGAATACCAATCTGCGTGTTTAATCCATATCCCACACATACTCTTGCAATATATCCACGCAACACGGCATATCCGTAATCCAGCCCACTGTTCAATAAAATATCTTCATTGCCTCTTGAAAAAGAAGTTCCCATCAAAAGATTAAAATACACTTTTGCTGCATGTGCTTCTCTATTGCTTTTATCCCCATTCATGATTCCGGTTGAAAATTCTTCAATCATCCTGGTTCCTTCTAAATCATTTTTCAATCTGAAATATGCTTTGGATTGATTTTGAATTTTCACTGTTACAATATTTCTCCACAACTGTTCATAATATTCTTTGCTTTTTTCTATCTGATAGCCGATTACTTTTGACGCTCTGCTATGATTATCATAAGAACTATAATAGCCCGTTGGTAAATGCTTCTGATTGCATATCATTAACCCGATTCCCTGCTCCGACAACTGGCACAAAAGCCTTGCTGAAAGCATAGATGAAAGATTGTCCATAACGATCATGGAAATATCATCTAATGGTATCCATAGATCCTCCCCTTCTTTTGTAACAATCAGATTATTTAATTTCACTTTTATTGTTACTTCATTCTCAATCAATACCACCCTGAATGCCATATTTTCCCCCATAAGTAAAAAAAGAAGCACCCATCGGTGCTTCTGATTTCGGCATAAAGCCTTGTTTTAGTAGGTCTAAACAAATTACGTGACTGTAAAAAATTTGTTCTCTACGTATTTTATTATATTCCAACAAATATATTTTGTCAATCATATTATCACTTGTATTTCCATGATCTTCCATACGTAATTCTTCAAGGTCAACGAATTAACCTTGTTGCTTTAAATCCAGTAAAAATTCCGATGCAATAAATTTAGGGAGAAATAAACAAAAAACTTACTACGAAATCGTAGCAAGTTCTTCCTAGTGAGACACGGGGGATTCGAACCCCCGACAACTTGATTAAAAGTTATACACACCATTTTTCCGGTGTTTTCGTTCTCTTTTTTAGCTTTCGTTATGTTTTTCAAATTTAAGTTCGAAAGTTTCTTCTAATATATGTAGTTTCTAAACCGTTAAGTTTTTATCCGATTTTTTCTAAATTCAATGATCTTTCTTTTTCTTGGCTTTCTGCCGCTCCGCTATCCGCTAATATTTGTATATTTTTTTGAGTTCCCGGATCGCATTGTCGATAGTGTTCCAGTAGTTTCTGCTCCTGATCGGTTAGAATCGGGGGCGGTGGTGTTTCATCTAGATCCAGTAAATAATCTGCGGATACATTTAGATATTTACAGATTTTTATAAGTGCGTCTGTATTTGGCATACTGCCCTTTTTCCATCGGTCTGTGCTTGTTTGACTAAAACCTGCATTTTTGGCTAGCCGATTCATGGTTATGTTTTTTTCTTTGATCAGCTGTTCTAGTTTTTCAATAAACATTTTTCCTCCTTTTATTACTTTTCGTGTAACTTCCCCTTGACTTTGTATTACAAATAGTGTACTATACTTATATAAGGTACACGGTTTGTGATACAAAATCAAACAGATGCCTTAATTATATCACAAAATAAAAGGTTTTTATATTACATTTTCATGGAGGTGCTGCTATGAAATATAGTCTGGAAATTTCAAAAAGTATTTTTATTGACAAGTTACAAGATTTTAAATCTGCGAATGCTGCTTATTTGGCTGCTGAGCATGAATTTATTAATTTTGATCTTGATCATGGTACTTCGGATGAATTTAAAGCCGTTCGAAAGAAATTACAAATTGCTCGTCTTGATTTGGAATATTGTGCTGTAGCTTTTTGTAAATTTTTAGAAGCTAATACAGACGTTTTGGAAGATGTTCCGGCTGACGCTCCAGAAGATGCTCCGGAAGACTCTTCAGAAGACGCTCTGGAAGATTCTCCAGAAGATTCCTCGGCTGACGCTTCAGAAGATTCTCCGGCTGATTCCTCGGCAGATTCCCCGGCTGACGCTTCAGAAGACTCTCCGGCTGATGTTCTGGAAGATTCCCCAGCGATGTCCGCAAAATGCAAACTTTGTCCGTCCTGTGTGGATGGTCGGTGTTTCTTTGTTCCGGACATTTACGACAGTGAGTTCCCTTGTCAGTCTCCTGCCTGGGATGACTTTTTCAAAAACGGCGGCTCTCGTAGCCCGGCGCCCTGAGCGCGCGCGTGCTTCTCCGTGATCCTGGTTGTATCTTTTCCAAACCAATCTATACCGATTGATTGCCGAAGAGGGACAACTAAAGGTACATGTCCGCAATCATCGTCGTCGCGGTGTGTAAGTGTAAAAGCGGCTGTTTTTGAGCCTTGTGTATATCCTTGTGGGTAAGCTTGTTTGCACTCTGGGGGGAACGCACCGCTCAGCACACCAGCAAGTTCACCTGCCCGGGGGACTTGCTGGGGTGCGTTATCCCCAGAGTGTAAACAGCTTATCCATAGGATATACATAGGCGGTTAGCCGCTTTTGCACTTATGCACGGCGATATGGAAGGAGTAGCGCATGGCACTGTGTTGGAGTTTTGAGAAAATCTGCCCCAATCGGTATAGATTGGTGATTATAGATAAAGTTTTAGGGTGTGGCCATAGCACGCGCGCGCTCTGGGCGCCGGGCTACGAGAGCCGCCGGCTCCTGGATATCATCCAGGCATCCTGGTATTTAAACAGTAACGGTAAGTTACGCGTAGATCTCACCGACCATATGGTGACGATTCTGGATCAGATCAAAAGTGATGCGCTTGCGCATGGCTTTGATATATAACTTTCATCAGGAAGGAGGTTCATGACGCTGACTAAAAAAAGCATAGCGAAATCAGTCCGCTTGACACAAGAGGTCTTTGATTATATCGACAGCGCGCCGGGAAATGGATTTAATGAAAAATTTGAAAATATCATCCTCGAGGCGAAACGCGGAGAATCAGACCGGAAGAAAGAACTTGCGCGACTGGATAAGCAGATTGAAAAGCAGCAGCGCAAAGAATCGTTGTTGTTCGAGAAGTACAGTTACTTAGAATCAAGTTTCCGTGACTTTGTACATATTCATCATCAGATTGAGAATCTGAGACAGGACATTGACAAAGTTGCAGAAAAAGACAAACAAATTAAAGGAGATTGAAAATGAACAAATTCAGAATTTTTTTATTTTACTCAGGATTAGTTGATATTAAGGCGCGTGAAGGTCATGACGCGGTGGAAGGTGTTTCCATGGAGTTTCTTTTCTATGGGGAGCATGGGGAACAGGTCGAGCCTGTGGTATCTGCGGACGGTGTTTCCGGTACCAGACGTGGTAAGTCTTTCTTGAAAGCCGACAAGGTGCATAAGGTGTCTTACGTGCCGGGGATCTATGACGGAACTTTTGAAATGACGGTTGGATCTGACGGAAAGCCGGTGCTTAAACTGACGGACGTTGATTTTGTCGCTCCGGCACTTATATCCATGAAGGATTCCCCGGATGCAGGAAACCCGAAAGGTGGTAAGTAATGTTACTTCTCTCTCTTGATTTTGAAAATAATCTTGTGGTTGTTGATTCGACTGAAGCCGCTGTTCCGGAAGATCATCCGGAAGCTGCTCCGGAGCCTGTGCAGGAATCTACACAGGCAGACATCCAGCCGGACGATGACCAGCCGCAGGATGTTACATATAATTTTGTAGTGTTATTTGCTCTCGGGATAATTGCAGGACTTTTGTTCTTTTCGATTCTTTCCCGGAAGTGGGATTGAGAGGTGTGTATGATTTTTTCAGATTATCTTTTCGGCAGTTATGTAGGTTCTCTCTTGGTTGGAATAGCACTTGGTTTTACATTGGGCTTTATCGCATGGGCGATTGGCTACGTGATTTTCGCGTTAACTAAATTTTTTAAGATGGCATAGACCATCAGAAAGGAGTGTCTTATGACAACAATTTTGGCAACAGCACCAACAATGGATCTTTCCGGTATCCAGACTAGCATGACGTCAGCCTTTAAACAGGTTCAGACTGGTGCGACTGATATGGTAACCGCAGCCGTTCCTTATGCGTTGGTTATCATCGGAACAGTTCTTGCTGTTACGATCGGCATTAAGGTTTTTAAGAAGCTGACCGCTCAGGCTTAGCCTTTCGGTCTCGGTGTTTTTTGGTTTGCAAATTAAAATAGTATCACTCATGAGAGGGTAAGGGTTCGAGCCCTTGCCCTTTTTTGTATCTCAATGTTGATTGGCTGCGGCGCTGATCCGGATGATCTGCAGAAAGACTTGAGATACATAGAAAGGAAACATCCATGACTAGATTCAGAAAAAGGGAAAAAATTGATTTTCGTAAATTCATAAACCGCTTCCAGCGTGTCCGGAAGTTCTGTCGTATGCATAGCCTTCCTGTACTGGTTGCGGTTGGTATTATGGTATCTGTTATTTTTACCAGCTACCAGAACGCTTACGCTACCGGGCTTGAGGAATATTTTTACTACACATATTTTGATCTTATGAGTGGACTTTTTGCGGAAACCGGAATGGATTTTGGTTTGAAAGATGATTATTATACAAAGTCTGACCGTGTGTCTGGTAAACAGGTATGGGATAACTTCTGTACATGGGTTGAGGAAAAGGCAAAAACGCTTGCCTTGCCTGTGGAAGTTGTAAATAAGACTGTTTTTGACGAGCTTAAGGATTTACCTAATAAGGTTACATCTGCCGGGGTTAGTATGTCGGAAAAGCTGTCGGAGCTGTTGGCTAAGGTCTTACCTACATTTAATGATACTAATGGGAACCAGTTTGATTGTTCTTCCGTTGAATCTGTCAATAATTATGTTGCAGCTTTGACAGGCGGTGGCGTATTGGATGATATGCGCGCTAAATTGGTAGTCAATGATGGTTATTTGCTTAATATAGTATACGATGAGGGTGTGTATAAAGTTTTTGTTGAAAGAAGAGATTATCTAGTTGATGATTATCGTTTTTATAATGGTTTTACTGATTTTAAATCTTTAATGGTTTTTCAGGGTAAAGAATATTCGGAGTTTTTAACTGCGTATGGGTCTATAGTGAAAAATGGACATACTGATGCTGATATGAGTTGCTACACATGTTCTTTAAATTATCAGTGGATTGTAAAGAATGGTGCTTTAACTGTATCTAATGGTACGTCTTTAAATGACTATGCTAAAGTTAAAACCGTGGACGATAACACGGTATATGTTCCGGGTGTCGGCTATAAAACCAACTGGGATATATTGAAAGACATACTTAACGACCGAGTGACAACAGACGCAGAGGAAGAAGCGTGGAATTCCCGTTATAACTTTGACAATGATAACAAGGACGATAAGGAAAAAAAGAAGAAAGATAACGAAAAAGACAAATTACCTGTTGCAATTCCTATTATTCCATTTAAAAAGCCGGATTCTACGGAGAAAGATACGGAGAAAGACACTGAAAAAGGTACCGAATCTGATGTTCCGGGGAAAGATCCTAATCCATCTAAAAATCCAATGATTAATCCTGACACCGGACGTTATATTGATCCGGATACCGGATATGATATTGATCCCGATACTGGTAAGCTTATTGATCCAGATACCGGAGAGCTTATTGAACCGGATATTCCTTCTACTGCAGGTAAAGCCGGAAACTGGAAGCGTCTCTTTCCGTTTTGCATCCCTTGGGACATGATGGAATTGATTAAATCCATGCAAGCGGATAAGAAAGCGCCTGTGTTTGAGTTTAAGTATACGTTTAAGGCAGTCAACTATACCTGGGTGGTAAAGGTGGATATGGCTGATTATTGGAAATATATTAAAATTTTCCGGTGGGGAATGACAATATTTTTTATCATCGGGCTTTTCTTTTTAACTGTTAAATTTACTACATTTGTTCAACGAATGGGTGGTTAGGGGGTGTGACTATGAGTGTTTCTATGCTTAGACCGTTTTTCATATCTGTAGCAGGTGTCGTTGTGATCGTTCTAGTTGGCTTTCTTTGCGGCATCCTTCCGGAGAGTCCTTTCCTTGCTTTTATTCAGGCGGAGGAAGTCAATGACTATTTATCTGCTATCAATTACTTCGTGCCAGTTGACGCTTTCGTTACTATCGGCTCTGCATGGCTTCTTGCTGTGGTTCCTTGGGTAGTGTCGCAGTTTGCTATTTCCGGTGTGAAGATTCTTGGTGAGTGGATTCCATTCACTTAAATAGATTGTATCTCAATTTCTTTTCCTGGCTTTATTGCTGCAGAAAGATTTGAGATACAGAAAGGGGAAAACATGATTTCTTTATATAGTGGGACTCCGGGTGCTGGGAAGTCCCTGCACCTTGCATCCCGGCTCCTTAATTGGATGAAATATAAAAACGCGCCGATCATTGGGAACTTTTCGACTGATTTTAGCTGCATCAAAAATCCGAAAGGAAGTTATCTGTATATAGATAACTCCGATCTTACGGTTGAGCGGCTTATTAATTTTTCTAAGAATTACTCGGAGTATGTCGGACGCAGGGTGAAAGAAGGAGAAATCCTGCTGGTCATAGACGAGTGTCAGATCATGTTCAACGCGCGAGATTGGGGACAGAAAAACCGCGCTGCCTGGTGTGCATTCTTTACCCAGCACCGGAAATTGGGTTATGAAGTTATCCTTGTCGCGCAGTTTGACCGGATGCTTGACCGTCAGATCCGCTCCCTGATCGAATATGAATGGATTCACAGGAAGGTTTCTAATTTCGGTGTGGCCGGGAAGATCTTTTCCCTGCTCTTTGGCGGGAAGCTCTTCGTGGCTGTGAAAGTCTGGTACCCGATGAAGCAAAAGGTCGGATCTGAGTTTTTTATGTTTAAGAAGCGCTATAGCGGAATTTATGACACTTATGCTCTTTTCTCCGCACCAGATCAGAAACAGTTGTCTTGATTTATTTTGTGTATCTCATTTTTCCTGCAGCTTCCGGTGCCAGGAAAATTTTTTGAGATACAACGAAGAACGGCACGCCCCGGACAAGCTGTGACGCGGGGGATTAAGGGGGACCCGCGGCGCGGCTTGCCCGGGGTGTGACCACGGGGCTGTAATACGTGGTCTGAAAAACACTCATCAAAAATCCTAGAACCCGTTGCGGTACTGGATTTGAGACTGATTTTTTCATTTCCCCAAATGGCTTTTTGGGGAAAAAATATTTTTACGTTGGGAGGGATATTTTGCTTGATACTCGTTTTTTGAAAGATACTTTTGTTTTTCAAGAGTTTGACGAAGTTGAAAACGCGTACTGGTTTGATTTTAAGAAGAAAAAGTTCCTGCATAACATTGATACATTTTATTATTCTGTTAAATTCCAACAGGATTTTACAGCCGGATCGAAAGATCCTAAGGTAAAACATTTCCGTAAAAGGTTTGAATTGTTGGGTCAGGAATGGGAACATTTGAATGATTACTCGTCTGGTGTGGCTTTTTATTTCGATGGTTTACCTGGTACGTTAAATTATAAGCCTTTTCGTTACGCTGGTTTTTACAATGTGATGCTTGAGTGTCCTGAGCTGTTTGATATCTTTTTAGCTCCAAAAGTTCCGCGGTCTCAGGATAATGGTGAGTCTGTAACCTGTGAATGTGTGGTTCAGATCCGGTCATACATGCTTTGGATGTATGGCGTTAAACTTGCCTATGAACGGTCTTTTGAATATGTACAGGCTATAGCGGATCACTTTGGGTTAGATATTCAATTTACGCAGGAAAATCGAATTGATTATTGTTGGCACTCCAATTACTTGAAAAATCCGGAAAAGTTCTTTACTCCAGAGAATTTTTATAAAATGCGGGTCGATCGTTTTCGTGATGCTCTCCTGCATACCAGTAAAAAGGGGTCTGAGGATTATGAAATAGACTATTTAGCACTTGGTAAGCGTTCTCAAAAGGTTTTCATCAGAATTTATTTGAAATCAAAGGAAGTGGTTGAAAAAGGTTACAAGCCTTGGTTTTTTAAAGTGTGGTTGTTCAATGGTTTGATTAATCGTTATGATCTGTATTGCTATGAATATGCTTTCCTGAAACATAGTTGGAAAGCTTTAGATTATGGTCGCTTACAGTATTATGTGGAATTTGGTAGACAGAAACACTTTGTTGAGAAATGCCGCCGGATTTTGGCAAATGAAGAGGCTATATTTACAGACGATTTGCACAAACTTGCTGATCTTCTCACTCCGCCTGTGAATCTGATAATGAATGTTGAGTTCCAGACGATGCGCAGGCATACAAAAACGTATGAGCTGATTCCTTTTTTTGATTATTCAAATGATTTGACCAGCCGCAGGATATATGATTTTTTGGATAATCGGAAATTGATCTGTGATTATCTTACCAGTAAAGTTTTTCGTCTTGTAGAGCTTTACGAACCCGGAAAGAATAATAAAGTGAAATCGCGCCGTGATTATTGCGCATTCTGGAAAGCTCTTAGAAATTGTAAAATTACAGATTCGTTTGTTCCGCCGGAAGATCAGGCGCTTGTGCGGACATATACCAGAAAAATGAATAGTGAGGTTGTAAAGGCTCGAGCTGTAAAGGCTGCTATTACATACGGAATTTATACACGCGGAATTAATGATGAATCACCTTTGCGTGATTGTTTTGAGGCTTTGTGTATGATGAATGATAATGATGTGCAGGATGCAATTCGTTTTAAGGCGAAAAAAATCCGCCAATTCAATTCCGATGAATTAGCGGATACGATGGAAAACGCGGTTAAGCGTTCCAGCAATTTGATGTTTATTGATAAAGATACCGGAGATATAATTTTCTCCTAATCTTGTTATAACATGGAAAAACCGAAAAGTAAAGGTGAATGTTGCAAGATTGTTATTTATCTCCAGATAAGGAGGGTTCTTATGAATGTTCAAATGGCTTTTAACTTGTTTCTCGTTGATCATGAATCTTACTGTTCTGAACAGTCGATAGTATATTATCGCTTCAATGTTCAAAAATTTGTTGATTTTCTTTCCGATCGGCTCGGATCAGCACCTGATTTGATTGGGTGTGATATGATTTCCCGTGAACTTGTGCTTGCATATATCTCTCAGCTCCGGGGAACGGGTTGTAAAAATACTTCCATCAATACTTATTTCAGAGCGGCAAAAGTTTTTTTAAACTATTGCATTGATGAGGGTTATTCCTCTCCTGATGTTCTTCGCAAGGTGAAGTTTTTGAAAAAGGATAATGCTCCAGTGCTCCCGCTCACAGAATTTGAGGTTGATCAGATAGATGGTTGTTTTGATGCGAAAACGGAAGCCGGGCTTAGAAATCTTTGCATGATCCATTTGATGTTGGATGCTGGTTTTCGGTTGGGTGATGTGGTGTCTCTTACATTCAAAGGTATCAATTTCAATCTGAATTATTTGGTAGTAAAGGGAAAAGGTGATAAATTCCGTACTGTGTTCCTTTGCTCTAAGCTGAAGAGAATGCTTTATCATTATTTACTTAAGTTTCGGGCATATACTCCGGGTGATGATTATCCTGTATTCGTTCAGGTGGGAACTACTGAACCGATTACAGAGACTTCTGTACATATGGTATTTGCCCGGTTGAAAAAACGTTCTGGTATAGATCGGCTGCATCCGCATTTACTCCGGCATACATTTGCTACTTCATTCGTAGTCGGTGGCGGTAGTATGGAACATCTTAGAATTATGCTTGGTCATAGCGATTATGCTACTACAAAAATGTATTTGCATTTAGCTCAACAATCGCAAATGTTACATTCTAATATTTATAGGCTTGATCCAGTTTTTTTCAAAACTGGGTATTAAGGAGGATTTTTATTTATGGATATAAAAGATTTTACGGTTTTGTTAGATGAGTATATAGTAATTGATAAAAAAGATGGGTTTTTGTATTATTGGTCTGTTTCTATGGCTGCATGTTTTTTATTTCTTCGTGTTAATAAGTCGCTTGATGCTACTATTTTACATATTTAAAATGTATCTCAATATTGAAGTGCTGCGGTGCTGATCGTGAAAACCGGTTTGGGTTTGTGAGATACAATTTTAATTGTATTACAATTTCTTTTCCTGGTTTCGATTCCTGCAGGTGATTTGAGATACAACGTAAAAGGACTTCCATTTCTGGAAGTCCTTACTTTTTATCTATTTTAAAACGATGTTAAAAAAGATTTAAGTGAGACACGGGGGATTCGAACCCCCGACAACTTGATTAAAAGTCAAGTGCTCTACCAACTGAGCTAGTATCCCATAATTTAATTTTTAAGCAAGCTGGGCTAGTTGGATTCGAACCAACGAATGCAGGAATCAAAATCCTGTGCCTTACCGCTTGGCGATAGCCCAACAATGATAGTTGCTACCGCAACAGGGTGGATACAGGGATTCGAACCCTGGGCCTCCAGAGCCACAATCTGGCGCGCT
>OLSD01002450.1_pt1 | contig 13028 bp, 12 predicted proteins | sample 1672211 | NCBI WGS metagenome assembly OLSD01 (sample SAMEA3136659, study PRJEB25190) | human gut metagenome | reverse complement strand
CACCGTCGAGGGCGGCGGCGTGTCCGGTCAGGCCGGCGCTCTGCGTCACGGCATCAGCCGCGCCCTGCTGCTGGTGAACCCCGAATACCGCGCCATCCTGAAGAAGGCCGGCTTCCTGACCCGCGATCCTCGCATGAAGGAGCGCAAGAAGTACGGTCTGAAGGCCGCCCGCCGCGCACCTCAGTTCTCCAAGCGCTGAGTTTATACCGCTTACCTGCAAAACGCCAGAAACCGCAACGGTTTCTGGCGTTTTTATTTGTGCTCATTTGTCTCCATCTGAGATCATTGTTCTCTTTTCTTCAACGACAAATTTGCGGACAAAGTGAAGCATTTGACGACAAATTTCACGACAATTTTTTGCTCTTTTAAGGGTGCATGGCTGCCTTTGTATCCATCATACAAAGGAGAAAATTCATGCTCATTCCCTCATGGTCAAAGGCTCAAAAGGAGGCCTTCCGTACCCATCATCCCACAAAATATCCCATCAAGCAAGTGAAGCACAATTACCCAAAAGCCAATGTAAAGGAGTTTGCCGATCTTATTTTTGCGGCGGACTGTCCCGAGTACAAGGGGCTGGTGACAATTGTGCGCCGCCCCAAGGGAACATCTACAATGGAGACGGTAGCGAGCGTTCCTGCGGAAGAGGCGGGCGAATGGTTGTCGCGGATGCACGTTTCGGCAAATGCAGATTACTATATCACAAAGGCGCAGTTCAAAGCTGCACAAACATGGGACACTGATGAATTGTTTGCGCTGAACGCGATTTGGGTAGATATTGATGCGCACGAAAAAGCTTCAAACTGTCCAAATCCGGAAGATGCGCTGTCCTTGTTATCTCAAGGCCTTGAAATATGGACCGAGCTTCCTGAGCCCAATATTGTGGTTTACAGCGGAAGGGGTTTCCATCTTATTTGGCTTATCGGCCAGTGTGCAGCGAGCCTTGGCTTTATGGCAAGCGAAATCTCAAAGCATATTGGAAATGCCATTCAAAATCTTCTCACCGACTTGCAGATCATCGGCTACTCGGTCGATTCGGGGTATTGTTCAAATATTGCAGGATTGACACGCATTCCAGGCACATTTAACACTCACGCAAATAATTACTGTACCTGCGAAATACGACATTCTGTTCGGATGTCGCTCGTAGAGGAATATAAGGATCTTCAGTTTTACTCAAAAAAGAGTATAGCAACTTCTGAGCCTTGTCACCGCTATATGCCTACGTCTGCACAGGCTGCGGGGCTGCAGCGTGTAAACGCTTTGTTGAAGCTGCTGGAGCTGCGCACAAACTGGGAGGGCTATCGGGACTACTTTCTACTTATTCTATTCTCCGCTTATCAGATGGCAGAATATTCAAATGAAGATTCTGTTCGTTTGACGCTGGAAGCCAATACAGAACTAGAACCTTCTCTGTCAGAACGTGAGGTGCGCTCATTGCTCTTGACTGCAATGAAAAAGCACTACAAAATGAAAAACGCCTACATTATAGCTGCATTGGACCTTACCGCTGATGAGCAGACTGCCATCGGTATTTCCGCCATGCCCACAGGGGCAAAAAAGCGCAGCAAAAACCAGGCACGAGATGAGCGCACCGCCGCGAAGCGGAAGGCAGAGAGCCGGAAAATCATGCGCTTGCATCTTCTTGGCAATAGCATTGCGTCAATCGCCAAGATAATAGGGCGCTGCTATAATACAATAAAAAAGCGCATCGACGAGTACACGGAGAAACTGGAAGAACTCTTTTCTCAGCACGAGATTTGTATGCTTTTCCGCCAGCGCGCAAAGCGCATCGTGGCGGAGCTGAAGAAGTGCGCAACCCCCATTTCATTTTTTGAAGACCTTATATATTATGCTAATATGGGCACGCTCATCATGAACCAGGCTATAGCAGAAGGACTCGCATATCAGTCTGAGCACGAACGGAAAGGTCCAAGAAAACAAGATGGAAGCTGTATCTGCACACACATGAATGCGAAGGGGTGGTTTGCAAAATGAACAAGGCACTGCTATCCTCCAAAAACATGTGCTGGTGCACGCCGCAGGACTTTTTTGACAGGCTAAACGCCGAATTTGATTTTGTGCTCGACCCCGCGGCAACGGACAAAACGGCAAAGTGCGCATTGTTCTATACCCCCGAAACGGACGGACTTTCGCAGAGCTGGGATCGCGGCGGCGCCGTCTTTTGTAACCCACCGTATGGCCGGGAGATTGGCAAGTGGGTGCGGAAGGCGTTTGAAGAGGCACACGGTGGGTATCCCATCGTCCTGCTTATCCCAGCACGAACAGATACATCTTATTTTCACGACTACATCTATGGGAAGGCGGAAATTCGCTTTATTCGTGGACGGCTGCGGTTCACAGACGACGAGGGAAACGCAGCCGACCCTGCGCCGTTTCCCTCTATGGTAGTGATCTACAACGGGAAAAACTCGCTGCCCCAAAACAACGTATCCGGCACAGTCCCAAAGGAGACATGTGCCTAATGCCAGGGAGGTTTCCAACATGAAATTTGCCCCCATTTTACCGCCTATGAAGCCCAGTACGCCGGCAGCTTCGAACCGCGCAGACGGTGCGCAGCACACCGCTTACCGCGTACCTGAGGCGATGTTTAAGCTGCGCTTGCTGACCCGGAACATCAATGATGACGCTGAGAATCTGCTTACGCTAAACAAGAAAATCGGGCAGGCATTGATACGATTTTTCTCTGAAATGCAGTCCGTTCAACGGATGGCAAACGCCGAATCCGCCGATGAGGAATATGCTGAGACAGTGGCAAGGGAGGTGAAAAGCGCCATTGAAAAATTGGACAATAACACATATTGGAGCCTCCTGAGAACGCTCACGCTCATGGGCAAAATTGACGCAGTCAGGGCAGGATTAGGCACAGATGAAATGTTGCCCCCCGATGAAATATGCACGCAGCTCTACCGGAAAATTGCTCGTGAAACACATGCGTTTGACGCTTTTGTCGAGGGAAATATGTTGCTCGTTCGGATGCCTATGCTGCCCTCCATCCGCGCCCATGGTGTAATCAATAGCGGGCAGAAGCGCGCTATCTTTGACACGCCGATGTTCGTGGAAACGGTACGCGGGTCAGTGCTTTCTGTGAAAGAAAAGCTGCCGAAAATCGCAAAGAAATGCATTACCTATCTCTTCATTTACAGGGATGCAGCTGCCCCACATCTGGACTCCGATAACCATAATACCAAAGCGATCACCGATGAAATCTGCTCTCACTTCGAGGCTGGCGATGATGGATTTTATGCGGATTTCCGCTTCTTTACGAGGGCATCCGAGCTCCTCCCGGCAGGGACATACATCACGGTTTCGGCGATGGACGGCGCACTCCCCACGCCTGAACATATTATCGAACTGTGGACGGCGCGACTGCGGAGCGGAATGGATATTTGACCCCATATTCATTACACCCCGGTGGGAGTGTTTTGCACACCAAAACACGGTCATTCCGAATACCGCATTTCAGACAAGGCGGCAGACCTGCAAACCCGCTGAAGCACAAGGGTTTTGCAGTTTTGCAAGGGCGGAAAAGCCAATGTCTCTGTACGAATAGGACAATTCGGAAGATACTTTACCCACATGACAGCCGCCCGAATAAAAGGATAAATTGTTTATAAGGTACGGCTCATTTAGGGGGCGGCTGACCAGAACTGAGGAGAGGAGCACCACAATGTATACGCCTTCTAAAATAAAAATCAGTATGCTGTGCGCACTTGCCCTTTGCGGTCAGGTGCGCCGCGATGACCTTGCCATTTTTGCGCGGACGGCTGACGCAGGAGTTCGCACGATACGCGAGCTGGAAGACAAGGGTCTCATCAAGGACAAGACTGTCGAGGTGACGGTGCGGATCGACGGAAGAAACCGCCCGCGGATGCGCCATGTCTGCAGCCTCACAAATGCAGGGCTTTTGTTTCTGCTCACGCATGGCGCGTCACTTTTTCCGTGGCTGGCAAGCGTACCGAAAGAAATCGTTGGGCGAGTCAATTTGAAAGGCGGCAGCTGCACGCGGCGAATTCCGTTGGACAGGCGGCTGGATTTAAGTGGAGCCAATTGCTTTTTTATCGCGGCAGGCTACGAGACTCGCCCTCTTGTATTCGATGAAAACATGAAAGAGGGAAAGCCCTCGTTAGCAAGCTGCCTTGCGGAGATTTTACCGCCGCTGGATGCTCGCAATGACCGCATCTTCTACAATGTACTGGAGATAAAGAGGGACATTCTGGGTAACGGCATGGCTGCACGCTTTGCCCGGTATGTGGGGTTTGTTGTGCACGGCGGTATGCCGGCAGCCGTATACGTCGTGCCGCAGGGGGGACTGTCATGGGGCACGAGCGTGGTGAACAAGGAGCGAGCACTCTTTGACGACTTTGTCCTCAGAGGGATGCATACCGCAAAGGATATGGGGCACGATTGTATTCTGCTGGTTCGCAAGCCCCGCGATTTGAGCAGGACACTTGCCATGGAACCCGGCAAGGTGGTGCCGCGGGGTATGCGCTATGTCGTGCCGATGAGCCGGGAGGGGATGAGAGATTTGGAATATATCCAAAACTGGGGCTACCACAAATTAAAGGCAGCGTGCAGTGAAAGCATAAGCGAGGCAGGCTATGCGAAGAACACGGAGAAGGGTACGATTCCGGGGAACGCGGCAACGAGAATATCTACGGTATGCCCGCTGATAGACCCGGTTACCGGCAATTACATCACAATAGGACCGCTGATAACGATTCACGTGCTGAAGGAAAATGCGGCACTGATGCAGGTGGGAAAGCCCATCACTGTTTTCTGCTTTCCGCATCAAATGGCCTTTTATCGCGCGGCCCTCGGTGAAGAAATAGATTTCCTTCTGGCCTCTGCTGAAGGCGCGGGGTGATCCGCTACGCGGATCACCCCGCGCAAAGATGGCAGTCGGCTGGATATGGTTACAGAAACATTGCCATGTAGATGGGCAGATGAAGGATGTTATCGGAGCGCATAACATCCTTAGTGTAAAGGATGTAGCTCTCACCGATTTTCGAGGAGAACTTTGCGCGGAATTTGTCCAATGATGCGTGGCTGCGGTAGCTGCCGGACTTCACTTCGATGGGGGCTATTTTTTTGCCCTCGGCAATCAGGAAATCGACCTCCATATGGTTTTCCCGATGCTCCTTATCGCAGCGGGAGTAGAAGTAGAGCTTGTGTCCGCGGCATCGGAGCATCTGCGCCACCATGTTTTCCAAAATCATACCCTCATTTACGTCCAGCTTGTCAAAAAGGATGGCTTTATACAGCTCGTTGTCCGTATAGCCCTTGTCCATGAATGTCTGTGTCACCAGCAACCCCGTGTCCGCCATATAGCATTTCTGCGTGGCGTGGTCGGCACTGAGGGCAAGCCCTACATTGGGGTCGGTGGCGTTGAAGCAGGTATTAACTACCATCGCTTCGTTCAGCCAGATAAAGGAATCCTCATAGGAACGGAAACGTGCATTTTCACCCAGCGAACTCAGCCGATATTTCTTTTCCTTTTTGGATAGCTGACCGGGGATACCGTCGAAAACAGCATAGACCTTATCCTCGTATCCCTCTGCGAACTTGGCGACATCGTCGCGGTAGAGTCGCAGAATGTTTCGCTTCGCCATATCGGAAGCGGCAAAGTCCTTCCCATTCAGGTAGGCGAGGATGGACTGGGGCATCCCGCCTACCAGCAGGTACTGCCGGAAGCTATTCATAACTTTTCGATGCACCGCCTGACCCAAGGTTTTTTGCGCCTCGAATGCCTGCCGGATAAACGGAACGGTGACCTCATCATCCAGTGCCCACAGAAATTCTTCAAAGTCCAAGGGGAACATCTCCAGATGTTCCTCCTCCGATGGGATGATAATGTCCTTGACGTTCTTCTTGAGCCGGATGAGAGAGCCTGTTTCCAGATAATCGTAGCGACCATCCGCCACAAGGTATTTGATGAGCTGCCGTGCGCGGGGGAACTGTTGCACCTCATCAAACACGATGAGGGACTCCCTGTTATAGAGTTGGACCCCGAAGAAAACGGACAGCTTGGCGAAAAACATATCGAGGTCGGTGCTGTCATTTTCAAAGATATCCAATACATCCTTCGGGACATTCCCGAAATCAATAATGATGTGGCTTTTATACTCGTTTTCTGCGAACTCCTTGGCAATGAAACTCTTGCCAACGCGCCTTGCTCCGTCAATCAGCAGAGCTGTCGTTCCGCCGCTTCGCTGCTTCCACGCAACGAGGTCGTCATAAATCTTCCGCTTCAGCATACCGATTCCTCCTGCCTTTCAAAGTCGTGCTGTTTTCCATAGTTTAGCACAGGTCTGCACGAAAAGGCAAGTTAAATATGTCGATATTTGCACGAAACGGCAGGAGAGATGACTTTGCTGCTGCACGAAACGGCGGGTTTTCGCAATCGAGATGACTCCCTCGCAAAGCCCCCTCAGAGCCCCGCTGTGCCACGCCGCAGAGTTGGGTATAGTTTCGCACACGGGCAGTTCCGCGCCTGCTGTGCCTCGCCTGAGGCTTCCGGCGGCACGCTGCCGCACACTGCTCTCCCGACACCTGAAGCAAAAGAGTGCTCCTGCGAGGTGGATCCTCGTAGGAGCACTTCTTCCAAGCCGTCCGACTGGCTTTGTGCCGCGATAAGTTTCACAAGGAAATGGCTCAGATACAAAACGCGGCATAGAGAGGAACGATTTTCTTGTTGTCCTCAAAGCCGAAGTTTTTGGCAGAGAGCTTGATTGCATAAGCGGGCTTGTAGGTGTCCATATAGACCTTTAAGCTCTTGGCTTTGGTGTTGTCGGCAGACTTGACCTCAATGGGAATGAGCTGCCCGTCACGCTGAATGATAAAATCAATTTCAGCCCCACGCTCGGACTCCCAATAGTAGGTGTGGTAGCCGTTCATGGTAAGCTGCACATTAACATAGTTCTCCGCCATACCGCCCTTGAAGTCGTTAATTTCCTCGACCATATAGAGAATGTCATTGGCGGCTAAATCCTTTTTGGCGCAAAGCAGTCCTAAGTCAGACACATAAATCTTGAACGCATCAATATCACGGTAGTTTTCAAGGGGCTTTTTGATTTGTTCCACCTTGTAGACCTGTGACACGATACCCGATAAGCAAAGCCATTCAATTGCGTTTTCAAATTCGGAAGCCCGTCCGCCTTTCTTAATCAGCTTATATTGGAAACGGGTATTCTTCTTTGAAAGCTGAACGGTTATATTGTCGTAGGCAAGTCTGGTTTTCTTGATTTCATTCAAGTTACTATACTTGCTCATATCATTGAGATAGCTTGCAAGTATCGTATCCTGCGTATGGCGGACAAGGATATAATCCTTTGTTTCAGCGAATTGCATCACGCACTCCGGCATACCGCCGACCACAAGATACTGACGGTAAAGCTGCATTGCGGCGTCGTGCAAGGCAACGGGAAGCGGCGTATCGGTTTGAAAGCACTTTTTAATCTGCTCTACCAAATCGTCCTCACCGAGAGCCAACATAAATTCCTCCATATCCATAGGATAAAGCGTTTTCATATCGGCCTTTCCTACGGGGAAAGAGAATTTCGCCCTGTTGACCGCAACGCTGAGTAAGCTGCCTGCGACGATGATGTGATAATCTGGAGCGTCCTCACAAAAGTATTTGAGCGAAGTCAACGCCCTCCCGCAAAGCTGCACCTCGTCAAAGACTATCAGCGTTTTTTCCTTTACGATGGTCTGACCTGCGATATGGGACAAAATCGGTATCAGATAATCGGGGCTGATGTTTTCCTCAAAGGTCTCGTTCAGCTTTGGATTGGTTTCAAAGTTGAAGTATGCCACATTTTCATAGTGGGTGCGCCCGAACTCCAGAATGGAATAGGTCTTTCCGACCTGTCTTGCGCCCTGTAAAATAAGGGGCTTGCGGTGCTCGCTTTCTTTCCACGCTTCTAAGAAGCCCATAATCTTTCTATACATAAGCAGTCCTCCTTAAAGGTGCTGACCAGAGTATAGCAGATATTCGTGTAAAAATCAACAATATGGAGCGAGATATTCGCAAAAAAAGACACGAATATTTTTATAAATCTAACATAATTCGACGCGATGCGCGTTTCCCGCATAGCTCAGGCACGGCCAGAACGCGTGCCTGAGAGGTATCTCAAAGGTCTGTCTTTGCCAAATACCGTTTCAGCAGGAAAGTGCAGAAATAGGGAAATGTGTAGATGTTATCGTTGAAGCCGATATTGCCGTCGGTGAGCTTGATGCCGCAGTGGATGTCGTCATACTTCTCACTGGCAATCAGTGTACGGATGGATTTTGCAGTGCCGTTTTTCGCCTTGACCTCTATGGGAATCAGCGAGCTTGCCGTTCTGACAAAGAAGTCCTGCTCCCGTGTGGAATCCTCCCGCTTGTAGTAATAGATCTTATAGGGGGACCTTGGTTGATTCTGCCATGTCACAAATAACCTCCTCGACAAGAATTTAGGCCACGCCGCACGGCTGGCCCATATCGGCACACAGAGAAAATGCTGTCGCATACAAAAACACCGCCTATGTCCTGTTAGGCGGTGCATTTTGTAAGGCTTGGCAGCTCATTTTCAGTTGTTTTTCTCTGTGTGCCCTTGTCAAGCGATGTTTGTCAACATGTATCAAGGATCATGTAATGGACTGTCGTACGGTAGCAGATTTGCTACTCAGATGCAGATCGCAGCATAGCGCGGTGCATCTTCTTGTTATCTCTATAGAAAAATTTTTACGAAAATATATTGCATAAAAAATTAATTCGGGTATAATATTTGCAGGAGGTGTTATGAGATGCTACTCAAATTTAACATAGAAAATTTTTCGGCCTTTAACAAACCGGTGGAACTGAATTTTGAGGCAAACCTTCACACAAAGAAATTCTTATCAAATGTCGTAAAAAACACACAAGGAAATGCTTTAAAATCCTTGGCAATATATGGCCCAAACAATACAGGGAAAACGTGTATTGTTGAAGCTCTGAAAGCTTTTCACGATGTGCTGCTTAACCAGCCGCTTCGCTTTCGGGCAAATGTTTTTACCGAATCACCGGTTATAATGTTGTCTGCCGAGTTTCTGTATGAAGAAACTCGCTATGCATATTCCTTCAGCTATAACACAGAAACAGAGGAATTCTGTGAAGAGTGCTTTAAGCGAATTACGATAGATCAGTATGGAAACCGACAGGAAACTATATACTTTCTCAAAAACTTCGGAAATGGGATATACCAGTGTGCAGATGACAAACTCGCTGATATTATTCGTTTATCATCCAAGAATAGTATGCTGATTTATGCGTTTGACACAACCGGATTTCCAAAGCTTGATGAGGCAAAAACAGCTCTACGAGCATTAGCCGGGAGTATGGTGGTCTTGTCCATGGACCGAATCTCACCAGTAAAAACAATTGAGGCACTAAAACACCCCGACACAAATGAGGCAAAGAAGATTGTCAGCATCATTAAGGCAGCTGACGTCGATATTGACGACTTTATGTATTCTGAAACCATTGAATTGAGGTCAGACACGGAGGATGGGAAGGACGAGCGTCTGCTCAAGGCATTCAAGAATAAGGAAAAGCTGATGGATCAAATTCGATTGGTTTCGGTTCACAAAGGCAAGAAACTTCCCAGTATTGCCTTTGATTCAAATGGCACAAAGAAGATTATCGCTCTTTCCAGTTACTTGGTGGATGCTTTGGACAATGGAAAGATACTTGTATTGGATGAACTTGACAGCGGTCTGCAGTTCAAATTGTCGAGGGCCATCGTTTCCCTGTTCAATAGCTCTGTAAATACTTCGGCGCAGTTGATTTGTACAACTCACGATGTCAGCCTGCTGGATATTAAAACCCTGTTCCGAAAGGAGCAAATATGGTTTACAGACAAAGACAGAGAGCAGGTGTACTTGTATTCGTTGGCAGAATTCAAAGCAGAGGACGGCGTTCGTTCCGATAGCGATATTTATGAAAAATACAGCAAAGGTGTTTTTGGGTCGCTGCCTGACCCCGCACTTGTTGAGGCTATGCTTTATGGCTTGGAGGATGACCAATGAGTATGCTGCCGCCTTCTGTACGCAATGCCACGCAAAGGCATAATATTTGCTTAGTCTTAGAAGGTTTTGAGGAAAAGGCTTATTTCGATAAGTTGCTGGAGTTCCCAATATTCCCGAAAGACGTGTATAATATCAAACTGGTAAACGCAAAATCCGCAAGCAGAATTCCAACTTTTTATCAGGCTGAATATTCGAGAAACAGCTATGAGGTGGTATTGGCGGTGTGTGACAAAGACAGAACTCCAGAGCAGTATAATGGAGTCGTTGCCGGTATTGACGAAATACTGGGGCCTGGTAAAGCTGCTGAGGTAATTACTTTTTCGTGCCCATGTACACTCCAAATCATTTTGCTTCATTTTGGAGATGTTATACTGACAACACAAGCAAAAAAAGCAGCACGGACAGATGTAGAGAGGCTTACAGGTGTGTCTTCATATGATGCCCATGCCCAGCAATTGGAAGAAATTTGCAAGAAGATACATTGCCGCAGCTATGCGATAATGAAAGAAAGAGTCAGCAAACTCAGCACAAACCCCGAAGAGATACCATCTACTAATATTCTGACACTTCTAAACAGATTGGAATCAAGAGACCCGTCATGGATTAACCAACTGAATTCGAGGCTCAGTTGTGGGCTGGATTGAGTTGGTTACGGCTGCTTCTTTTGTGATGCTCGTGTCATAAACTATGTGTAGTGATGACGTGAAACGGAGATCTGTTCAGATACGCAAGACTTTGCCTCGTTGTTTACAAAGTGATGGTCGTATAGGGAACGGATGATACCTTATGCAGAAAATGTGACACGGCTTTACACTTGGGCTGGCGCTGCGGAAAATAACCCGTTAAATGGTTAAAAGGTTGCACCCTGTACCTGGGATATCATGCTGATCACAAAATGCTCACGCCCTACACTTGTAGGATGTGCTATAATATATTCGAGAGTTATCGCTAAGGACATTGAGGGAAGTGAGTTGCATGGGTTTGGAGAAGACCATCGTATTCGGGCAGGGGCATCGCAAGCTGTACCACGGTGCAAAGGCAACGGACTGTAATTGCCGTAACCACGGTTCCTGTGACTACTGTAAATACAGTACACGCAAGTGTAGGGCGGCCGCGGATGCACGGCAGGAAGAATACGAGGCGTATGTCTGCGGCGGAGAGAACTCCGCCGCAGATGCTTTTATGGCAACCTTTTGGATGAGATGAGAAGAACGCAAATCATGAAAACAATTGAAAATATGCTGCAATCACAAAAAACGAGGGAGTTTTCTAAGCATTAACACATTTCATGAGTGAGTTTTGCTGATACCTGCACAAAATCCGCGCAGATGTGCTGCGGCATCAGTTTTTCAGGCAACCGATAGGGACGACACACACGCCATCCGGACGGCGATAGGCAAAATCGCCGGTTCCGGTCAAGACCATCAGGAAGGCGGGCGCGTTCATTTTATCGGTATCAATTTTTTCAGCCATCGCTTTCAGGCTTTTCGCGCCCTCCTCAATGAGCCTGTCACCGCCGAGCTTAATTTCAACGAGTCCGTATTTCCCGTTTCTCAAATGAATAACGGCGTCGCATTCCTGTCCGTCTTTATCTCTGTAGTGGTAAACCTCTCCGTTCAGAGCATCGGCAAAAACGCGAAGATCTCTGATACAAAGTGTTTCAAAGAGGAAGCCGAATGTCTTCAGGTCATTGATCAAATCGTTCGGGCCGATGCCTAGAGCGGCAGCAGCAATAGACGGATCAACATAGTACCGGGTATCTGATGAGCGAATCGCAGTCTTGGAGCGTAGATTGGGGTTCCATGCAGGCATATCCTCTACAACAAAGATTTTTCTGAGCGCATTTACGTAGGAAGCAACCGTTTCTTCGCTGATCGCCACTTCGTCGTTTGTCGAAATATCCTGTGCAAGCACCGTATTCGGCACCTGGCCTCCTTGATTTCTTGCGTAGGAGCGCATGAGCCTGCGAACTCTTTCTGGATTCTTCTGTACATTGTCGGCACGGTTAATATCCGAGTGTACAACTGCATCATAGTAATCAGCCGCCTGATCCAAAGCAATTTCATCACGCATATCCACAGCCTGCGGCCACCCGCCCCGGCACACGAGGAAAGCCAAACGGTCGATACTTAAATCTGAACCTCCATCTACCTCCGTATTTCCCTCAAACAGATCTTTTATGCTGACTTCACCTGTTGAATCCCCGGATTCATATAGGCTCATCGGCCTCATCGTCAACCATGTAAAACGCCCCGTACCGGAGTGTGTAATCTCCTTGGTATCGGCGGGAACGGCAGACCCGGTGAGGAGAAATTGTCCCAACTCGCCGCGATGGTCAACCTCAAAGCGAATGGCATCCCAAAGCTTTGGAGCAAGCTGCCACTCGTCAATCAGTCTCGGTGTCGCGCCTTTCAGCAGCCGCTTGGGGTTCAACTCGGACATCGTGATGTTCTGCGCTTTCTTTTCCGGGTCGTCCATATATAAAATGCTGGCTGCAAGCTGCTCCGCAGTTGTGGTTTTACCGCACCACTTAGGGCCTTCGATCAGCACCGCACCTTTGCCTTCCAGCTTCCGCATCAGAATATCGTCAGCAATTCTTTTCCTGTAATTCTTCATTTGGGATACCTCGCCTTCCTTTGCGTTAGCTTTATTATATGCACTGATTATGGATTATGCAATGGTTTTCCGATAGCTGGCGAAATATTTTTCCGACGATTGGCGGAAATTTGATACGATAGTTGGCATGGCAGGCTCTGTGCAAATGTAGCAAATAAGCCGCCCTTCTCTCTGCAACGTAGCGTGTCACGGGGATTCCTTTCATCTTGGCACGTTGTTAGGCTTCAAAGTCCACAGACGAGTTGCAGCGGTTCATCTCGGCATCCTTTTCTTCGTTGTCCGGTTCTTCGAGTGTGTAGCGTCTCTAATTGCCCCGTGTATAGCCCAGAGCGGCCATCAGTTCAGGCG
>OLSD01002440.1_pt1 | contig 13044 bp, 10 predicted proteins | sample 1672211 | NCBI WGS metagenome assembly OLSD01 (sample SAMEA3136659, study PRJEB25190) | human gut metagenome | reverse complement strand
GCAGCCAGGCCATGTTGCGGCCCAGCTCCTGCATGACGGCGCAGCCCTCGGCATCCTGCAGTACCTGCTCGGGGTTCGAGCCGTGGACCATGGGCCAGTAGGAGCCGCTCACCAGCGGCATATGGAAGAACTCGGGGTACTTCACCAGCTGATCGAGGGCGCTGGTGGTGCCGGCGCGGCGGGCCGAGCAGCAGATGGCGGCGGGCTTGTAGGCCAGATACCTGCCGCCCGCGTAGGCGAGACGGTCCATGAAGCTGGTCATGTTGCCGGAGGCGGAAGCGTAATGCACCGGCGTGCCGAAGACGAAGGCGTCGGCAGTCTTGGCTTTCTCGATGGCCTCGTTGACTACGCCGCCGAAGACGCAGCCCTTGCCGGCAGCACAGCCGCCGCAGCCGATGCAGCCGCCCACGGGCTTTGTGCCGACGTTCAGGATCTCCGTCTCGATGCCGGCGGCGTTCAGCTCCCCGGCGATGAGGCTCAGTGCGGTATAGGTGCAGCCCTTCTCGTGGGGGCTGCCGTTGATGAGCAGGACTTTCATGATAAATACTCTCCTTTTGTACGCCCGAAAAAGCGGCGTTCTGGTATGATTTTAGCACATTCATGACCGTAACGCAACGAATCATGACACTGCCCTTGACAAAGACCGGCGGTATGACGATAATATAAAGTTACGATAACAGGAAAGACCCGAAGGAGGCCAAAACCATGCGAGTCATTGCAGGAGAAGCCCGCGGCAGACGGCTGGAAGCGCTGCCCGGCACGGATATTACCCGCCCCACCCTCGATCAGGTGAAGGAGGCGATGTTCAGCATCGTCCAGTTCGACCTGCCCGGAGCCCGTGTGCTGGACCTGTACGCAGGCAGCGGCCAGCTGGGCATTGAGGCGCTGAGCCGGGGCGCTGCCCGGTGCGTGTTCCTGGACGAGAACCGTGAGGCCGTGAGCATCGTCATGAAGAACTGCAAGAACTGCGGCGTCTTCGACCGCAGCCGCGTCAACATCGGCGAAGCGGCCCGCTTCCTCTCGGCCTGCCGGGAGCAGTTCGATCTGGTGCTGCTGGACCCGCCCTTCCACAACGGCACGCTGGAAAATATCCTCCCCATCGTGGACAAGTGCGTCGCCCCCGGCGGCATCGTCATCTGCGAGAGCGAGACGAAACTCGTCCTCCCCGCCGAAGTGGGCGGTTTACAGCTGAAGAAGCAGTATAAGTACGGCAAAGTCCTGCTCTGGAAATATGTGAGACCCATGGCAGACGCCGCAGAGGAAGAAGGAGAAGCGTGATGAACGTCAACGAGCTTTTGGACACCATCGAAGATCTGCTGGAAGAGAGCACCGGAATGCCCCTTTCGGGCGGCAAGCGCATCGTGGATGTGGAACAAATTCGGGACTATCTCGATGACATCCGCGCAAACCTCCCCGTAGAGCTGCGTCAGGCCCAGTCCATCGTCAGCGACCGCGCCCAGCTCATCGAGTCGGCCAACGCGCAGGCACAGGCCATCGTCAAGAAGGCAGAAGAGCGCGCCCGCATCCTCGTGAGCGAGGCCGAGATCGTCCGCGCCGCCCAGCAGCGTGCGTCCGAGATCGTCTCCGCTGCCCAGACCGAGGCCCGCACCGTCCGCCAGACGGTCACGGATTACTGCGATAATATGCTGAAAACCACCGAGGAGACGATGTCTGAGAACGCCGCCCAGGTGAAAAACGTCCGCGCGAACCTGCGCCAGACCCCCCGCCGCGGCGTGTGATGAGCCGCTCCTGACCTGAATACAGTCCCCTGCGAGTAAAAATGACGATTCGCAGGGGCTTTTTTTGTAACATTTTGTAGGAAAAAAGCGCAGGAAAAAACTTGCATTCGGCGTTTCGATTTGCTAAAATAAAATAGAGTCGTCAGGTATCATGACAGAGCAAAAAACGGGACAAACTCCCCGGGAGATGTCCGGCGTATCGGACGGCTCGGAACACGAAACGAAAGGAGGCTGGGCGCGATGACTCAGACAGAAGATTTGGCACAGTTCGACCCGGCCTCGTTTGAGCATATCCCCGTGCTTCTGAACGAGTGCCTCGACGGACTGAACATCGACCCGGCAGGCACTTATCTCGACGGCACGGCGGGCGGCGCGGGACACTCCCGCCAGATCGCCCTCCGGCTGGACGGCGCAAAAGGCGGGCGGCTCGTCTCCCTCGACCAGGACCCCGACGCGGTGCAGACCGCCAGGGCGCGGCTGGCCGGGCTCCCGGCCACGGTGGTGCAGATAAACTTCCGCTACGCCGGACAAGCCCTCGAGAGCCTCGGCATCGAGAAGATAAACGGTGCGCTGCTGGACCTCGGTGTTTCCAGCCATCAGCTGGACGACGCGGCCCGGGGCTTTTCGTACCGGGCAGACGCCCCGCTGGATATGCGGATGAGCCAGCAGGGCGAGACGGCGGCAGACCTCGTGAACACCGCCAGCCGGGAAGAGATCTCCCGCATCCTGCGGGACTACGGCGAAGAGCCCTATGCGTGGCAGATCGCCGGCCACATCGTGGAGGCCCGCGAGACGGCCCCCATCGAGACGACTTTGCAGCTGGCCGACATCGTGGCCAGCGCCATGCCGCCTGCGGAGCGGCGCAAGAACAAGAATCCTTCGCGGCGCACGTTTCAGGCGCTGCGTATCGCGGTCAACCACGAGCTGGACGCTCTGGAGGAAGGTCTGGATACCATTTTCGACCACCTCGCCCCGGGCGGAAGGCTGTGTGTGATCACCTTCCATTCGCTGGAAGACCGGCTGGTGAAAAACAAGTTCCGCCGCTGGTCCACCGCCTGCACCTGCCCGCCGGAGTTCCCGGTCTGCGTCTGCGGCGGTAAGGCGAAGGCAAAGCTCATTACCCGGAAGCCCATCGAGGCCGACAAGCAGGAACTGGAGGAGAACCGGCGCAGCCGTTCTGCTCATCTGCGCGTTTTGGAGAAACTCTGAGCCGGATAAGACGCCGCTCAGTGTAAGAGGAGGAGATCAACTATGGGTCAGCCAGCTTATGATATGTCGTCTGAGGTGCGTCGCAGAAAAGCGCCTCAGACTCAGCGCAAGGTCGCACTGCGGGTGGAAAAAGGCGGCAAACGCCGTCTCAGCCCGTTCCAGGCGGCCATGCAGCACGCACTTCAACTGATCTCGATGGCGCTGCTGGCAGGCTTTGCGGTAAGCCTGCTGTGGAGCGAGGCCCAGCTGGTGGAGGTCAACGACCAGATCCAGAAGGCCAAAGCGGAACTCGTGAGCGAGCAGAGCCAGTACACCTACTATAACAGTGTCCTCAACAGCAAGACCAATATCACCAGCGTGGAAGAAGTGGCCGGGCGGCTGGGCCTCATGAAGATGGACCAGAGCCAGCTCACCTACATCCGCCTCGACAGCGACAGCGTACTGGTGCGCAGGGAGTCGGCTGTCCACCAGTGGACGGATTTCCTGCACGACGGTGCCATGACCATTCTGGCTTCCGTCCGCAGCGTAAAATAAGCAAACAGACAGAAAAGCGTGCGGCAGCGCACGCTTTTCTGGTTTCTGCAGGAGAATACCATGCAAAACAAGCCCTCCAACGACCAGCATAAGAACATCTACTACCGCCTCCGCCGCAGCGACCCGCACGAGCGCCTCAGTGCGCGGCTGCGGCATTTTAGCTTTGGCGCGGCGGTATTTTTTGTAGTGGCGGCTGCGGGCATCGTCACCCACAGCCTATATAACATCCAGATAAAACAGGGCGCGACCTTCCGTCAGTATGCGGCCCAGCAGCAGCTGCTGGACAGCACCATCCAGGCCACCCGCGGCGAGATCTACGATGCCTCCGGCATCACCCTTGCCTCCACCAGCGTGGTGTGGACTATCTGGGCGGACCCCAGTTACAGCAGCATCCTTTATACCAGCAAGACCAACGATGACGACACCGTGACCAAAACGCTGGACCCCGCCATGTGCGCCGAGGTGAGCCGGGAGCTGACGTTGCGTCTGCTCTCCGGGGACGGCGAGAGCTTGGACAGCGTGGACACCTCCTCGGCAGAGTACCAGCAGCAGTACCAGACCGTTTACGATGCACTATCCCGGCTGGATTCTGCCTACGTCACCCTTGCCACCAAGGTGAACAACGCGGTGAAGCTTTCCATTGAAAAATACGTCACCAGCTTCAACAAGGCGCACAAAAAGGCCACCGACACCTCCCGCAAGGGGCGCATCTCGGTGTCCTCGGAAAAAAGCTTCCAGCGCAACTACCCCTACGGTGCCTTTGCCGCAGCGGTGCTGGGCTTTACGGATGCGGACGGCGTCGGCACCTACGGACTGGAAAAATCCTACCAGTCCACCTTGGCCGGTGTGGATGGCCGCACCATCACCCAGCGCAACGCGGTGGGCAACGCCATTGCAGACGCCAACGCCACCACCTTTGCCGCCAAGGACGGCTCCAATCTGGTGCTGTCGCTGGATGTGAACGTGCAGGAGATCGCGGAGCGGTACCTGAACGAAGCCATTGCAGCCAATACGGTAGAAAACCGCGGCTGCGCCATTGTGATGGACGTCAAGACCGGCGCTATCCTTGCCATGGCTTCCAAGCCGGACTTTGACCCCAACGACCCGCTGAACTTCACTGCCAACGAGGCTTACCTCAACGAGCTGGTGCACGCAGAGCCGGAACTTTACGGCATCTATAAAAAGGATGCCGATGGCAACTACATCACCGATGAACAGGGCAATAAAATCTTGGACGAGGAAGCGGACTATTCCGGTTACTACCGGGATATCCTGTGGAAAAACAAGACCATCACGGAGCTGTACTACCCGGGCTCTGTGTTCAAGGTCATCACCTCCGCCATGGGCATCGACTCCGGTGTGGCGACCATGAACACCACCTTTACCTGTTCCGGTGCCTACGGTGTGGCCAAGGAGACTTACCACTGCGCAGGGCGCAAGGCGCACGGCCTGCTCAATATGGCCGAGGCACTGCGCAAAAGCTGCAACATCTACTACATCCAGCTGGGGCAGCGCGTCGGCTCGCAGCAGTTCTATAACTACTTCGATGCCTTCGGCTTTACCGCCCGCACCGGCGTGGACCTGCCCAGCGAGACCAACTTTATGCAGTACTACCGCGCCGACCAGCTGGGCGAGGTGCAACTGGCCTCCTCCTCCTTCGGTCAGGCCATGGCCATCACCCCGCTGCAGATGTGCACCGCCATTGCGGCCACCGTCAACGGCGGGTATCTGGTCACCCCCCATGTGGTGGATAAGATCACCGATGCCAACGGCAACGTCATTCAGGAGATCGGCGCAAATGTGCGCCGTCAGGTCATCAGCCAGAGTGCCAGCGATGTTATCCGGCAGATGATGGAGTACGAGGTGGGCAACGGCACCGGCGGCGGCAAAAACGCCTATGTGTCCGGCTACCGCATCGGCGGCAAGTCCGGCACTTCCGAGCAGCTGAATATGCACCGCCGCGCCGACGGCGACTATAAAAAGGTGGCCTCCTTCGTGGCGGTGCTGCCCGCCAACGACCCGGAAATTCTGGTCTACGTCATGCTGGACGACCCCAACAACGCCCGGACGGACTATTCCTCCATCCTTGCAGCCCCTGTGGCGGGCAATATCATCAGCGAGGTGGCCCCTTATCTTGGCATCGCCACCGACGGCGAGGACCGCAGCGATACCATCGTTACCGTGCCGAACCTTGTGGGTACCGAGTGGAGCAATGCGCAGGTGCAGCTGAACATTCAGGGCCTGAAGCATCAGCTGCAGGAGAGCCAGAGCAGCCAGTCCGCTGCCCCGGTCACCTACCAGTACCCCCACGCGGGGAGCAAGGTACCCTACGGCACTACCATCTACCTGTATACCGATACCTACGAGGGCAGCCGCACCGAGGTGCCGGATGTGACCGGCAAGAGCCCGGACTTTGCCCGCCAGATGCTGAGCGCCGCCGGGCTGAACTGTGTGGTGGAAGGCAGCGGTACGGTGCAGACGCAAAGCGATGAGCCCGGCTCCAGCGTGCAGCGCGGCACCATCATCACCCTGACCTGCGGGTAAAACAGCTTTTTCGGCATCTTCGCCCAAGGCTTTCAGCATAAAGCACTGCCGCAAGGCAGTGACGGATGAGGATGCAGCATTCAATAGAACGAGAGGGGATAGAACAATGGAAAAGATCCATGCAAGCAAGCTTCTGGCAGGGCTGGTGCCTGCCGGAAAACTGACCAGTGACCCGGAGGTGGAACTGGTCACCACCGACAGCCGCGAGGTAAAGCCCGGCTGCATTTTTGTGGCCTTCCCCGGCGAGCGGTTCGACGGCCATGATTTCGCCGCCCGTGCGCTGGAGCAGGGCGCGGAGTATGTGGTGGTCAACCACCCCGTGCCCGGTGTGCCGGAGGAAAAGGCCATCCTTTGCCCGGACAGCTACCACGCCATGATGGTGATGGGCGCAAACTACCGCAGCCAGTATCACCCCAAGATGGTGGGTGTGACCGGCAGTGTGGGCAAGACCACCACCAAGCAGATGACCTACGCCGCCCTGAGCGGCTTTGGCGAGACCATCAAGACCGAGGGCAACCAGAACAATGAGCTGGGAATGCCCCGCACCCTGATGCGGCTGGAAAGCAGCACCGAGTACGCGGTCATCGAGATGGGCATGAGCCACGCCGGTGAAATTGACCGTCTGGCGCGGGCAGCACGGCCGGATGTGGGCATCATTACCTGCATCGGCGTGTCTCACATTGGCAATCTGGGCAGTCAGGAGAACATCTGCAAGGCAAAGCTGGAGATCTGCAACGGTCTGCCGGAGGGCGCGCCGCTGGTGCTGAACTACGATGACCCCTTCCTGCGCAAGGCAGTGCTCCCCGCCCATGTGCGCCCGGTGTGGTTCAGCCTGAGCGATGAAAACGCAGACGTCTGCGCCCTGTCCATCCGGCAGGAGACGGACGGCATGAGTTTTGTGCTGGAGGATCAGGAGCACGGCACCTTTGTGGTGAACATCCCCGCCATGGGACGCCACAATGTGGCAAACGCCTTGGCTGCCTACTGCGCCGCCACCCGTCTGGGCTGCGACGCCAAGAGGGTCATCCGGGGTCTTTCCAACTTTGAGCAGACCGGCCGCCGCCAGAAGGTGGTGGACAGCGAGGGCGTGACCGTCATCGAGGACTGCTACAACGCAAACCCGGACAGCATGAAGGCCGCGCTGGCGATGTTTAAGGACTTCCCCTGCAAGCGCCGCTTTGCCCTGCTGGGCGATATGCTGGAGCTGGGCGATCTGAGCCGCGAAGCACACGAGGAGCTGGGACGTCTTGCCGCCGAGAGCGGGCTGTATTGCCTGATCACCTACGGCGAGCAGGCCAAGCGCACCGCCGTGGTGGCTGCCGCCAAGGGGGTAGAGACCCTGCACGCAGAAAATTACCGCGAGGCCGCCGATGCCCTGCTGGACCGGGTGCAGCCCGGCGATGCTGTTCTGGTAAAGGCCAGCCACGGCATGGCACTGGAAAAAGTGCTGGATATCTTCTACGAAGAGCATAAAGAAGCAGAAGTATAACTATTTGGCGAAATGGAGTGTCTGAGTTATGGAGCGTTTCGCCTTGGCAGCGGCGGTGGTGCTGGGCTTTGCCCTTACGGCAGCCCTGTGCAGCCTGTTTGTGCCGCTGCGGCGGGTGCTGGAACGCCGCGAACAAAACCAGCAGCCGGCACAGTCTGAGCAGCCCCGGCCTGCACCCCTGCGCGCCCCGCTGTGGGGTGGGCTGTGTGCGGCGGCGGGCACGGTGGCTGCGGTGGGCGTGGGCTGGCTTGCCGCCTGCGTGGGCCAGCCGGAGCTGCTGGGCAGCGAGGGTCGGCTGATGACGCGGCTGCTCACGGCGCTGGCCGGAAGCCTTGCCTTTGGGGCGGTGGGTCTTGCAGAGGACCTTGCCCGGATGCGCAGCCCGGCGGCGCTGGGGCTGCGGCGGGACGTCCGCCTTTTGCTGGAGGCACTGGCCGCGGCATTCGTTCTTTTGCTGCTGCGGGCAGCGGGCTGTCTGCCCCGGGGACTGGGCGTGCCCGGGGCGGGGTATGTGCTGCTGGGCAGCGCCGTGCCCTTTTTGTGGGCGGTGCTCATGGTGGCGCTGGCTGAGTGTGCCCGCATCGCCGAGCGGGACGAGGGTACGGTGTGCGGCGCGGCCTTTGTGGCTATGCTGGCGCTGATGATGGCAGAGGCCGGCTTGGGCGTGCCCGGGCTGGCGGTGCTGCCCGCCGCGCTTGCCGGGGCACTGGTGGCACTGGGGCTGTGGGCGTTCCCCCCGGCAAGGCTGGGGGTGGGCTGCTGCGGCAGCCTGCTGGCGGCGGGTGCCATCGGCTGCATCCCGCTCAGTCTGGATATGACCAGCCTGACTGTGCCGCTGGCGCTGCCCTTCTGGGCGGCAGGCGGTCTTTTGGCAGCGCAGCTGCTGGGTGCAAAACGCACCGGCAAGCCCTTGCGCTGCTGGGTAAAAAAGCATAAAATGAGCCCGGAGACGGTGTTCCTGTGCAGCTTTGCGCTGAGCGCTGTCGGCTATGTACTGGCGCTGGCGCTGCTGCGCTGGTGCTGACCGGGCACAGAGAGGGAAGGGAGCGCAGATGGCGACTAACCGCAAAAAACACAGAGCGCCGGTGCCGGTGTTCCAGCGAGACCCGGGCCCGTGGTCCCGGCTGCTGATCGACTGGCTGGCCACGCTGGCCGTTATTATGATCTTTGGGTTGGTGATGCTGTTCAGCGCCAGCTACACCACCGGTTACCTGCGCATGGGCGACAGCTTCCACTACATCAAGCAGCAGGCGCTGTGCATGATACTGGGGCTGGGCTGTATGTTCCTGATAAGCTATGTGGATCACCGTTTTCTGCGCAAGATGGTGGTGCCGGGGTACTTCATCGTGCTGGCCATGCTGGCCGTCACCCTGACCATGGCACCCCTGAACGGCTGCCGCCGCTGGATCCGCTTTGCAGGCCTTACGCTGCAATCCTCGGAGGTGGCAAAGTTTGAAATGATCCTGTTCAGTTCCCATCTTGCAGCCAAGGCGCCACAGGTGGAGCGGCTGGACCCGGAGCGCCGCATCCTGCTTACCCCCCGGGAGTGGCTGCGGGTGCGGGTATGGAAGCAGCTGGTGGTGCCGGTGCTGCCCCTTATACCGGTGGTCCTCCTGCTGGCGATGGAGCCGCACATGTCCGGCATCGTGCTGACGGTGGCGGTGGTGGGCACCATCCTGCTGCTGTCCGGCAGCGGCGGTGTGCTGACATGGGCGGGTGCCATCACGGCGGGCACCCTGCTGGAGACCCTGCTCTCCCATGTGGACTCTATCCCCTACCTGCAAAAGCGTCTGGACGGCTGGACGCAGGATCTGAGCCAGATGACCGACCAGACCGTGCAGAGCCTTTATGCTATCGGCTCCGGCGGACTGAAGGGGCTGGGGCTGGGCAACAGCGTGGAAAAGCAGCTCTGGCTGCCGGAAAGCACCAACGACTTCATTTTCAGCGTGGTGTGCGAGGAACTGGGCTTCATTGGCGCAGTGCTCATTATCGTGCTGTTCGTGCTGTTCATCGTGCAGGGGCTGCTCATCGCCTATAAGGCGGAGAACCTGTACTGCACCATGGTGGGCATCGGCATCATGGCACAGATCGCGTGGCAGGTGTTCTGCAACATCGCCGTGGTCACCAATACCCTGCCCAACACCGGCATCAGCCTGCCCTTCTTCTCCTCCGGCGGTACCAGCCTGATCCTGCTGCTGGCAGAGATGGGCGTAATGGTGAACATCGGCCGCAACGGCGAGCGGGCAGCGCAGCAGCGGGAGCAGATGCGTGCCCAGCGGGAGGCCGCCCGCGCCGAGCGCGAGGCAGAACTTGCCCGCAAGACCATTGACTTGGCCTCTGCCCGCGCAGCCCGTACAGAACAGTAAAACAAACCGCAAGCCCGCCCGGTCTGTAGCCGGGCGTTTATAAGGAGGAATCACCATGCGTGTTCTCATCGCAGCCGGCGGCACCGCCGGACATATCAACCCTGCACTGGCCATTGCCGGTGCTCTGAAAAAGGCCGACCCTACCGCCGAGATCCACTTTGCAGGCCGTAAGGAGGGCATGGAGTACCGTTTGGTCACACAGGCGGGCTACCCCTTCCACCACATCGAGATCACCGGTTTTCAGCGCAAGCTCAGTCTGCACAACATCAAGCGCAACATCATCACCCTGTGGAATCTGGCCCTCTCCGGTCCCAAGGCCAAGGCCATGATGAAGGAAGTAAAGCCGGATCTCGTCATCGGCTGCGGCGGTTATGTGTCCGGCCCGGTGGTGCGCTGCGCCGCCAAAATGGGCATTCACACCGCCCTGCATGAGCAGAACGCTTTCCCCGGTGTGACCAACAAGCTGCTGGCCCCGGATGTGGATATCGTGTTTGCCGCCGTGCCCGCCGCCGTGGAAAAGCTGGGTGCACCGGACAAGACCCTTGTGGTGGGCAACCCCGTGCGGCCGGAGGTGTTTGCACAGGCCGCCAACCGCGAGGCCATCCGTGCACAGCTGGGTGCGGGCGACCGCACCGTCATCCTGTCCTTCGGCGGCAGCTTGGGCGCACGCCGGGTCAACGAGGTGGTGGCAGACCTGTGCGCCTGGGAACAGCATGAGCACAAGCCGGTGCTGCACCTGCACGCCACCGGGCAGTACGGGGTGCAGCTGTTTGAGCAGCTGCAAAAGCAGAAGGATTTTGCCCCCGGCGACAGCCTTGTGGTAAAGGAATACATCAACAATATGCCGGAGCTACTGGCTGCGGCAGACCTCGTTATCAGCCGCGCCGGTGCGCTGACGCTGGCCGAGCTGGAAGCCGTGGGACGCGCCGCTGTGCTGATCCCCAGCCCCAATGTGGCGGAGAACCACCAGTACTACAACGCCATGGAGCTGCAGAAGGCCGGGGCGGCTGTGGTCATTGAAGAAAAAGACCTGACCGGTGAAAAGCTGGTGCAGACTGTTTCTGCCATGCTGGCACAGCCCGGCAAGCTGGCCGAGATGGGCAAAAACGCCCGCAGCCTGTCTGTGGACGACAGTCTGGACCGCATCACTGCGGCGCTGCTCAAGCTGGTAAAGACTCCGTGATGCAGCCCCGGAATAAACAGGAAAGAAGGTGCGAATGATGCAGCAGAACCGTGACCGCAACGGCAGACCCCGGAACACCAGACCCTATGATCTGAACCGGGATGTGGCGCGCACCTCTGCGCCTTCGCAGGATCATACGCCCCGGAGCACCGGCAGCAGCCGCTACGGCTACAACGGCGAGCCGCTCAGCCGCCCGCCCTCCCGCAGCGCCAACGGCAGTGTGCGCTCCTCCCGGGCAGATAACAGCATCCAGTTCCCCACCCAGACCCAATCCCAGCCCCGCCGCCCGGCGCAGGGGCAGGGGAGCAATACCACCCAGTATCCCGCCGGTAACCGCCCGGCGGGCAGCAGACCAAAAAACGCGAAGTCCGGCGGCAAGCAGCGCCGCCCGGCAAACAATGCCCGCAGCGGGCAGAGCAGCCGGAAAAACCAGAACGCGCAAAACCGCCCGAACCGGCAGCACCCGGCAGGCAGCCAGAGCGCCCCGCAGCAAAGCCCTGCCCGGCGGGAAATGCGCAAAAAGCGCAAGGTGACCCGCGCCACATTGCGGCGCCGCCGGATGCTGCGCCGCCTGACCGCCTTTGCCATGCTGCTGTGCGTTATTGGCGCGGGCATCTACCTGACCATGACCATGCTGTTCCGCATCAACTCCATTCAGGTACAGACCCCGGACGGCAAGCAGGTGACCGAAATCGCTGGCTACTCCGCAGACAGCATTTTGCAGCGGATGGGCGTGCAGCTGGAGGAAAACATCTTCAGCTTTGAACCCGGCGAAAAGGCCGCGGTGCTGGAGCAGAACTTCCCGCTGCTGGGCTCCATCAAGGTGATCCGGGACTACCCCAACACCGTGGTGGTGCAGGTGACCGAGGCCGTGCCCGCCTACGCGGTGCAAAACGGCAGTAAGTGGCTTGTGATCTCGGACAAATGGAAGATTTTGTCCGAGGAAAGCACCCAGCCCGAGGGGCTTTGCACCCTGTACGGCGGCAAGCTGCAGGATAGCACCCCGGGACAGGGCTTCTGGTTCGTGGACGATGCGGACGCGGCAAGCGCCTCCGGGTCGGAAACCGCCGAAAGTGAAAGCACGGTGAGCACCGAGACCGCCCGTATGGAAGCGCTGCGCACACTGCGCAGCAAGCTGGAGGAATACGGTCTGTCGCAGGACGTGACACGGCTGGAAGTGGCAGACACCGAGCAGCTCGCATTTTTGTATCAGGACCGCATCAGCGTGCTGCTGGGCACGCTGAACGATCTGGATTATAAGCTGGACCGCGCCCGCTATGTGCTGACCAACGCCGACGGCAAGGGCTGCGGCCCCACCGATACCGGGCGGCTGGATTTCAGCCATACCAGCGCCAGCAGCACCCGCAAGATCTATTTTGCACAGGGCGAGCCCACCCTGCCCTCCGGCTATGTGGTGCCGCCCAAGGCCGAGGAACCCGCCCCGGCAGAGGACGCCGCCGACAGCACCGACAGTGCAGAAAGCACGGATACTGCCGACACCACCGAACCGGCGGCTGAAACGGACACCGAGCAGCTGCCCCTGACCCACCCTGACCGCATGACGGCCAACGAAGAAGAAAACCCCATGTAAAGAAGCTCTTTGGAGGAGACTGTATGAAGCTGGAACAACTGATGGAAGGCGTGCCCTTTACCCTTGTGCAGGGCAGTCTGGATACTGAGATCGCGGATATCATCTACGACAGCCGCAAGGCTGCCCCGGGGCTTTTGTTCGTGTGCATCGTGGGCACCCAGCGGGACAGCCACGCGTTTGCCGCTGACTGCGCCGCCAAGGGAATCAGCGCGCTGGTCATCCAGCACGATATCGACCTTTCTACCCTGCCCGGGGTGACCGTGGTCAAGGTGGAGAGCAGCCGCTATGCCATGGCGTTGATGAGCGCCAACCTCTTCGGCAACCCTGCCCGGCAGATGACCATGATCGGCGTCACCGGCACCAAGGGCAAGACCACCACCACCCACATG
>OLSD01002438.1_pt1 | contig 13055 bp, 6 predicted proteins | sample 1672211 | NCBI WGS metagenome assembly OLSD01 (sample SAMEA3136659, study PRJEB25190) | human gut metagenome | reverse complement strand
GATGAAGTTGTGCATACGACGGTTTGAACTCAATAGTTTGGATGCTATTAAGTTACTAAAAACCAGAAATATGCACAACCTTTCATTTGTCATTTTACTAACTTTTTAATTCAACCAACGGGTTATGCTTATGTTTGAAAACAGAATCCAGATATAAGAACATACTTACAACTGAATCCTGTTTTCATTTACACAAAATTCTGGACAGTGTCGACAAAGAGTATATTGACGGCTTAGTTTTCAACAGAACTCAGCATGAACGGTTTTTCAATATTTTTACGATTTTTCATCATGATTCGTTTTTTTTGCTATATTTGGCATTGAAATAACTCTTTAACGCCCTATTCTTAAATTTTATGAAAAATCTCTACACTGACTTTTTGGGTAAATTTCAGAGGGGGGGGGAAATTTATTCTTGCGGACTTTTGTCCTGATATTATTTCTTTCTCCATTATCCCCATGTAACTTTACAATTTCCGCACAACAGCGAACAATAACGCTGAGTGGAATCGTTCTCGACGAAACAGGTAATCCCATGGCGGGAGTAACTGTCGTCGATCACAAAAATCCGAATACTGGTACTACATCCAACCAACGCGGCTCTTATCAAATCATTGTAAGCCGTCAATGTGACTCTCTTCGCTTTTCATTCATTGGTTATAAGTCACAAACAGTTGCTGTCCGAGCCGCCACACTCGTTCGAATGCAACCTGACGAACAAGCTATCGGAGAGGTTGTCGTAACCGGTATCTATACCCGCAAAGCCGAAAGTTATACGGGAGCTGCAACTACCGTTACCAAAAACGAACTTCTGCGTGTCGGCAACCAGAACGCATTGCAAAGTCTGAAGAACCTCGATCCGACCATTTACATTCCGGACAATATGACAATGGGATCGGACCCTAACACGATGCCGACAATCTCCATGCGAGGAACGACCAGTTTCCCGAATACGACCGGCTCCACGCTGAAAAGCAATTACCAGAATCAACCCAATCAGCCGCTTTTCATTCTCGATGGTTTTGAGACATCCATAGAAACCGTCATGGATATGGATATGAACCGTATCGAAAGTATGACGATCCTCAAAGATGCCGCAGCCAAAGCCCTTTACGGTTCCAAAGCCGCCAACGGCGTAATCGTCATTGAGACTAAACGGTTGGGCGGGAATCAGCCGCGCATCTCCTACACGGGCAATATCACGATTACGGCCCCCGATCTGACCAGCTACGACCTCTGCAACGCATTGGAAAAACTTCAGGTCGAACTGAACGAAGGGGTATACACCTCGACCACAAACTCTCGGCCCGAGCAACAAATCCAACTCACCCAGCAGTACAACGCCCGTAAAAAACTCGCTTTGGAAGGTTTGGACACCTACTGGTTGTCAAAACCGCTTCGCACTGGCGTAGGACACAAACACAATCTGAATATCGAGCTCGGTAACGACGAATCGGTCCGTGCTTTTATCGATTTCACCTACAATACGGACCAGGGAGTGATGAAAGGTTCCGACCGTACGACCATATCGGGAGACGTGAATCTTTCCTATCGGCTGAAACAAAAATTCCTGTTCCGGAATATCATGTCGGTTCTTTCAAATAAAAGCAGCGACTCCCCTTACGGCGCATTCAGCGAATATGCCAAGATGAATCCGTTCTGGAAAGCCACCGACAGCGAAGGGAACATTCTGCGTTGGGCCGAAACCGGGAGCAGTTCACTGACAGACATTCCCAATCCGATGTATAACGCCACCATCGGCACCTCGCTGACCTCCAGCTATCTGAAATTTACGAACAATTTCTATGCGGAATGGCGCATGCACGAATCGTTGAAAGCCACACTGCGTATCGGAATTTCACAGCAACGCGATGACGCCGACAGTTTTTATCCCGCCGCTCATTCCATGTTCCGCAAGTACACTTCGGCAACGGACATCCTCCGCCGGGGACGCTATACGCTCGAAAACGGAAAAAGCAGTACGGTATCGGGAGACTTCAATTTTGCATACAATAAATCGATCGGAAAACATAATATTTTCGCAAACGCAGGCTACTTTATTTCAGAAACAAAATATTCGATTTATTCGCACACGGCAGAAGGTTTCGCCAACGATCAAAAGGCCGATATCACTCAGGCCCGCCAATATGCAGCCGGAGAACGCCCCGTAGGCCAAACCAATATCAACCGCGAAGCCAGCGTCTTGTTCGCTGCCGCATACGATTATGACAACCGGTACCTGCTGGATGCTTCCTATCGCCCCAGTGCATCGTCGCTCTTCGGAACGGACAACCGATGGGCGCACAACTGGGCTGTAGGAATCGGATGGAACTTTCATAATGAAGCGTTCATGCGGGATGCGGAATGGTTGAAGCAACTGAAAATCCGCGGGTCGGTAGGCGTTACGGGCAACCAGAATTTCAGTACGAACGATGCCATCGCTACGTATGAATATTACAAGAATGTCGTTTACCAGAATCTCACGGGTGCATATCTGGCCAAAATGCCCAATCCGCAGTTGAAATGGGAGCAGAAACTGGAATACAACATTGGCTTCGACGCTCAAACGTCCAGATTAAGTTTGTCTTTCGACTATTTCAGTGCTGATTCGAAAAATATGCTGACCGACCTTTCGATTCAGACCTCTACGGGTTTCAGCAGCGTGAAAGACAATATCGGTCTGGTCCGCAATTCCGGTCTCGAAGCGAAACTAAGCTACCTGCTCATTCGGCGGGCCAACGGTTTCCTCAGCTTGCATGGAAATATTGCATATGAAAAAAACAAAATTATCCGGCTTTCGGAAAGTCTTCGTCACTATAACGAAACTGTAAAGAAGAATGCTGAAGAAGCGGGTTCGCCGACCCCGATTCTCGTTTATGAAGACGGCGGTTCCATGAACTCCATCTGGGCAGTTCCTTCCGCCGGTATTGATCCTATGACCGGAAATGAGATTTACATTAAAAAGGACGGAACGCTGACTTACGACTACGACTACAATGATTCGGTAGTTGCCGGAAACTCCCAGCCGACGTACCGCGGTAATTTCGGTTTCACCGCCGAATACAAAGGAATCGGACTTAGCACGACCTGGACATTCCTTGGAGGCTGCCAGATGTATAACTACACGCTCGTCAACCAGGTAGAAAATGTGGACATCAATTATAACGTCGATCGGCGCGTACTGCTCGGCAGATGGCAGACCCCAGGGCAAGTCGCGCAATTCAAAAGATTAGATGACAACGAATCAACCCGTCCGACAACGCGGTTCGTACAAGACCGCCGCGAGTTGAACATCGCCTCGATCAGCTGCTATTATGAATTTCCAAGGAAACTCATTTCGAAACTTCGCATGGAACGCCTTCGCCTGTCGTTCTACGCCAACAACGTAGCAACTTTTTCCAGTATTAAAATAGAGCGAGGCCTGACTTATCCCTTTGCCCGCACGATGTCCGTTTCCTTAACTGCAACATTCTAATCGGTAAGAACCATGAAAAAATACATCATATTCAGTTTGTTGATAATCGGAAGTCTGAGCGTTTCTTGTGAAGAATGGTTCGACGTCACGGGAAGTTCCGAAATCCGGGAGAAAGATCATTACAGTACGGAACGGGGATTTCAGCAAACCCTCATCGGCTGTTATATCGGCATGACAGACACCCATCTTTATGGCCGAAACCTCTCTTGGCTGTTGATAGAGCGTTTGGCCCGACAATACAATCCGGTTCCAAGTACCAGTCAGACAAGCCTATGCTACAATCTGGAACTGTTCGATTATACATATCCGGCAGTCAAGACCGAACTCGAACGTATTTGGGCGCAGGGGTTCAACGTCATCGTCAACGCCAACGAAGCTTTGAACTATATCGACCGCAATCGAAACGTTCTCAATACCACGGCATACAAAATTATCAAAGGCGAGTTGCTTGCGGTCCGCGCCTATATGCATTTCGATCTCCTGCGCTTGTACGGTTATGGAGACCGGGAAAAGCGCAAGGAGGAAATTGACTCGAAAATGACGCTGCCTTATGTCACGGGTGTGGACAAAAAAGCTGCACCTCAAGTTACGGGAGCCGATTTTATCAAAAATTTGCTTGCAGACCTGACTGAAGCGGCTGCATTGTTGAAGGCCGAGGACCCTGTTACGGGTGTCCATGAAGAGACCTATTACGAAGAAATCGACGAAAACGGATTTTATAAAACCAGAAATTTGCGGTTGAATTATTTTGCTGTCCGGGGTTTGATGGCACGTATTTACATGTGGGAAGGCAGTTCCGCCAGCAAAAAACTGGCCCTCGAAGCTGCCGAAGAGGTTATCCGAGATGCTTTCGAAAAGAATTTCGTGCAGTGGATGACAGCGGACGATACGCGCCGAATCCTGGGAATGGGCTACGAACAATTATTCGCACTCAATGTTTCGGATGTCGAAACAACTTATACAGGGTTCTTCAACCCGGCTTATGCGGACACGGACGACAATGCCATTTTCATTCGTTCCGACGTTGCGGAGAGCGATATTTACGAGAATATCGTATCGGACTTCCGATTCTCTTCGCTCACAATCCAAAACAATATCTCTACGAGTGCCGGCCGCGTTCCGCTGAAGATCTATCAGACAGCCGAAGCGGACTACCGTTACAAGAACGTGATACCGCTGATGCGGATTCCCGAAATGTATTACATTGCCGCTGAATGTTACGTAACCGGTCCGGAACCCGACAAGGGCAAGGCTTTGGAATTGCTCAACACGGTGCGTGAGCATCGCGGGATTTACACGGCGCTCGAAAATCTTTCCGATGAAGAGGTCATCGACGAAATCGACAAAGAATACCGCAAGGAATTCCTTTGCGAGGGCGTGATGTTCTACCATTGCAAACGGGTCGGAGCGTTGTACCTTCCGAAACTCGACCAAGAAATGACCGACAAACAATATGTCATACCGTTCCCCGATTTCGAGAAGGATATGGGCCGTATTCAATAACCGACAAACACACGATCATGAAGACACAGATTAATAAACTACTGTTCGCAATAGGTCTCTCCATCGTCGCGGGAGCTTGCGGCAAAGAAAACATACCCACGTACGACAATACGTACAACGCCATTCGGTTCCTCGATCTGGATGAGATCGCTAAATTTTTCGATCGGGAAGAGATCGACCGGCAGGATCAGACGTTCAATTACTATGGAAATGATTCGCTGTTCCAGACGACTTATTCTTTCATATCGGACCCCATGGCGTCGAGCAAGGAGATGTTCATGCCGGTCATCGTGACGGGTAAGGCAGCTGATTACGACCGGAAGATCGCATATCGGGTCATCGAAGAGAAGACAACGGCCCCGACCGATTCGTATGAAATTACCGATGCCGTCATTCCGGCGGGAGCACTCTATGGATTTCTGCGGGTAAATGTGAAAAACGTACCCGAATTGGCCGATCAATCTTACTTGCTCCAAATAAAACTTCAAGCATCGGATGAAATGATGCTGGGACCGGAAGATCTTCTGAAAGGCCAGTTTTCCTGGAATGCCGATCTTCCGCCCATTCCGATGAACGCGAACTATACTGCCTCGTTCAATCTGTTGATTCAAAGTCCTGTCGCTTCAACGAGTACGACGGCTGCTTATTACAATATATCGGCACACAAGGTGATTCTGGCCGCCACCGGATGGGATTTCTGGGATGACAGAACCAAAGCGATGGAGAAATACGGAACCATGGGTGCCGTGGGATATTACGCCACCTACAAATATCCGTACATGCCCCGTCGAAATTTTCTGATGCAGGGTGATTACAACAAGGTCTTCGCGGCCAAAATCGCCGACTATATCGAAGCCTACAACAAGGAACATCCCGAAGCTCCTCTGCTGCACGACGCCGGAATAGATCCGGATAAACCGAATCCTTTGGCTGGTCAACCGATCGAAGCCCGCAAATATTAATGTAATATGAAGATGAAACCGAAATATTTATTCAATGCAGTAGCGGCTTTGATTTGCGCCGCAAGCCTGAACGCCTGCTACGAAGACAAAAGTTCGCTGGAAAGCATATCCATCGATGAAGTGACGATTACTGCCAATGACGACGGAGTTGTATATATCGGCCAAATGGAATCACTCGATATCGTACCGTCGTTCACTCAGGGTGACTCCAAGAATCCAGACGGGTTGGAATACGAATGGGCTATCACCGTTCTCCCGGACAACGACAAGGAAGGATATGAAATCATCGGAACCGACCCCGAATTGCATTACACCGTTTCTCAGCAGATCGACAGCAAGCCGTATTTGTTGAAGCTGACCGTAACGGACACCAAGAACGACGGGCTGCAATATCTCAAGACATGGCAGGTCTATGTGCAGAGCGCATTTCTCGACGGTTTGCTCGTATGCGACACGAAAGACGATACCCATTCGGACCTGACATTGGTTCTCAACGATAAGCTGACCGTGCATTACGATCGGGAGGAGCGTATCTTCCGCAATATCATCGAAAGCACGACCGGAAGTCCGTTCCCCCGGAAAATAAACACCCTGTTTTATAATCTGCGGGGAGAGTATACGTCATTACACGTCAACCACCTGTGGATTATAGATGAAAACAAGAAACCGGGAAGATTCAATTTGCAGGACTTTTCCTACACCGGGATCGAAGATATCATGTACTATGCACCTGAGGATATAGAATTCTACGGATACAGCCGGGGAAACATGTACTTATTCTGCGACACGAACAACGGAATTTACGGCACAGAATGTCAGAATTCGGAAGCATTGAGCTGGCCACTTTCCAACATTCCGCCGTTCGACAACCATATTGTAGGAACGGATCCGATCAAGCAATCCAACAGTGAGGCCGTCGCATTTTGGTTGGACAAGCAGAACGGACAACTGTTTTTCGTGACGGGAGCAGTAATGAGCGGAATGTTTTATACCTCGACAATCACGCTCGATCCCCAAAAAACATATCCCTACGATCCGAACGACCTGAAAGGCAAGAGCGCAATCGCGGCAGGGCTATCGACCAACGGTACGATTCCCTCGCTTTTGCTCAAAGACGATGCCACCGGCGACTATACCATTTACACGGTTACTCCGCACGAACCCGAACAGGGGCATTATGCGGACCCGGACGATTATGACAGCGAATGGATTATAGATCGGCCGGAAGTTCCGCTGGCTCCGCGCGCTAAATTCGAGATTCCGGCTTCCGGCAAAGCCTTACTCGACGATGCGATCGGCATATTCTTCAGCCGAATGGATGCCATTCTTTACGTAACTAAGCCAGATGGGATTTATGCGATAAACTTTGCGGGTAACAATGCTTTGGTCGAATCGCTTCCCAAATATACTCCGTCCGACGGAGAAAAGATAACTTCAGCTAAACTTTATCAGCAGGGCATCTACACGAGTAATCATGCTGCTTGTGAGCCTTCGCTTAATTGGGACGAGGTAGTGCCTCCGCAATGTCCGATGCTCGATCTGACGAACCGGGCCGTAATCGTTACCACGCAGAAGAGCGATACGGAAGGCACGGTCTATATTGTCCCGATGACGCAGATCGGAACCGGAAACCTCGATGCTTCGAAAGCTCTGAAATACGATGGGTTCGGCAAAATTCTCGACGTTACCACTACTGGATATTAATGATAATACGCTCATAAGAAATGTACAGGACATAAAGTAAAATTTATGTCCTGTACATTTGAGTTATATGGAGAACAAAAAAACAGCTATGAAAACACGGAATTTTATTATTGCGACGCTCTTGGCGGCATGCCTGATCGGAACCCCGCATACGGCATCCGCGTTTTGGCCGTTCGGAAAAAAGAAGAAAGCTCGGACCGAAATGTCCCGAAGCGACTCCACGGCCCATAAAAAGAGCAAATACGACGAGTTTTTCAAAGAAAAACACGAAACGGCGCGCGGTCTGATCACCCTGCACAAAATGAAGGGTAAACTCTATTTCGAACTCCCGGTGAACCTGCTGGGACGGGAAATGCTGATCGGTTCCACGGTAACGGAGATCAGCGAGAACGCCAACGCCGTCGTAGGCTCGAAACCCACACAGCCGTTGCACGTCCTGTTTACGAAGACCGATACCCATGTGCAGCTCCGGGAGGTGAATGCCGATTACATCGCAACCGATGCGGCGATCGACAGGGCCCTGGAAAAGAGCAGCATCGGCTCGATCTTGAAAAACGCCAAAATCGAAACGTTCAACAACGACAGCACGGCCGTGGTGTTCGACATGACCAGCTTTTTCGTCGGGGACAACAAGAAAATGAGCCCTTTCGACCGGAACTCGCTTTACGGATCGGCATTCAAAAGAACCGAGAGCTTCAAAAGCGAAAATTCCTATTTGAGCGGAATCAAAGCCTTCGGTGACAACGTTTCGGTGCGCAGCTGCCTTTCGTACACCTATTCGCTGGCCTCGTACAACGACGGGAAAACGCTCCTGAAAGACGCTCCGTTCACGGTGGAAATGACCCGTTCGATCATTCTGCTACCGGAGAAACCCTACCGTCCCCGCATGGCGGATTATCGCATCGGAGTCTTCTTCACCCCCCGGATGCAACTGGGTGAAGGCTCCCGGACGACGGCTCCCGTCTATTACGCCAACCGCTGGCAGCTCGCGCCGTCCGACACCGCCGCCTTCCGCCGCGGGGAGAAAGTCAGACCCGTAAAGCCGATCGTGTTTTACGTCGACAGCGACTTCCCGGCCAAATGGAGACCCTATATCAAAGAAGGAATCAACCAGTGGCAGGAATTGTTCGAGGAGATCGGATTCAAAGACGCCATCGAAGCCCGGGATTTTCCGACGGATGACCCCGAATTCGACCCCGACAACCTGAAATACTCCTGTGTGCGCTATGCCCCGATCGGCATCCAGAATGCCATGGGACCCTCATGGGTCGATCCCCGCAGCGGCGAGATCCTGAATGCGTCGGTGTATGTCTATCACGACATCGTGCGGCTGATCAACAAATGGCGTTTCGTACAGACCGCCACGGTCGACGAAGAGGTCCGTCAGGCGGAGCTTCCGGACGAGATTCTGGGCGACGCCCTCCGTTACGTCATCTCGCACGAGATCGGCCATTGCCTCGGCTTCATGCACAACATGAGCGCATCGTCGGTCATTCCGGTCGATTCGCTCCGTTCGCCGACCTTCACCCGGCAGCACGGAACCACGACTTCCATCATGGACTATGCCCGCTTCAACTATGTAGCGCAGCCCGGGGACAAAGAGCGGGGCGTCAAACTCACGCCGCCCCGGTTCGGGATTCACGACCGGTATCTGGTCCACTGGACCTACATGCCTGTTTTCGAAGCGGCAAACGTCGAGGAAGAGGCTCCGATCACAGCCAAATGGATCACAGATGCCGTGAAGGAGCATCCGTGGGCACGCTATGGGAAACAGCAATTTTCGGTAAGATTCTTCGATCCCCGCTCGCAAACGGAAGATCTGGGCGACGACGTGGTGAAGGCGACCCGTTACGGTGTGAAGAACCTCAAAATGCTGATGCAGGATTACGACGGTTGGATCACCTCCGGAGACGATGATTTCGAGTTCCGGACGGAAATATTGGAGAGCATCATCAACCAAATGGCCATGTACATCCAGCACGTCTACCTGAATGTGGGCGGACTTTACAAGAACGAGGTGAAAGCCGACGACACGCTGCCGGCATTCGCGAATATTCCCACCGAAAAGCAATTGGCTGCCCTGAAATACATGTTCGAACTTTACGGCGATCTCGACTGGCTGGACAACCGCGAACTGATGAACAAACTGGCGATCATGGGCTCCCCTAAGGCCGCTGTAGCCAATATGCTCGGAGGACTGATCATCTCTGCACCGTTCAATGTATCCATGTCGGCTGATGTTGCCGGAAATTCCTTCTCATTCAGGGATTGCGCCGATATCGTCTATGACTACATCTGGAAACCGACCGTCAACGGCCGGAAACTCACGCGTGAGCAAATGGACATTCAGAAACAATACGTTGAGCAGATGATGAGTGTCGGCAATTTCCCACTGCCTAAGGCATCGGAAAAAAGCTTTGCCGATCAACAGTACGATATGAGTGCCTTTACCTGCAACCTCCACGGCGAAAATCTCTGTGGCGAAATAAGCTACGATCCCGTATCGGGATTTGGATGGGCTCCCCGGGCGATCTTCAACCGCGGGCAGGTGACCGTAGCGGATATTTATGCCTATGTTTCAAAGGTTCGGGCATTGCTCGAAAGCCGGGTGGCCAATGCCCCGAAAGAGACGAAAGCACATTATGAACTGTTGCTGCGCACGATTGAATTCGGTTTAAAATAGAAAGCCCGACTATGAAATATTACAAGATATTACTTTTAGGACTGGTTATCGGGAGTTTGACGATTCCCGAACAGGAAAGTTTTGCCGCCGGAAAGAGAAAGAAAAAAGAGACGGTCGACAGCGTGAAAACAGCACCGAAAATCACCGCATACGACAAGCTCTTCAAAGGCAAGAAAGGGATCGTCCACAAAAAGGGCGTCATGACCATCCATAAGGTAGAAGACAAAATCTACCTGGAAGTACCCGTCGGTATTTTCGGCCGCGATTTGCTGGTGGACACCCACATCGACCGCACAAGCGATGTCGGGCTGCTGGCTCCGGGACAAAAAGCCGCCCCCAGCAAACGGCTGCGGATCGACCGGACCGACTCGCTGGTATTATTCCGCAAGCCGGCTTACAACGTCTATGCAAAAGGAGACGACGCCAACATCGAAAGCGCGCTGCACGCATCACGTATCGGCCCCATCATCAAAACGTTCCCCATCGCCGCCTTCAACAACGACAGCACGGCGGTTGTGTTTAACGCCACCTCCTATTTCCAAGGGAGCAACAAGGATATTGTCAATCTGCAGGGCGTTTCTGTAGGAGACGGGTTCTTCATTTATGAAAATGAACATATCGCCGACCGGTCGCAGATCGGCAGTGTGGAAGCTTTCAATAACAGTATCTCGGTATCGTCCGAAATCGGCACTCGATTGACACTGGCATTTCCGATGGGCATCCTGGAGGAAAAACCGGAGATATCAGCCGGCATCATCACGTCACTTACCCTGCTGCCCGACGAAAAAATGAAAGTCCGGGAAGCCGATCCGCGAATCGGAACCTCGTATGTCCGTTACACCTCTTTCAGCGACAAAGGCAGCGAAGAGGGCTATTTCGCCGGGCGATGGAAACTGGAAGCGAAGGAGCCCGAAAAAATCCGCCGGGGAGAACTTTCCGAACCGGTCAAACCGATCGTGATCTATATCGATACCCTGTTTTCGGACAGCTGGGCCCGGGCGATCCGCGCGGGGATTGAGAAATGGAATCCGGCGCTGGAACAGGCGGGATTCGAACGGGCGATCCGCGTGGAACGCTATCCTTCCGACAGCGCTTTCCGGGCAGACGATCCCCTGATAAGCCGCGTCGTCTATTCCGCCTCTACCGGAAGTGCCGTCAAACTGAACCGACTGGCCGATCCGCGCACGGGTGAGATCATGAGTGTACAGATGACCGTCCCGCGTGACTTTGCGAACAGTGTCCGGAAAGAAGCGGTCTATTCGATCTCGAACACCGACCGCCGTTATGCAGGCTACTATCTGTCCGACGAAGCGGTTTGTGAAGTGCTGACCGCAAAGGTCATGCAGCGAATGGCGGCAGCCCTGGGCCTGGCCCCCAACCTGGCCGGCAGCATGGCCTACTCCCCGGAACAACTGCGCGATCCGGCCTTTACCCAAAAGTACGGATTCACGGCATCCGTCACCGACGATGTGCTGTTCAACTATGCGGCACGCCCCGGCGACCGGGAACGCGGCGTGGCAACGATCATCGACAAGCCCGGTATCTACGACGAGTTCGCCGTCAAATGGCTGTACACGCCTTTGGAAAGCGATGAAAAAGAGACGCTGGACAAGTGGCTCGCCGAAAAGGCCGGCGACCCCCGCTTTTTCTACGGCAAACAGAGCGGAATATCGTTCGCACTCGATCCCAGGGCACAAAAGGGCGATCTGGGCAGCGACATAACCGTTTCGATGGCGCAGAATATCGAAAATCTGAAATTCATCATCGCCAACGCACCCGGATGGCTCAAAGACGACGACATCCCCGAATCCTACAAGGAGCTGTTCCCGGATTTCGTATTTCTGAAAATATACGATCACGTGCGCTGTCTGGCCAGCTATATCGGCGGAATCTGCCAGAACGAGCCCCATGCGGGAACTATGCAACCGACCAATATCCCGGTCCCGGCACACTTGCAGAAGCAGGCTCTGAAAGCGCTGCTCGATATGTGCGAAGATTTATCCTGGATGGATGCCAATCGTGAGTTCATGTATCTGGGAGGCCCGAACAGCACGCTTTCTGCATTAGCCTATACGAGCATGCCGATCATGCAAATCATGAACCGTGTCGCCCGGATGGCGCTCAGCGTCGAAAAATCGGAGGCCCCCTATACGCAGGAAGAGGCGCTCAACGATGTCGCAACGTTCATTTTCAAAGATGTCCGGAAGGGAAAAGCATTGACCCCCGCCCGCATGACTTACGCAGGACAATACATTGCGTTCTTGCTCAACGGATCGCCCGTGCTGAAAGCGAATCTGAAAAAGGCGAAAAGCAATGGCAAGTCGCTTGCCGACGAGGCTGTCGATCCGTTCTCCGAATGGGAAGAAAGCAACCGCCGGATCGCTTCGATCCGTTGTGCGGCCGGCACCTCCTCTGAAATGCTTCCGGACGAGTTGACCGAAACAGGTATCACGACGCAGGCCATGCAGCCGACGACGACGATCTATTACTACTTTCCGAAAAACACGGAACCCGTCTATTTCGGGAAGATGAAAGATGCCCGCAGAGACATACAACGGGCGATCGGCAATTGCAATAATGCGATGGACCGCGGCGCCCTGAAATATTATCTCTCCCTGATCGACATGGCGCTGACTGGCAAATAGATGAATATAACACTGATTTACTAACTTAACCCGTTGGTTGAATTAAAATAAAGCATCTTTAACAAGACCAATTTTACGATGGT
>OLSD01002435.1_pt1 | contig 13068 bp, 10 predicted proteins | sample 1672211 | NCBI WGS metagenome assembly OLSD01 (sample SAMEA3136659, study PRJEB25190) | human gut metagenome | reverse complement strand
CAAAGATTTTGTTGTGCGCTGAACGAGGAGTATTGAGCGTTAGAAATGCAAATATCGTACATCGATTCAATCATTAAAGAGTTCGTGATGGTGATGAAAATCAGCCCAACGCCTCAGATTAGCCTGCGCCACTTCCTTCTTCATAGCTTCGGCTGTGGACATGCCGTCAGGCGTGACGCTTTCCACAAAGCAGAAGCCAGCCTTGAGCAAGTCTTCCTTGGCGTCCACCCTGCCAGCCACCAGTCCGACAGGCACGCCCATCTGCTGTCCGCGCTGCAACACTTTCTGCGGCAGCTTGCCCATCAGCGTCTGACGGTCAGCGTGTCCCTCTCCTGTTATTATCATGTCGGCGTCCTTTGCCACGTCGTCAAAGCGGCAAAGACTGAGCAGCATATCGGCTCCGGAACGCATCTCAGCGCCAAGATACTGCATGAAAGCATAGCCGAGTCCGCCTGCTGCACCTGCTCCAGGACTGCACGAACGGTCGTAGCCGTAATGCAGAGCTGACTTCTCTGCGAACAGCTTAGCCCTCCTGTCGAGCTGTTCCACCATCTGCGGCGTAGCCCCCTTTTGCGGAGCATATACGTAAGCCGCTCCGTTCTCGCCGCAAAGCGGATTGTCCACGTCGCACGCCAAGGTGAAGCGGCATTCGCCGAGTTCGGTTTTCATGGCGTCGTCGAACGTCTTTCCCTTCGCAAAGATATCAACAAGCGCCCTCAGCATACCGATTCCTGCGTCGCTCGTGCCGCTGCCTCCAAGCCCGATTATGAAGTTGCGGCAACCGCGCTTGACGGCTCTTGAGATCAGTTCGCCCACGCCGTATGTGGTGGCACGCATCGGATTGCGCTCATCTTCCTTCACCAACTCCAGTCCGCACGTCTGCGCCACCTCCACAATGGCGGTGCCGTCAGCCGTCATACCGAAGGCGGCGTCCACGCGGCGCATCATCTGATTGTGCACATACACCGGCTCTATGGTTCCGCCCAAAGCTGCGGTGAAAGCCTCAAGCATGCCGTCGCCGCCGTCCGACATCGGCAGGCTGACGACGTCCGCGTCCTTTTCTGTTAACACTTTGGCTATCTCCGCCTCCACTTCCATGGACGACAGGCTGCCCTTGAATGAGTCTGTAGCAAGAATGTATTTCATAACGTGATTGGTCTATGGGGACAAAATTAATAAAAGAAAACAGGCTCAGGGGAGATTGTCCGTGGATAAGACAACCTCTCCTGAGCCGAAAATTCTTTCTATAATCAAGCCTTAAAATTCATCGTTAGAATTTCGTTTATTTATATCATTTAAAAGTTTTTCCTTAGTAAGATTAACATCCCAGTAACTAATGGATAAAACATATTTTGCTTTACTATCAGAGATTTCATTGCGTAGAGAAAGAAAAGTAGATTTGTCATAAAACAAGACAATATTTTCTTTTTCTTCGTATTTGAAATCTGGATATTTACTTATAAGTTTCTCTTTCAATGAATTAAATGTATCTGTATCTTTAATAGAGGTCTCTTCAAAAATAAAAGTTACCATGGAAAACTTATTATCAATGAAATTGAAATAGGCTTCTTCACAGTTATATCCAGCAAATTTAATATAAGAATATACGGCACAATCTTTATTGATAAGATCTGAAATTCCATATCCTTTATTTCTCATGTTAGTTCTTACTTCCTCATAAGTAGATGCAGCTAAGACGTTGCCGAGGAAAGTGCGTTGAATCTGTGCAGACATGTCAAGTGCCAGCACAGATATTATAAATGTGAATAATATTTTCTTCATAACCTTTAATTTCGCAACACTATTGTAAATTAAACCTTTTAAGCACCAGTGCAACAATAAGTTGCACAGGATTTTGCCATGTCAGAAATTTCACTTATCTTATATCTTAGTGTTGCAAAATAAAAACAAACAAAATTCTGAATGACATGGCAAAAGTACAAATAAAATCTGAGAAACTCACTTCTTTTGGAGTTTTTTAGCAAGGAGTATTTTTCGGTCAAATCGCACACGTTGAGCCAGAAAACAAGAAATTTATATGACATTAAGCTAAATCCGCTGAAAAGTTATGGCATATATCAGATTTATTAGCGAAATTTGCAGATTGAAACAATATGTAATCAACAAGAAATGACAATACAAACAAAAATGAAAAAGAACTTTCTACTTATCCTTATGTTCTTGCTCTGCGCCATAACAGGAGCAAACGCACAGAAGAAGTACAGCCTTTACGCCGTAGGTTTCTACAATCAGGAAAACCTCTTCGACACCTGCCACGACGAGGGCAAGCGCGACTACGACTTCCTCCCAAACGGTTCGTATAAATGGAACGGACTGAAATACAGCCATAAGCTGCACAACATGGCTCAGGCGCTCGCCGATCTCGGAACGGACAAACTGCCGGGCGTGGGATGCTCCGTAATCGGTCTGTCGGAGGTTGAGAACTCACGCGTGCTGGACGCACTCATCTCTCAGCCCAAACTCAAGGAGCGCGGCTATAAGTATGTGCACGTTGAGGGACCGGACAAGCGAGGCATCGACTGCGCCATGCTTTACAATCCGCGCTACTTCAGCGTAAAGGACGTACACCTCTATCCCTACGTGCCCGAGGAGGCAAAGGACTCTGGCTTCGTCACACGTGGCTTCCTTACCGTGAAGGGCGAGATGGCTGGCGAGCCCGTTGCCGTCATCGTATGCCACTGGCCCAGCCGTTTCTCTTCGTCGTACTATCGCGAGGTGGCAGCACGTCAGGTGAAGAAGATTAAGGACTCGCTCATCGAGGCTGACAAGAACTGCAAGGTGATGGTCATGGGCGACATGAACGACGACCCGACAAACAAGTCGATGACCGAAGGACTCTCATGCAAGCCAGACGTAGACAAGGTGGGCAAGGACGACATGTATAATCCCTGGTATAACATTCTCACCAAGGAGGGACGCGGAACGCTCTTCTACAGCGGCACATGGAACCTCTTCGACCAGATTGTCCTCTCTCCCAACCTCCTCAACAAGAACGGACGCAAGGACTATTCGTCTCTCAAGTTCTTCCAGAACCAGATTCACGTCAGACCGTATCTTATCCAGAGCGAGGGCAAATATAAGGGTGCACCGAAGCGTACCACGGCTGGCGGCGTATGGCTGGACGGATATTCTGACCACCTCCCCGTTGTGGTTTACCTCGTAAAGGAGCAGAAGTAATGATGTCAGAAAACAAACTTAAGGATGGCACCCCACAGACTCTTCCGCCTGTGGAGCGCCATCCTTTCACGCCTTTCCTTCCCGAAGGATGCCGTCTGCTGATGCTCGGCAGCTTCCCGCCGGGAGAGAAACGTTGGACGATGCACTTCTATTATCCCAACTTCACCAACGACATGTGGCGCATCTTCGGCATCTGCTTCTTCCAAGACAAGATGCGCTTCGTCAGCCAGGAGCACAAGACATTCTTCCTTGACGACATCAAAAGCTTTCTTACCCGTCAGCGCATAGGCATGTACGACACCGCCACAGCCGTCCGCCGACTGAAGAATACGGCGTCGGACAAGGACCTCATGGTCGTTGAGCCTACTGACCTTAAGGCGATGGTGAGCGGTCTGCCCCTTCTTACCGACATCGTAACGACGGGACAGAAAGCCACCGACACACTCGCCGAATGCTTCTCCATCAAGGAAAGTCCGAAGGTTGGAGAGCATACCACGTTCTGCTTTGAAGGACGCCATCTGCGTCTGTGGAGGATGCCAAGCAGCTCAAGGGCTTACCCGATGGCTGTGGAGAAGAAGGCGGAGTTCTATCAGAAGATGTTCGACAGTATATTCATTCCCTAAATCTCTACTAAAAACAAGTATATGGAAAACAATAAAATCACAATTATAGGTATAGCCGGAGGAACCGGATCAGGCAAGACCACCGTGGTGAAGAAGATTGTGGAGGCTCTTCCGCCTCATCATGTAGCCGTGGTGCCTCTCGACTCGTACTATAACGACACCACAGGCATGACGGACGAGGAACGCCATGCCATCAATTTTGACCATCCTGACGCTTTCGACTGGAAGCTTCTCATCAAGCAGATAAACGACTTGCGCGAGGGAAAAGCCATCGAACAGCCCACATATTCCTATATTAAGTGCAACCGTGAGGAAGCCACCATCCACGTCGAGCCTAAGCCCGTCATCATCGTGGAGGGCATCATGGCCCTGCTAAACAAGCGCCTGCGCGACATGATGGACTTCCGCATCTTCGTGGACTGCGACTCTGACGAGCGCCTTATCCGAAACATCCAGCGCGACATCATTGAGCGAGGACGTACCGTACAGATGGTTGTGGACCGTTATCTGAAGGTTCTCAAGCCCATGCACGAGCAGTTTATCGAACCCACAAAGCGCTTCGCTCACGTCATCATACCTGAGGGAGGAGACAACGAAAAGGGCATTTCGATGGTATGCCGATACATCGAGAGCATCGTAAACGGTGAACCGAAAAAACAGTAACCCCCTAAACAACATCGTTATGCACAGTTCATAAGCTTTAAAACTTATGAAAACTTACATAAAGCGGCTTTTTTTTATTCGTTTGCGGGCGTGCCTTTAGAATAATATTCGTACATTTGCAAAATAGATAGTTAAAGACACGCCAAACAGAACTAAATATAAAGGTAGTATGAACAAAAGCGACAGCATCATAATCATCCCTACATATAACGAAAAGGAAAACATCGAGAAGATCATACGCGCCATCTTCGCTCTCGAGAAGTGCTTCCACATCCTCGTCATCGACGACGGAAGCCCCGACGGAACAGCCAAGATTGTGCACCATCTCATCGACACTGAGTTTGCCGACCGCCTCTTCATCGTGGAGCGCAGCGGCAAGTTGGGTCTCGGCACCGCCTACATCACTGGATTCAAGTGGGCGCTCGAGCACGGCTATGACTACATCTTCGAGATGGACGCCGACTTCTCTCACGACCCAGCCGACCTGCCGCGCCTTTACGCTGCATGCCACGACGAAGGCTACGACCTCGCCATCGGTTCGCGCTACGTAAGCGGTGTCAACGTCGTCAACTGGCCTATGGGACGCGTGCTGATGAGCTACTTCGCCTCCAAGTACGTGCGCATGGTCACCGGTTTCCAGGTGCACGACACCACAGCGGGCTTCAAGTGCTACCGCCGTTGCGTGCTCGAGTCTATTCCGCTCGACCAGATCCGCTTCAAGGGCTACGGCTTCCAGATAGAGATGAAGTTCACGGCATACAAGATGGGCTACAAGATTAAGGAGGTGCCCGTAGTGTTCGTCAACCGTCGCGAAGGTGTCAGCAAGATGAGCGGTGGCATTTTCTCCGAAGCTTTCTTCGGCGTTATGCGTCTGCGTTGGGACGGATGGTTCAGAAAGTATCCTAAGGCAAAACATTAAAACATTCGAGATACGTCGAGAGGACATCCTTAAATGCTTATGGAAATAAGAGAGATTAGCAACATATATTCAGCCCTGCCTCAGTGCGGGGCTTTTTTGAAAGCTGTAAATGACGAGTCGGTGAAGCATTTATTCCTTAAGGGAATGGTTGCTTCATCGGCTCCTGTGTTTTTTGCGGCAGCCGCAAGCCGTACAGAAAACGGCAAAAAAGAGGCGCAGAAGCCGCTCACGGCTGTCTTCATACTGCAGGACAATGACGAGGCAGGCTACTTCTATCATGACCTTACGCAGATTCTCGGTACGGACAACGTGCTGTTCTTCCCGTCTTCTTACCGCCGTGCCGTGAAGTACGGACAGCGCGACGCCGCCAACGAAATTCTGCGCACGGAGACTCTCTCACGCCTCTCGGCTGCTCATACGGCTGGCAAAGGGAAGGACAAACCGGGCTTCCTCTATGTGGTAACCTGTCCTGAAGCCATCAGCGAGCTTGTTGTGTCGAAGCGAAACCTCGACGAACGCACCATAAGCATCGGCGTAGGCGACATCGTCAATCTTACTGACCTCGGACGAAAGATGCGCAGTCTTGGCTTCGAGGAGGTAGACTACGTTTACGAACCGGGACAGTTTGCGATGCGCGGAAGCATCGTCGACGTCTATTCTTACTCGTCCGAACTGCCCTTCCGCATCGACTTCTTCGGCGACGAGGTGGACACCATCCGCACGTTTGAGGTGGCTGACCAGCTCTCGAAGGACTCGAAGGAGACGGTTCAGATTGTTCCCGAACTGGCACAGACCGTCACAGACAAGCAGCCCTTCACTGCCATGCTGCCCGAGAACGCCCTGCTGGTCTTCAAGGACCGCCTCTATCTCTGCTCCACCATTGAGCAGATTTATGACAACGGCTTCTCCAAGCAAGCCTTCACGGAACGTCTTGAGGGTGCCACGGAGATGGAGCAGGAGCAGATTATGCGCGAAATGCGTAAGGAGAACAATCTGGTCAGCGGCGTAGAATTTCGCAAAGCTATCAGCGGTTTCCGCTTCATCGAGATGGGATCACAGCCGTCCGGCACTCCCCAGACCAACATCACATTCAACATTTCGCCGCAACCGCTGTTTCATAAGAACTTCGAATTGCTGGCTCAGACTCTCGAAGACTTCCTGCTTCAGGGCTATCGTCTCTACATTCTTGCGGACAGCGAGAAGCAGACACGCCGACTGAAGGAGATTTTCGAGAGCGACGAACTGCGTGCCGTACGCAACGCCCGCCATCAGAAATCGCCCAATTCGGAGGCTCTCTCCGTAGCTGACAACATCACGTTCACGCCCGTTGACCACACTCTGCACGAGGGATTCGCCGACGCCGACCTCCGTCTGTGCTTCTTTACAGACCACCAGATATTCGACCGTTTCCATAAATACAACCTCAAGTCGGACGCTGCACGGACAGGAAAGATGGCGCTGACGATGAAGGAACTGCAGGAAATGGAGCCGGGCGACTTTATCGTACACGTGGATTTCGGCATCGGCAAGTTCGGCGGACTCTTACGCGTGCCTGTCGGCGACAGCTATCAGGAGGCCATTCGCATCTATTATCAGCACGGCGACATCGTGGACGTGTCAATACATTCGCTCTACAAGATATCCAAATACCGCCGCGCCGACACCGGCGAACCGCCACGCCTCAGCGCTCTCGGCACGGGTGCGTGGGACCGACTGAAGGAACGCACGAAGAAGCGCATCAAGGACATCGCACGTGACCTTATCAAGCTCTATTCGAAGCGTCGCCACGAAAAGGGATTCCAGTTCTCTGCCGACTCTTACCTGCAGCACGAGCTGGAGGCGTCGTTCCTGTATGAGGACACGCCTGACCAGTCGAAAGCCACGCAGGACGTCAAGCATGACATGGAGAGCAACCGACCCATGGACCGCCTCGTATGCGGCGACGTGGGATTCGGCAAGACGGAAGTGGCCATTCGTGCCGCTTTCAAGGCTGCCACGGACGGCAAGCAGGTGGCTGTGCTGGTGCCCACCACGGTGCTGGCGTTCCAGCATTACAAGACATTCCTCAGCCGCCTGAAGGAGATGCCCGTCCGCGTGGACTATCTCTCACGTGCCCGCTCCGCCAAGCAGACCCGCGAGGTGCTTGCCGATCTGAAGGAGGGCAAGATTGACATTCTCATAGGCACGCACAAGCTCATAGGCAAGTCGGTGGAATGGCATGACCTCGGACTGCTCATCATCGACGAGGAACAGAAGTTCGGCGTGGCTACGAAGGAGAAGCTGCGCAAGCTTAAGACTAACGTGGACACGCTCACCATGTCTGCCACCCCCATCCCGCGCACGCTCCAGTTCTCGCTGATGGGAGCACGAGACATGAGCATCATACGCACGCCGCCGCCAAACCGCTATCCCGTCCAGACCGAACTGGGCGTATACGGACATGAGATAATAGCCGATGCCATCAACTTCGAGATGTCGCGTAACGGACAGGTCTACTTCGTGAACGACCGCATATCCAACCTTCCCGAGATAGCCGCGCTCATCCATAAGTATGTCCCTGACGCACGAGTGGCCATCGGTCACGGTCAGATGAATCCGGAAGAGCTTGAGAAAATCCTCATCGGCTTTATGGATTATGATTACGACGTGCTTCTCTCCACGTCCATCGTGGAGAACGGCATCGACATCTCCAACGCCAACACCATAATCATCAACGACGCACACCGCTTCGGACTCTCTGACCTCCATCAGATGCGAGGACGTGTGGGACGCTCCAACCGCAAGGCGTTCTGCTATCTGCTGGCTCCGCCAAAGTCGGTGCTGACGCCTGAGGCACGCCGCCGACTGGAGGCTTTGGAGAATTTCTCCGAACTCGGCAGCGGATTTAATCTTGCCATGCAGGACCTCGACATCCGCGGCGCGGGCAATCTGCTCGGTGCCGAACAAAGCGGATTCATGGAAGATCTCGGCTACGAGACTTATCAGAAAATCCTCAATCAGGCTGTCACCGAGCTAAAGAACGAGGAGTTTCAGGACATCTACGCTGAGGAGATAGCACAGGGTAAGGAAATCAGCGGCGATGAGTTTGTGGAGGATTGCGCACTGGAGAGCGACCTGGAGATGTATTTCCCCGAGACCTACGTCCCCGGTTCGGCAGAAAGAATGTTCCTCTATCGCGAGCTCGACAACATCAGCGACGACGACCAGCTGGACGCTTACCGCAAGAGGCTGGAAGACCGCTTCGGCAAGATGCCGAAGGAGGGAGAGCAACTGCTCCTCGTTGTGCCGCTAAGAAGGATAGGCAAGAAACTCGGTTGCGAGAAGATCATCCTCAAGCAGGGGCGCATGCAGATGCAGTTTGTGAGCAATCCAGAGTCTGCCTACTACAAGAGTCAGGCTTTCGGACGCGCCCTCAACTATATATCTTCGCACACCCGTCGCTGCAATCTCAAGGAAGCCAGAGGCCACCGCTTCATGATTGTGACCGGCATCACATCGGTGGGCGACGCTCTGGAGGTGCTGAAAGAGATAGACAACATGTAATGGCAAGAGCCACACATTAAACATTAACAAACAGTAAACAACATACAATCATGGCATGCAAGCTTCTTCTTATACGTCACGGCGAGACCGTTGACAACGTAAACCGCATCATGCAGGGTCAGACGCCGGGCAAACTTACAGAAAACGGCATCAATCAGGCACGCTGTCTCGGCGCCGAACTGAGCCAAAAACACATCGACGCCTTTGTATCGAGCGACCTCCAACGTGCCGTCGACACCTGTGTGGAGGTGGCAGCCCCCCACTTCCAAGGCGACCGCCAGACTGCTCTCGCAAACATTTTCCAGACTCCGCTGCTAAGAGAGCGCGACTGGGGCAGCTTCACCGGTCGATACATCCCCGACCTGAAGGACGCCAAGTGGACACCGGACATCGAGACCACAGACGCCATGCGCCAACGTGCCAACGCCTTCCTCCAGCTTATGCGCCAGCGTTACGACGGCAAGACAGTAGCCGCCGTAGGTCACGGAATAATAAACAAAGCCATACAGTCCGTCTTCTTCGGCAAGCCAATGCAGGACATCGAGCCGATGAAGAACGTGGAAGTAAGGGTGTTGGAGGTGTAAAAAAAAAAAACGATGATGCCATTTCTGACATCATCTTTTTTTTATGTTTTCTTCTTTATCTCTTTACAATCTTTACTGTCTTCTGCGTACCATCCGCCATTTTCATTGTCTTAAGATAGATACCACTTGAAGGGTTGCTCACCCGACGTCCACTAAGATCGTAGAAGCTTACACCCGTAACTCTGTCCTTATCATCAGTTACACCATTGACGGCAGTAGGTCTGAATCCGTCTTCCGTTATCTCAAACTCCACCAGATTCGACTTATACACCTTATCATTGTATTTATACATAGCCTGAATGCCAACCTTGGACACTCCGTCCATATAGAAGAACATGTTGTGCATACTTCCTGTGAAGTTGAAATCATAACCATCGCTGAACGAGTAAGGAATATCTGTCATCGCCTCCTTTAGCAATACATATTCGTCAGGATAAGCCGTAAACAGTTCTCCATCGAAATATAAGTTGTAATAGAGATAGTCAGCATTGAGCAGGTTATCGTCAACCGACATGTTATCAAGCCAATACAGCATTGCGCCATAACCATAGTTAGGGTCGTAAGGACGGAATTCCAGCAAATCGGGATCCTTAGGATTGGCAGGCAAATCATTCCAAGGCTTCATCTGCGGTTCCATAAAGACATTGATGAATTTCACGGTGCTCGTACCCATATTCACGCCAAACATTTTGTCCGACTTAAGGGTCTTGCTCTCTGCGTCATAATCGAACGATATAGATTTCACGAAGAAGAAGCTGTCCGCCTCCTGATGATAATAATCGCTCCAAACCTTCTCGCTTCCTAAGGCACTGAAATAAGCATGGCATTTGTTCTCCTTATCCACGCCCATGTATTTCTTGCCCTCAAACACCACCTTGTCTCCGTCAATCTTACCCTTTACCCAATTGTCCGGGGCAGAATCGGTCAAGCCTCCAAGATAGAAGTCATTGCCGTCAATAGCCGCATTAATGATACGCGAATCATACTGATCACCCGTATTCACAAAGTCAAGCTGATACTTCATTTTGTTCGCAGATGCAGAAGGAACACAAGGCTCATCCTTTATCTTGGTCCAAGTCTGATAGTAGTCGCCGAAACCTGTCCATTCGCCGGCACCATTGCAAAGAGCAAGAATCACGCCATTGTCCAGATTGTCAACACGAATAAGCGAGTCGTTACGAAGGACATAATTGATGGTCTGCGAAGTTTCGTCAAGGTCAAGCGATGTACGCTCGGCATTTATCCTACAACGGTAAAGATAGAAGAATTCCACAATACCCGTCGGATTGCCATCATCGTCCATTCCTTCTTGAGCCACATATTTCTGTGGGAAGACAAACTTAACGGTATCACCTTCAGCCTTCTCACCTTTCACCCAAGTGTTGGGAGCAATAGTGCTGACGATATTCTGAATATACACCTCACCGTTGTCTGTTTCGACATAACGCTCAACAGTGCCGTCGGATGCAGACGAATACACACTGTTGAAGAAAGTCATAAAGCCCTCGCCAGTACCATAAAGATTGTCGTGCAGGGTTCCCTTTGGCTGTTCGGTGATAATGTCAGCATTGCCGGCAGCCTTCTTCATGCGTGCCAACATTGCCGTCTTATTGCCGACTGGCGACATGACAATGTCCATCGGCTTGCCCGTAGGCTTGTCCTTCATCGACTGGTATGTCGAAAGTGGTTGTGCAAAAGACATTGTTGCAAGCGCTGCTACCGCAAGCGCCATATATAATCTCTTCATAAACATTAGGATTTAGTGTTAGTAGGTTACTAATTCTATTTCACAAGGAACTTGCCCGCTTTCACCTGACCGCCGTAATTAGCATAATATGTGTAAACACCAGGAGCGGAGAAACGAATCTGGGCTGTACCCTTGACCGCCTGTTGAGCCACACGACGCCCCGAAGCATCCCATACAGTTAATGTGGTGGGCACATCTCCTGCAACAAAGCTCACCTGACGGTTGCCGAACTGAAGTTCGAATGACCCGCCATTATCCGAAGAAGGCAGCGGGCTGCTGATGCTGGTGGCAATATCGTCCAGATCCTTACGGTCGATTTTATAAAGACCGCTGCCAGAAGGAGCTCCAGGATAATTATAAACAGCCAAATAAACGCAGTCGTCAGCAGGAACTATGGTTAGCGGAGAAAGATATATGCGCTCGCTGTCGGGATTATACTGGTTGTAGGGCAGTCCTTCAGAGATGTTATACCACTTCTCGCCGAAATCAGGAGTGAAATACAATCCACGCTGCTGCAAGCCAACATAAATGTTTTTGTCGTCACTTGCCAAAGAACGCACATTGTTGTCCATCAGACCTTCAGGACGAAAAACCTCTCCCCATTCGCCATTCTTGTCAAGCGTCAGAAGGAAAGGAACAGCGAAAGTGTCGTTCATGACAGAACGACCCAAAACAAGCTTGTCCTTATACTGTGTTGACACAGCCATAAAGTTGCTGTCATATCTGACCGGAGTCCATGTAAGCGTCTCGTCATCAAGCACAAACACGAAATAAATGCCAAAGGCATAGAGACGTCCGTTATAGTCGACAAGCTGATAGATGTTCTCTACGTATGTTTCAGGCTCATCGCCCTTACCCTTGCCTTTATCTCCATCTTCATCAGCAAAACTATAGGTGAGCGAATTGATGTCGGTCTTCTTCCATGTCTCGCCATAATCTTCGCTATACACGATACCGCCCTGACAGAAGTCGCCCACAAAGAGCTTGCCGTTATGCACAGCCATAGCATAGGCAACAGTCTGGTTAGTCTGATCGCCTAATACATCCTTCACAGCATCCTCATAGAACAAAGACTTCCATGTCTTGCCGTTATCGTCAGAACGGGCGATGCAGGTACTCGAACCGGCAGCAAAGATATAGTCACCGAAATGAAGGAATTTGCTATACATATAGTCCTCGGCATTGGTATGCACCCAACTGGCTCCCTTGTCGGTGGACAGATATATGCCTCCGGCATAGTCGTAACGATAGTCTGAAAGCAACAGGTTGCCTGATGGGGTAACGTCGGTTGAATAAGTTGCTTCAAGTTCTTTCACAAGTTTCCATTGGGCGGAAACCTGAAGAGAAGCTAAACACAATCCTGCCAAAACGATGGCACGGAAGGAATTGAGTAGGTTAAGTTTCTTCATAAGCCATAATGTTAAAAGAACAACAATCGAGTTAAATCTGCGCCAAATTTACAAATAAAAGCTAACAAAAGCAACTTTTTGCTTATTTATTTTCACTTTTCATACCAATATTATTTAAACCGACTCCAGACCCGTGTCCCGAGGGGACACGTTACTATCAGAAACCCACTGCAAGCTCCGAAGGAGCGCAGCTGTGGGATAGGCATCCTCTCACCCTCTCTTGGTTCCGCAAAGCGGGACCGACTAACATCCTCACCATCATAGGGAATGCGTCAGTCCCCCTTCGGGGAACTATATGTATATGGAGGTTTTTCACGTACCCACAGCTGCGCTGCTCCGCAGCTTGCAGTGGGTTTCATTATATAGGTCCCGCTTCGCGGAA
>OLSD01002432.1_pt1 | contig 13074 bp, 10 predicted proteins | sample 1672211 | NCBI WGS metagenome assembly OLSD01 (sample SAMEA3136659, study PRJEB25190) | human gut metagenome | reverse complement strand
TTGTTGCTCAGGAACTTATAAATAAAGTTAAATTATAGTGTTGCGGAATTAAGGTCTACCTTTGTTGCCAAATAACATAAAAGAATGAAGAAAAGATTATTTACTTTTGTTGCCGCACTGATGATAGCGGCTTCGGTTTCGGCGGTGCCGGCGAGACCGACGAAGATGCAGGTGAAGCAGCCTGACGGCACTACGATAACCATTATGGTGCGTGGTGATGAGAATTTCCATTTTATCTGTACAGAAGACGGAATGCCGCTGGTAAAGACCGAGGGCGGAGCGTATTGCTATGCCTCGCTCGATGCCGACGGGCGTATCGTGGCAACGCAGCAGATGGCGCATGACATCAAGCAGCGGGGAAGCCAGGAGCTGACATTCCTCAGGACATACGACAAGGAGGCGTCGGCCGTGCGCTCTCTCGGCAAACAGCGCAGTGCGGAGCGCAATGCCGCCCGCATCTCCAGATTGAAGAACCGCGGTGCCATGAAGGCACAGGGCAGCACCCTGCAGAAGGGAATGGCAGGTCCCTGGGGCGGCGAAGGCATCGGAGTGACCGGCAAGCGCAAGGGACTCGTTATCCTCGTGAACTTCAAGGACAAGGCGATGCAAACCGCTCACACGCAGGAGGAATGGAACAACTATTTCAACCAGGAGGGATATTCGGGAAACGGCAATTCGGGTTCGGTGCACGACTACTTCAAGGCGCAGAGCTACGGACTGTTCGACCTGGAATTTGACGTGGTTGGTCCGGTCACCGTGTCGAAGAACATGAGGGATTACGGCGGAAACGATGTGTACGGCAATGACAAGGACCCGGGCGGAATGGTCTACGAGGCATGCAAGCTCGTGGACTCCAAGGTGAACTTCGCCGACTATGACTGGGACGGCGACGGCGAGGTGGACCAGGTGTATCTCATCTATGCCGGCTACGGCGAGGCATCGGCGAGCAACATATATCCGGAGACAATCTGGCAGCATGAATGGCAGCTCACGGCGGCGGGATATAATCTGTCGCTCGACGGAGTGAAGATAAATACCTACGGTTGCTCGTCCGAGCTGACCGGCTATAAGGGCACCACGATGGACGGCATCGGCACGGCCTGTCATGAGTTCAGCCACTGTCTCGGTCTGCCCGACCTCTATGACACCGACTATTCAGGAGGTTTCGGAATGGGAGAATGGGACCTGATGGATGCAGGTTCGTATGCCGGCGACGGATACAGGCCGGTGGGATACAACTCATACGAGAAATGGGTGAGCGGATGGCTGCAGCCCACGGAATTGAAGTCGCCCACCATGGTGACGGACATGAAGGCCCTCTCGGAATCGCCTGAGGCGTATGTGGTTTACAACGAGAAGACCCCTACGGAGTATTATCTCTTTGAAAACCGCCAAAAGACGGGTACGGACACCGAGATTCCTGCCCACGGAATGCTCGTGCTGCACGTGGATTACGACAAGGACGTATGGGAGAATAACAGTGTGAACGACAATCCCAGATACCAGCATCTGACGATTGTTCCGGCGGACAACAGTCTGACGGACAGGACTACCGACGGCGACACCTATCCGGGAAAGAAGAAGAATACGGAGCTTACGGACACGTCAACCCCGGCGGCTGCGCTCTTCAACATCAACAGCGACGGCAGGAAATATCTCGGCAAACCGGTGACGGGCATAGCCGAGGCAGGCAGACTCATCTCGTTCGCCTTTATGGGTGGCATCAATCTCGATGCTCCGCAGGAACTGCAGACCAAGGAAGTGACGGACAACTCCTTCACGGCAGGTTGGGCTGCTGTGGAAGGCGCCGAATCATACACGCTGGAGCTTCGCCAGAAGACAGACTCCCCGACGGTGGAGGAAGCCGAGAAGATAACCGAAGACCTTTCGGGATGGGGCGAAGGCGTGCAGGGAGACAGCAACACGGACATCAGCGACGAGCTGGACGATATGATGAAGCATACAGGCTGGACCGGTCAGAAAGTCTTTGAATGTCAGGGCAAGGCAAAGCTCGGCAGCAGCAAGGTGGTGGGCTGTCTCATCTCGCCGGCAGTCGCCGACGTCTCCACTTCGTCCGTAACCGTGAGGGTCAAGTCCACGACGTATAGCGCAGACCCGGCCACGATGAACGTGGCATTGCTCGATGCCGGCGGCGAAGTCATCAATACCACACAGTTCGCGATGAACGGCAGTATGGCAACCGCAGTGCTCGACAACCCTACGGGCGGTGATTACAAGGTGAAGATATATCCCAAGAAGCGTGCCTACGTTGAGGCAATCGGCATCTACGACGGAGCGTTCACCGAGGATGACTTCGCGAGTGTCGTGTCGGCTCCGAAACCGGTGCTTGCAATGGGCATCAAGGGCAAGCAGACCATCACGGGAGTGACGGAGACAACGTACAGGTTTGAGAATCTCGAGCCGTCGCTGGTATACCAGTGGCGCGTTAAGACAGTGGCAAACAATGTCGTTTCCTCATGGACAGCATGGCAGGATGTGGAGCTGCAGACAACTCCTTCTTGCATCAACGGTCTGACCGTGACGGACGGAACCCAGGTGGAGGTGTTCACCGTGTCGGGTTCGCCGGTAGGCAAGATGACCTACGGCAGATTCCTCCAGTCGCCTCTCGCAGCCGGAATCTATCTGCTGAAGAGCGGCGACGGCGTGGTTCGTGTAGTGAAATAATTGCTGATATAAAAGGCAAGTGGCTAACCCCTGCTAATGGAGATAGCCACCTGCCTCTATCGTTTATATTCTTTTGAAGAAACCTTCATATTCGTCATCCAATATTTTCCAGACACCATTTTTGCGACCTCCTTCTCTTATAATTAGGTTTTGGTCGGAAAGCTGCTTGAGGTATCGCTGTACTTGTCTTAAAGAAATCCCCATGTTTTCAGACATTTGAGCAGCACTGATTTGTGGCATCTGCGAAATCAACTTATAGATTTGTCGTTGAGCTTTTGCAAATTCTTTTGTGACAATGGCTTTTCCTTTTACGACATCATCCGTCTCTTTTACGACATCTTTTACGACATCATTTGCCTCTTTTATGACATGAAGCTTGTCTTTTACGACATCCGCTCCATAATTGAGGTTCCATAGAGTAACATGAAATTCTGTCGCATTGGAACTGAACTCTGGTGTATGATAATTTTCCAAGTTCTCAAAACGTTTATATTCACCAATAATCTTCTTCATTCCACTGCCTCTACGCTCCATGAGTTTCAAGCGATGGAAAAAGTCTGCAAGTAAAGGGTTGCGACGTTTCGATGGTACAGTTAGAGGATTAAGTTGTTGTATCAATCGTCCATCAAACATGCCACCAGGGGAATACACTTCCATACGGTCGTCATACATATCTATATGTATCTCACTGCCAAGTTCCATGTAATCACGATGAATGATGGCATTGCATATCACTTCGGTTACGGCACGCTCTGGATAATCTGGAAGTTCTTCTCGATATTCAGATTCTTTCCACCATCTTCTGTGAGAGTTGTTTCTCACAAAAGCAACAGCATCTTGCAATTGACTAATGACACTACCCTCAAGTTCTGCATCATCTAAAGCCTCACCCAAACCACTCGTCATGTCAAGTCCATTCCAACGTGTGCAGAAGATACGAGAATGACGTATCGGAGAATCATCTGCCAATAATGCACCGGCATTGGTTAGTTTCCCATCATTGTCAACTATTCCCCATGAAACGAAATCACTATCATCAAACGATTGGTTCAATCGCTTAAAATGAACAGATTTGAGCTTGGAGAAAGACATATCCTCAAACTTGTATGGTGATGGGATAGCATCGAACGAACGACCAGCACCTCTCATAACAAGGCTTTTCAATTGAAGCCTGTCGGCTACCACAGATTCATTGCCAACCCTTACAAATGCCAATCGTTGCTTGTCACCTATATAATAATATGGTGTCTCTTGTCCTTTATAGACATGAAGTAGCACAAGCTTCTTTCCATCCACTTCCTTAAATTCAAGGTTGACTGCAGGTATAGGGTCAAGTTTGGTTTTTATCTCCTCACTTATTCTCTCTGCGTCACTTTCAGCATCAGCAAGTCCTACCACATGGTCATCGTCACTAATGCCAAACACCAATGTTCCGCCCTCACCATTGGCAAAGGCTGAAACACTTTTTAGCCAACTCTTAGGTCGTTTGACTTCGAGTTGTTGTTTCTTATCGTAGGCGGTTGCTTCGCCTATTAGATAGAGTATATCCATTATAATTATCTCCGAATTGTTATATGATACAGATTAGAGGCAATTCGTAATGTTAAGAACAATATATGGAAAATACCTCCAATAAATATGGTGTTACATACTTGCACTAAAACTCCATTTATTTTTATAGGAAATAAATATGCTGCATAATATAGAATGCAAAGAATTGACTCAAAGACTATCAAATACGAAAATAAAACTACCAAGAATTCATACATAGTTATGGTATTGCCATGAATTTCTCTTTTAGTAGGAAAACTCCTCGTTTTCCCTTCAATTCTAGTATTTGACAAAAGAAGGGTTAACGCTGCAAGAGTAAAACCTAATAATGTTCCTACAAATGGCATAACCTCGTTTATAAAATCTATTTGTATGGTGTTGTTATGAGAAAGAATTGTATAGATGAAACTTGCAAATGCTATTATTGCAGGAATCAATATATCATATATTGTCTCATTTTTCCTTAACGCCTCAAAATAGGCTAATATAACGTATAGAAACTCACACCACATACTAATATTCGTTTGACAGTGCTAATAGCTGAGAAAACACATTTGCTGAATTGTACTCTCCTGTATCTGAATCTTGCTGTACTTCAATAAACTCTTTTTTCACTATGAAATCTGTATCTATAACACTAGCATTCCCATTCATATTTTTGCCTCTTACACGTATTCTTCTAATTTGGGAATGCGCACCATTGAATTTATTGACAATATCATACAATGTGTCTTTTATACTCTTTTTGCGTTCTGCTTTTATTGTAAGCAATACGTTTTCCTTTACTTGCTCTGATGAATTTGAAAAATTTAGGACTTCAGACCCTAAAACAGATTTATCAACAAACACTTCTGCACATAAAACCCTATCCATACCTTGAAGAACTTCTTGAAAATCGTCACGTGCAATCATATCAAAAGAAAATTTTCCCTCAATTCTATTTTCTTCATCTTCATCAAATTGAGAATTATATGACAACAAAGCTATGTTCAGATAATTTATAATATTCAAGCAAGTAAGCATACTATTGCCAGTTTCCAAGAACAAAATAGCATCTCCATCCTTAATTTTTATAAGGAGGTGCGTTTTCATTTGTTCCCCCTCACTCATTGTTTTAGGATTTTCTCTTGCTTCTGCTGTATTTTTATCAAGGAGAGGAGCACGATAGCTGTGCTTGGCACTTTTAAAAAGTAGTTGCATTGTATGATATTGACTTGTCGTATCATAGTCAAAGCTATCCAGAAAAGCAAATTTGTCATTATTGACATCTTGTTTTCTATTTACTTTATCTTTAGATATAATGTAGTTAAGTACTTTATTTAAAACACCCTCTATAGGTTGTTCTAAATCTCCAACTTTTAGAAACAAATAATTAAAACTAATTTTTCTTTTTGGCATATTTTATATGTTTTATTATTTATCAATCACCACACATTCATCCAACTTATCAAACGTCGTATCAATAAATGTGTATCCTACCCATTTACTTGCATCAACAGAATGAAAATCTGCATATTGCTTACGCACATACCGCAGTTCAAAAGCCAAGCGTAGAGCCTTGTTTTCCGCATCATCCCTATCCGCTTGCTTTGCCTCTTTGCTCGTAATGGTTCGTACTTTGACTATCTCATACACATCACGCGCTCCATGCCCCTTGATGTAAGGCATGAAGAAGTGAAGGTCTTGCAGAGCGATGGTTGTAGGAAACTGCTTGCTTGTGTAATACAAAGTTGCCGTTCCGTCCATGAACTTCTGATGTTGCGTATTGTCTTCCTTCACCAATCCGATAAGCACACGGTTGCCAACTTCCACATATGCGCCTTTTTGAGGAATGACATGGGCTATCGTCTCGCAGGACTTGGTGTGAATCAGTTCTTCTATGAACTGTTCCAACAGCTTCCTGTTTTCCGTGTCTTTCGGGCGAAGTGGAAATGCTCCAATATTCACCTCTTTTATCGTCTTGTAGAACTTTGACACAGCCACATCATTTGGCTCTCCGTCACCAGGGAAGAGAATATATCCGCCAATCACCTCCTTCTTCAAGGCATTGGCGTCATAGTCACGATAATAGATAGCATCACGGTAGCGGTGCATCTGGTTGATGGCATCCTCTGGCGGCACATCCACACCTTGCTCCCTGCCGTCAATGCGGTATTTGGCATCAAAGAGATAAGTCATCTTCATGCCTTGCTGCAAGTCGTTCTTGGTGAGTTGCAGCACGATGTCCGGTTTTTGCGGTACAGTGGGCACAACCACATCTTTCAGTCCTACGCTGTCGTTCTCAGCCTCAGTGTTCTTAGGGTTGTACACAAGTTCCGCCAATTCCACACCATCCTTGCGGAACAGAATACGTGAGTGCTCACCCTTGCCGAGTTCCCATGAGAACACACCGTTCATCTCCATACGGTTGCGGTGTTCCACATCCGCATCATCTAGACGCAGCTGCTCCTTGGCGATATGGCTCACTTCGATGAAGCACCATATCTCGTAGAGTGTCGCTATGTCTTTTGTCTGCAAGCGATACAATCCGTCATTGAGCGAATAGGCACGCCGGAGCAGATTCCATGTGCGGTACACTTGGCTATAGCCTATTGCCTTTTGCAGTATCATGCTCTCTTGGTTCAATCCCTTGAATCTACCTACAGTGCGAAAGAACGGATGCCGTTGCAGTCGTTTTAGAATGTTTGAGGTGCCGAGCATAGCAGCCTTCATTGTGTCTGATGCCGTTTTTATGTTTTCTATATGCTGGCGCAGTTCTTCATACCGCTTGCTTATTTGTTGCAAGGCGAATTTCAGAAAGCGGTTTTCTTGCGTGTCGTTCGACTGTATCTGCAGTTCTATGCGGTATAGGTGGGCTGTTTCCTTTCGATGTTCGGCAAGGCGGTTTTCTATATCGTGGGGTGTCTGCTTCAGTTTGTCAGCTCTTACATACGCTTCTTCGCCATGCAAGCGGTGGCGAGGACGAACGATGATGTTCTTGCAAGCCTTTATGAATTTCTGTTGTTCGCCTTCAAACACACTCCACCATATTATGTCGGGGTGTTCGCCCTTGATGTCGGGAGCAAAGCCATGAAAGGTGCGTCGCATATAGTCGAGCGATAGCATGCGATATTCACGCTCAATGTCATCCACGATGGCACGCCAATGCTCATGGTAGTCGAGCTTGGTGCTGAGCACCTCGAAGCCGAAACGGAATGTCTTAGTCTCCTTGTCGGTGTTGTAGATGAGCTGTATCTCGCTCCGTCCTATCTCATTCTTGTAGTTGATGAAACCAGCCAAGATATGTCGGCGAAAAGAGAAATGGTCGTTGTCGTTTTGCAGAATGGAACCGAACTGAGCACTTTTTACATGACTTCCGAACTCTATCCAAATGGGATAGTCTGCATTGTCGAAGAATACGGCAGGAGCTGGAACTCCTTGTTCTATGCTGATGTCTGTGTCATTTTCAGCAGTCCGCTTTACGGACACGACACCTTCTGACCACGAGTAAGTGGAAAGCAGTTTGTCTTCTCCCACATTACTCTTGGCCTTGCTCCAAATCCTGTCGAACTTGGTACATTCAACAATCATTGTGAAATCTATGTGCTCAATCGTCAACAGTTCCATATTATCCTATGTTTTTTAGCTCCAGAAACTTGTATATCCCGATGCAAGTTTTGCCTTCATCTCCTTCAACTTCGCCAAGGATATTGAGGTTATGGTATGTTCTTCGCCCGAAACCGCCTTTAGGCCATCTTCTATGGTCTTGCTCAGTAGGTTGAGGAAGTCGTCGCTCACCTTGGTATCATCACCCTCAATGCGCGACAACATCTTCATGCTCGTTATCTCGTCCAAGGCACGTGCCACGACATATCCCGGTTCCAATTCTGTATCATTCTCATCCTTGTTGTAAGGAAGATTATTAACCACATACAGCAGAAACTCGTTGCGTGTTCGGTAGGCAACCTTGAACGGTGTGCCGTTCAGCACGGCATTTACTGCATCAAGATAAGTCAGCACCTTCTCGCAGACCTCCTTGTTGTCGGCATATACATCTACTCCTTCCACGGCATTGCCTATCAGTTCAGCCTTGCCCAACTTGCCAATCTTTTCGTTGCGCTCTGTCAGTCCCCCATGCAGGTCCACATCGTTCATTTCGATGGTCATGGCACGGTCGAGCACCTTGCGAGAGAATGAGAATGTCGTTTCGTCCATATTGACTGTGCCAACAACGATAAGATTCTGCGGAATACTGATTCCACTTTCGTTGAAATGCTTTCTAACATTCTCATCTGTCGTCAGCGAAGCTGTCAGATTGAAATACCATTCCTCGTCAACCTTTTCAAGTATGGGGTCGGTCGTCACCGTGCCATTCTCGTGGCTCTTGCGAGACTCTACAACACTAAGGTATTCTGCAAAATACTGCTCAACTGGGGCAAGGTTCATTTCATCCAAGCAAAGGAAATAGGGTGTATCCTTATCTTCCCATGCCTTGGCTACAAAGCGGAGGAAATCGCCTGCCACATACTCTGCTTTTCCACTTACTCGGCTTACATAGCCTATCAAGTCGCTTGAATCGTGCCAATTAGGCTTCACCTGCACCATTTGGAAGTTCTTCGGTTTCTGGGCATTATACTCTTCTGAGCCTTCTTCCCAACAAGCCCTTGCCAATTCTCTCACGATACGGCTCTTGCCTGTACCTGAGATACCAGCAAGTAGAAGGAATGGTTTTGATTTGATGGCGGTGATATAGGGACGATATGGGTTGATAATCTTGTAAATTTCACTAGTTTCACCATCACCTTTTATGTTATTCTGTATAGTTCTTCTTTTTATAGAATTCGCATCAACCCCGTCTACTATTGATTTAGCAAGTTCTTGCTTGTCAGCAAGAAAAGCACACAAATCTACGACAAAAGATTGGGAAGCATTAACTAGACATGCACAAGCTAAAATAGGAGATACATAAAAATCCCCTCTATCTATTGTTTTTGCCCCATGCCACCACTCATATTCTGTAATAAAACGATTCAAATATGTCTTGGAGGTATCTGTAAGATCTAGTGATTGGAGTCTTGCTTTCTCCTCTTCTGTTAGACAGCTTTTATCTAATACCTTTAGACGTTCTTTCGTAGCAACTTGAAGCGCAAGTTTTTTATATTGCATCAACTCATTATAAAAATCTGTAAAGTATGATGCCATATAGAACCATTGATTAGGCAAAAATATATTTAAAAAGCCACGCTGGTAACCTTTCGTTTGAATAATTGCAGAATAGTCATTATAGGTAATAGAATTGCCATTGATTTCTTTAACCTGTTCTTTAAACGACAATGGCAAAATAAAGTCGTTGCCGTCATATTGATTAAATTTACCAGCGGCAAGACTATAGATATGTTGCAAATTTCTTAACTCTACCATTTTTATTCATTTAACAATTGTCTTACAATTTCTTTTGCTAATCGTTTTATCACAGGTAAGGCTACACTATTCCCAAATTGATGGTAAGCTTCTTTCCTTGAAACAACGATTTTATATTCTTTATTAGAAGCATTATAATTACTATTATTTGCACATTTGGGATTTTGCCAACCATTGCCAATAATCCTATAGCCTTGCAATCTCCCAGCTTCTACAGGCGTTAGACGCCTAGGATTTAGTCCTTTATAAGATTGGTCTATCAATATTTCACTGCCATCTTTCCAGTAACGTGCAGAAATAGTGCTACAATATACACTTTCTGAATTAAATAGGCTATAACCAAATCCTTTTCCATTCGCCTTATTTCTTTCCTTTCTTCTCTTGTGTCCCTCCCATAGTTTGTCGCTTATGGTATAGTATGCATCTATAGACTCTTCTGGCTCAAAGATGTCAGAAACTTTCGTTTTTATAACTCTGTCACTTAAATCTTTTGTTTTATCATAAATTGTATCTCCATTTTCATCTATTCCATAAGGGAAATCGAATGAATCTTTCTTTATTAATTTCTTATACCAAGCAATAATAAATAAGCGTTCTCTGTTTTGCGGCACTCCAAAAAATTTAGCATTTAGGACATCATAACTATATGCGTACCCTAATTCTTCTAAAGTAGCAAGAATTGTTTTCAAAGTTTCCCCTTTCATGTGTGTTTTCAAACCTTTTACATTTTCAAGAAACAACACTTTAGGAGGACACCCTATGCTAATCTTCTGTTTTACAATATTAGCTATATTAAAGAATAACGTACCCCTTGTGTCTTCAAATCCTCGTCTAAGCCCTGCTATAGAAAAAGGTTGACAAGGAAATCCACCACAACAAACATCAAACGAAGGTATTTTTGATGGGTCCTGCTTAGTTATATCTTCATTGAAATATCTATTGTTATTTTCAAATAGATTGGGAGCTATGTCTTTATAATTGGCCTCGTATGAAATACGTGCATTTTTATCCCATTCACTAGCAAACACACATTTCATTCCAACAGAATGCATGGCTTGATGAAAGCCACCAATACCTGCAAATAAATCTATAAACGTATATACTTTCTTCTTTACCATATTATTTTTCAGCCCAATCTTTTAAATTATTACTTACTACTGACAGAAAGTTGACCTCGTCTGCAATATCTTCCTGTGCAAAGTTTTCCGAAAGGGTTGAAATAACCTCATTAATTTTATTTATTTGCTTATTGAGCAATTCTTTCTTATTCTGTTCCATCATTTTCGTTTTTAAATTCCTCGAACCGAACCAAGTCGGTCAATTCTACATTTAACACTTTTGCAGTCATCATCAGACTTGCCAAGTCTGGTTGACTTGAATTAGTGCACCATTTAGATATGGTAGTTTGGTCTTTTCCAAGTTGTTCTGCCAACCAGCGGTTTGTCCGTTTTTTCTCTGCCAGCACAACTTTCAGTCTGTTCAAATCACGATTTGCCATATTTAAAGTATTTCGATATGCAAAAAAAAAGTGCAAGGCGGGCGCAATGAAGCTCGCTTCAATTGCCGAGCTGCAGCCTTTCTTCTGCAAAGATACACATTATATTCCGTATAATGTGAGTTTACATCTAAATCTTATGATATTTTAGCAAACAAATGAAAATAATTCACCATAAGAAAGCAGAGACAATTTCTTAAAAAACTGCAAAAAGGACTCTGAATTTATAGGTTTTTCAATAATTAGATTTACCTTTGTATACAAAACTAAGGCGTACTTCGTATATTGCAAGGTTGTGAAAGAAAAAGAATATAGCTCGTTTCTAAATCGTTAGCAGTTACATTCTTTAAAGTACTTAACTCGTTGATATTCAATCAATAAAAGATTTTGTTGTGACTCAAGCAATGAAATGATAAGGAACTATAGCAGGCTCTGAGGCTTGTACTGAAAAGAACAGCCCCCTCATCCGTATCGTAATTGACGGATGAGGGGGCTGGTTGGTATTGGATGAATTGCTTTGAAGTATAGGCCGGACTTTATCAGAATTCCACCTTAATAATATAGTCCGTCTCGTTGTCCTTCATGTCAGTGGGGGAGAACACCACGTCCTTGCCATTCTTGCGCATCTTCACGCTGCTGCCGGTAGTAAGATTCGTGGCGCGGCGGGGCTTCTTCTCCAGCGGGAGGGATATCTGCGGCATCGCCTTGTCGGTGAGCACATGGATGTAGAGCGGTGCTTTCCTGCCCTTGCCCATTGTCGTCACGATGCTGTCGCCGGCCGTTACGCCTCCGCTCACAGTGGCGTAGATACTCTCTCCGGCTTTGCCGTTCAGCCATTCGCCTATGCCTTTCAGACGGTCGAGGGCCGTTGCGGGGAGTTCGCCGTTGGGCTGCGGGCCGATGTTGAGCAGCAGGTTGGCACCCTTTGCCGCTGTGCGCACAAGCAGACGGATGAGGTCTTTCGTGGACTTGTAGTCCTGGTCCTTGATTTTATAGCCCCACATGCCGTTCATGGTCTGACAGGTTTCAAGGGGCAGCTGACTGATAGACTGGCCGGACAGTCCGCTCTTGTTTTCGCCAGGGATGTCGCGCTCGAACATCTGCATGTCCTCGCCTTCAAACGGGGTCTGGTGGTGGTTGTTGCCGATGATGCATGCCGGCTGCAGACTGTGGATGAGCCTGTATTGCTCGGGCAGCTGCCAGTTGAAGGGGATGGAGTCCTCGTCGTGGTCCCACCATCCGTCAAACCAGATGCCGTCCACCTTGCCGTATTGGGTGAGAAGTTCCGTGAGCTGAGCGTTCATGAACTTGTAGTAGTGTGGCCAGTCGGCCTTCTTCGGGTCCTTGCCCGTGGTCAGTCCGGTGCGTCCGGCAGGGTAGTCCTCGCGCGTCCAGTCGATATGTGAGTAATACAGATGCAGTCCCACGTCCTGCTTGTGGCATTCGTCGGCAAGCTGCCTTACGATGTCCTTGCCGTATGGCGTGTGCATGATGTTGTAGTCCGACTGCTTCGTGTCCCACATCGAGAATCCCTCGTGGTGGCGTGTGGTGAAGCAGATGTATCTTGCGCCCGAAGCCTTGATTGCCGAAATCCATTTTGCGGCATCGAAGGAGTGGGGGTAGAAGGCATCGGCTGCCTTGGCGTATTCGTCTTTGTCGGGACCGTAGTTGAGATACCATTCGCCCTGGGCGAACATGCTGTAGAGTCCCCAGTGGAGGAAGATGCCGAAACGGCTGTCGGAAAAGTCCTGGCGCGCTTTCAGGTTCTCCGCTGCAGGTGTGTAGCGGGTTGCATTGTCTGTAGCAGGATTCTGTGCGCTTCCCGTAAGGGTGGCAGAAGCGAGCAATGCTGAAATGATGAGGTGTTTCATAGAAAGAATATGGTTAGCCTTAATTCCGCAACACTATAATTTAACTTTATTTATAAGTTCCTGAGCAACAAA
>OLSD01002428.1_pt1 | contig 13103 bp, 7 predicted proteins | sample 1672211 | NCBI WGS metagenome assembly OLSD01 (sample SAMEA3136659, study PRJEB25190) | human gut metagenome | reverse complement strand
TTCCAATACACAGGCTGCCAACGCTCTCCGGATGGAATCCATCCACATCCTTCTTCGGAGAGATCGCATTGATGATCTTCTCTTCATTGATGTGCTTCGGAACCGGAAGCTGCACTAAGATTCCGTGCACGCCGTCATCCTCGTTTAAATCCTTGATAATAGAGAGAAGTTCTTCCTCGGTTGTCTCCTCCGGAAGTTCAAACGCACGTGACTCGATGCCGATATACGCGCATGCCTTCTTCTTATTTCCAACATATACAGAAGATGCCGGATCGTTTCCGACCCGAATGACTGCCAGGCAGATATTTTTGCCCTGTGCCTTCAATGCGGAAACCTTCTCTTTTAACTCATCCTTGATCTGCTGGGAGATTTCTTTTCCGTTAATCAATTTTGCCATTGTTATAATCCGCCTTTCTTTTCAACATTGTACACGGTTCCATATGCCGTGTACAATGCATCTGAATTCATAAATATACGATGTATTGAAACTAAGTAGTTCTAGATGCTCCAATATACATACCAAACTCATACGCAACCGCCACCAATTCGCCATCCATGGCTCAATGGTGGCTTGTTTGAACTTCCTGTTCAAACATTGCTGTACACAGATGGAGCATCAAAAACTTCTAAGTTTCAAACATATGTATATTTAGAATTCAGATGCATGGTACATATACATATGGAATCGTATACAAATTGCTACTTCTTAGAATAATCCGTGTGTCACACCTTCGTCATCCACATAGATGCGCTCTGCAGCGGGAACTTTAGGAAGTCCCGGCATTGTCATGATCGCTCCTGTGATTGCTACGACAAATCCAGCTCCGGCACTTACGTATACCTCACGGATATTGACTGTAAATCCGGTCGGTCTGCCAAGCTTCTTCGCATCATCGGAAAGGGAATACTGGTTCTTCGCCATGCAGACTGGCATATTTGCAAATCCCATCTCCTCGATCTTTGCGATCGCACGATCTGCCTCTGCAGAATAGGTTACGCCATCTGCGCCATAAATCTTCTTTGCGATTGTCTCAATCTTCTCCTTGATAGAGAGATTATCTTCATATAATACCTTGAAGTGGCTTTCCTTTGTCTCAAGTGTGTTGAGCACGGCATTTGCAAGCTCAATACCACCTTCGCCGCCTTTCTCCCATACATTTGCGAGGGCGAAATCACAGCCACGCTTCTCACAGAACTCACGTACAAATGCAAGCTCTGCATCTGTATCGGATACGAAACGGTTCAGCGTTACAACTACCGGCACACCGTAGAGCTGTAAGTTCTCGATATGCTTCTCTAAGTTCACGATACCCTTTTCCAATGCTTCTAAGTTCTCCTCGCCAAGGTCTGCCTTTGCCACGCCACCGTTATATTTCAGTGCACGTACCGTTGCTACAAGCACAACTGCATCCGGCTTCAATCCAGTCATACGACACTTGATATCGAAAAATTTCTCTGCTCCGAGATCCGCACCGAAACCTGCCTCTGTGATGACATAATCTGCAATTTTAAGTGCGGTCTGTGTTGCACGGACAGAGTTACAGCCATGTGCGATATTCGCAAATGGACCACCGTGTACAAGTGCTGGTGTATGCTCTAATGTCTGAATCAGATTTGGTTTGATCGCATCCTTCAAAAGCGCTGTCATCGCACCGACACACTTGAGCTCACCAGCTGTAACAGGCTCATTATCTACATTATAAGCAACGATAATTCTTGAAAGACGCTCCTGCAGATCCTTGATATCTGTTGCCAGACAGAGGATTGCCATGATCTCTGAAGCAACTGTGATAACGAATCCATCCTGACGCATCACGCCGTCGCCCTTCTTACCCATACCAACGATAATGTTACGAAGCACACGGTCGTTCATATCCAGACAACGCTTAAATACGATACGCTTCGGATCGATGCGGAGTGTATTTCCCTGATGCATATGGTTATCCATCACGGCTGCAAGCAGGTTATTTGCAGATGTGATTGCATGGAAATCACCTGTAAAATGCAAGTTTAAGTCTTCCATTGGTACGACCTGGGCATATCCGCCGCCGGCTGCTCCACCTTTGATACCAAAACATGGCCCAAGAGATGGCTCACGCAGTGCAATGACCGCCTTCTTTCCAAGCTTGCACATTGCCTGACCAAGTCCTACGGTTACTGTTGTCTTTCCCTCTCCTGCCGGAGTCGGGTTGATTGCTGTTACCAGAATCAATTTACCATTCTCATTATTCTTTACAGACTGCATGTACTCATCGGAAATCTTCGCCTTGTACTTACCGTACATCTCGATATCATCCTCCGACATACCAAGCTTTGCTGCCACGTTCTTAATTGGTTCCATCTCTGCCTGCTGTGCGATTTCAATGTCTGTTAACATACTCTTTTGTCCTCCTGACTCCCTTATAAATATTCCTCTACATAATTTTCAAATTCTTCCATGCTCATAAGCACCTTCCGTGGCTTCGTCCCCTCTTCCGGACCGACCACACCAGCTTCGGAAAGCTGATCCATAATACGTGCTGCACGGTTAAATCCGATTTTATATACTCTTTGCAGCATACCGATGGATGCCTTATCTTTCCCGATAATAAACTTCCCGGCATCTACAAAGTAGTCATCATATTCCGGTTCTGCAGACGATGCACCACCGCCAGAACCACCGACCTTTGTGTTTGCAATCTCATTTGAGATTGACTCATCGTAGGTCACCTCTCCGCTTTCCTCCTTCAGGAAGTCCACGACATCTGCTATCTCATCATCCGACAGGAATGCACCCTGTACACGTACCGGCTTCGGATAACCCGTTGGATAGAATAACATATCACCTTTACCGAGCAGCTTTTCTGCTCCATTCATATCGAGAATCGTTCTCGAATCCACACCCGAGGATACGGTCATCGCGATTCGGGATGGCACATTCGCCTTAATCAGTCCCGTAATGACATCCACCGATGGTCTCTGCGTTGCAATTACCAGATGAATACCCGCCGCACGTGCAAGCTGGGACAGACGCACGATTGCATCCTCCACTTCTCCATGCGCTACCATCATCAGATCAGCAAGCTCGTCGACAATAATCACGATCTGTGGCAGCTTCTTTAAGTCTTCGTTACCCTCTTCCGAGCCTGTCACTGCCTTTACCTTTTCGTTATAGCCCTGCAGGTTCCGCACATTATACTGTGCAAATAACTGGTAACGATTTGTCATTTCAAGTACCGCCCAGTTCAGAGCGCCTGCCGCCTTCTTCGGATCGGTCACAACTGGAATCAGCATATGTGGGATTCCATTGTAGATACTCAGCTCTACCTGCTTTGGATCGACCATAATCAGCTTCACATCATCCGGCTTTGCCTTATATAAGATACTCATGATCAATGTATTGATACAGACCGATTTACCAGAACCAGTCGCACCTGCGATCAGCAAATGCGGCATCTTCGCGATATCTGCCACAACCACCTGTCCGCTGATATCCTTACCAACTGCAAATGCAATGTTGGACGGGAACTTCTGGAAGTTGTCTGATTCAAGCAGATCGCGGAAAAATACAGGCTGGCTCTCCTTGTTCGGCACCTCGATACCTACTGCCGGCTTGCCCGGAATCGGTGCTTCGATACGGATATCTGCCGCCGCTAGATTCAGCTTGATATCATCCGCCAAGTTTGTGATCTTCGATACCTTCACACCCTGCTCCGGCTGTAATTCATACCGGGTAACGGATGGGCCGCAGCTGTAATCCGTTACCGTGACATTGACGCCGAAGTTTTCGAGTGTACTCTTTAACTTCATCGCTGTCTCCCGGACGGACGCTTCGTTTGACTTCGTACCCTTTCCCTTGCCGCTCTTCAAGAGCTTCAACGGTGGGAATTTGTATTCCTTGATTGGTTTTTGTTCACTGTTTTCCTGAATTGTCTCTGCAATCTGGTCACGTTCCGAAAGCATCTCCTGCTCGGATTCCTTCGTCTTCCTGCGCTTTCTCGTCGCTGCTTCGGTCACTGGAGCCTCGTCCGCATCCGGCACGGAAACATCTGCGGTGTCCATCTGTTTTTCTGCTGCACGCGACGTTCTCTTCGTATGTACCGGTTCCAATGTATCCGCAGCCGTCTCATCATAAGCAGAAATATCAGCACCTGTCTGTGCGTTTTCCTCCTGCCACATCTGATCTGTGATTGTCGTTTCCTCCTGTGCGGCTCCGTTTGCATAATCTGGGCGGTCAAAGAAATCCACCGTCTCTTCCTTCGGTGTATCCGGCACAGGTGGGATATCCGCTTTCGCACTGCGAAGTTCTGTCACACCGCTTTTTTTCTTTTTCAGCAGCGACAGATCTACATACCCCTCTGAGACATCCTTGGCATCCTGCAAGGTCAGATTCGGATTGAACAGATCTTCATGTGGAAGCGGTTTTAACTCATGAACCTCTTCCCCCTCGACCTTCTTATTTTTGACTTTCTTCTTTTTCTTCTTCACTGGTACAGCCGGCTTCTCCTGCTCCACCTTGATATTATCCAATTTTGTTCTGCGCTTTGCCTCAAGTGCTGCCTCTGGATCAATCGCTTCCTCGTCATCATCCTCATACAGCGCATTGTAACGATTCTTGAACTGTGCAGACCGCTCCTTTGCAAAATCGATCAGCGACACATTCATTACGACGATGATTCCAATGATGATCAAAAGTGCAATCACAATGATTGCGCCCGGTTTTCCAATCAGATTGTACAGTACAACGAGCAATCCACCTAAGATAAATCCGCCGCCCTTCTTTTCCTGTGCCCCCTGATCATACAGAAGCTTCGCCGTCATATGATCGGCACCAGCCGTAAGCTGGAAGATAAATGCTGCTGCAACAATAAACAGTCCTACACAGAGTACGCGGTTTACGACTGCTTTTTTTGCACCGTTTGAAAGCAGAAATGCCTCTGTCAAAAAGATGTATAACGGAAGCACATATTCCACAACACCAAACAGTCCAAACATAAACTTCGCAAAGAAATTGCCTACAACGCCGCACCAGCCAAAGTTGCTGATAAAGAAAAATGTACAAACTGCCAGACAGATAAACAGATGGATTTCATTCTTCCGTGCCTGTTCCTGCGCCAGCTGTGCTTTTGTCTTTCTTCCTCCTGTACGGGAAGCGGACGCCTGTCTGGACGACTGCGAAGATCTTGCTTTCTGTGGTGATCTTGCCGTCGATGTCAAACGGCTGGCAGTCGTTTTACTTCTCGTATTCGATTGTGAACCTTTATTATATGTACTGTTGTTTCCCGTTGCCACGGTATGCACTCCTTCTCTTTTCCCTCATTCTCCGATTATGACAGACATTTTTCTAAATGTAATCACCCATATGGCAGTCCGTATCCATATACAAACCGCCACACGGGTATATTTATGTCAGTTTAAATGCTCATACTGCTCTATTTTACTATTTTTCTTTGCATTTATCAAGTCATATAAACAATTCATTGCGGTATGGATGCCGCCCACCCGGTCGATGATTCCTACCTCGACTGCCTGCCTGCCAACTAACACCGAACCAATGTCTTTCGTCAGTTCTTTCGTATTGAACATGATCTCCCTCAGTTCCTCTTCCTTGATGGAACAATGATTCGACGTAAATTCAATGATCCGGTCCTGCATCCGCTCAATATATTCGTAATTCTGCGTCACACCAAGCACGGTTCCATTCATCCGGATCGGATGCACGACCATCGTTGCCGACGGCACAATAAACGTCACATCCCCGGATACTGCCAGCGGCACGCCAATTGAATGTCCGCCGCCAAGCACAAGACATACCTTCGGCTTGCTTAAGGATGCAATCATCTCTGCAATAGCGAGCCCTGCCTCGACATCACCGCCCACGGTATTTAAGAGTACCATCAGTCCGTCGATGCCCTCGTCCAATTTCTTCACTGTCTTCGATGGCTGCCAGTTGTGGCAGGATATGCTCATATTTGCTTGTCTTCGAGGACGAACCAAGATTCTCATGCCCCTCGATTTCTCCTATTATATTCAACAAATGAATTCGGTGATGATACCGGTTTTTCGACAAAGTAATCTGTCCGTAGTCAGTGATCAGACTCCCCTGCTTTTGCTGGTTGTCCATCCCGCTTTCTTCCTGTTTCTGCCGGCTATCCATATGAAACTCCTGTTCCTTCCCTGTTTCTCCCTGTCTCTCCAATGTTTCCTACCTCCGTTCACAAAATTTTCTCATAGATATTATGTACATTTTGTTTGACTTTTATAAATACGGAAACTATAATAGCAACGCAAAGTAGCTTATTTATTTTTTCTATAAATTACGGAGGTTTGATAAATGGAAACACAAAGCAAAGACAAAGTATATGTCATCGGACATAAAAATCCGGACACTGACTCCATCTGTTCTTCCATTTGCTATGCTTATCTGAAGCGGCAGATTACCGGCGATGATTATGTCCCGATGCGCGCTGGCGAGATAAACGCAGAAACCAAATATGTATTAAATGCATTTTCCGCGGCTGTGCCGGAATATATGGAAAATGTCTCCACACAGGTAAAAGACGTGGAATACCGCCATATCGATGGCGTTGACGGAGAGATTTCCATCAAAAATGCATGGGAAATCTTAAGCGAATCCGGTGCAACCACGCTTCCATCGGTAAACGAAAATGGCAATTTAGTCGGACTGATCACCGTTCGCGACATCGCCATGACTTATATGGAAGTGTACGACAACCGTGTCATCGCATCCGCGCACACACCATACAAGAATATTATCAACACCCTCTCTGCCGATCTGATCGTCGGCGATGAGAAGGATTATGTGCATACCGGAAAGGTGCTGATCTCCGCCGCCAACCCGGACATGATGGAAAACTACATTGAGCAGGGCGACATTGTCATCCTTGGTAACCGTTACGAGTCACAGCTTTGCGCAATTGAGATGGATGCACAGTGCATCATCATCTGTGACGGTGCGGTCGTATCGAAAACAATCACGAAGCTCGCTGAGGATCACAACTGCTCGATCATCCGTACCCCATATGATACTTATACCGCAGCGCGTCTGATCAACCAGAGTATCCCGATCCGTTACTTTATGAAGAAGGATAACCTGATCACCTTCTCGACTGAGGATTATATCCGGGATATCCGTACCGTTATGGCGGGTAAACGCCACCAGTACTATCCTGTTCTGAATGAATATGGAAAATACGTAGGACTGATCTCCCAGCGAAATTATTTGAATGCGAATCCAAAAAAGGTCATCTTAGTTGACCACAACGAGCATGCACAAGCAGTCGACGGTATCGAAGAAGTCCAGCTTCTGGAAATCATCGATCACCATAGACTGGGCGGCTTGCAGACGATGAATCCGGTTTATTTCCGCAACCAGCCACTTGGCTGTACAGCAACGATCATCTATCAGATGTTTGAAGAAAACCATGTTGAAATCCCGAAGCAGATTGCCGGACTGTTATGTTCTGCAATCATCTCGGATACCTTGATGTTCCGCTCACCGACCTGCACACAGATGGATGAGCATACATGCCGGAAGCTTGCAAAGATCGCAAACATCGATATCGAAGCATATGCGATTGCCATGTTCAACGCCGGAAGCAAGCTGATGAACGAGACGGACGAGGAAATCTTCTATCAGGATTACAAGGTATTCTCCTCAGAGAACTTAAAGTTCGGCATCGGACAGATCACTGCGTTCAACTCTACGATGTTAGATGCGGTCAAGCCACGGATTCTCAAATACATGGAAAGCATCTACAACCAGAGCGAAGCCGATATGTTATTCTTCATGCTGACGAATATCTTCAAAGAAAGCACCGAGCTTTTATACTATGGCAAAAACTCCGAAGAACTGCTTGAAAAAGCGTTCAAGCTCGATGAAGTATCCGGCGGCAGCATCAACCTGCCGGGCGTTGTCTCCAGGAAGAAGCAGATCTTACCGATGATCGTAAGTGCTTCGAATAATATGTAGGATATGTAATCAGCAAATGCCTATAACGCAAAAAGAGACATTCCCAAACAGCTCAGATAGGGAATGCCTCTTTTTTATATTAATATATTTTATTATACGCAGACTGCAATTATACCATCTGCACCAACCAGACATCACTCTTCACCATAAAGAATCCAATCGTCGCTTTGATTAATTCCGTCGCCTGCACGAAAAAATACACACTCACAATTCCAAGTCCCGTAAAATGCGCAAGCACGTACGCACAAGGAACAACAATGACCCATGTGAACACGGAATCAAACAGGAATGTAACCAATGTCTTACCGCCTGATCGTAAGGTAAAGTAGAAGGTATGGCTCATGGAACAAATCGGCATCAAAAGCGCAGATATACTCATGAACGCTGTAGCAAGCTTCTTGATTTCATCGGTTGTATTGTAGATATGCGGAAAAAACCTGCCAACTACAAACATTACCGCCGCGACAAGTATACAGCAAAATACACTGAACACGATCATCTTATTATCCGCATCCTTCGCCTGTTCCAGCTCGCCGGCTCCCAGATACTGTCCTACAATGATGCTGATACATGCACCAAGCTGAATATACACAATATTAAACAAATTCGTGATCGTCGTTGCGATGTTTAGTCCGGCAACCACCTCGAGTCCGCGCACCGAATAGCACTGCGTCACTGCTGTCATCCCCGCCGCCCAGAGAAGTTCATTCAACATAAGTGGAAATCCTTTGATCAAAATTGCTTTGAATTCGCCCATTGGCATGCCAAATCCCCGGTATGCACCAGCCAGATACTTGTTCTTTTCTTTATGGGAATGTGCCCAGATTACAATAATTGCAGCTTCTATATAACGCGCCAGTATCGTTGCGAGCGCTGCACCCATAACGCCAAGCTTCGGAAATGGCCCAATTCCAAATATCAACAGATAATCTAACACTGCATTGCTTCCAACTGCCACGAAGCTTGCAGCCATCGGTACAAATGTCTGCCCGGTTTCCTTGATATTTGTCGCATACGACTGTGTAACCGCAAAAGGAACCAAGCCGATCAGCATGATGGACAGATACTGTTTTCCATACCGTAACGCAACATCTGTCGCACCGGTTCCGGCCGTATCCGTAAGATATAAGGATATGAGATTCTCACCATTCGTAATAAATAACGTAATTGCAAGAATCGTCACAAACATCGTTGCATACAGTTTGAATCGGAATGAGTACATGTGACCTTCATGGTTTCCTTTTCCGAAATACTGTGCGCCAAAAATACTTGCTGCCGATGCCGCACCAAAAATTGCCAAATTATATACAAAAATCAACTGATTCACAATCGCTACACCGGACATTTGTTCAGTTCCAAGCTGTCCAACCATGATATTATCCAAAAAGCTGACCAAATTCGTAATCGCATTCTGTAAGATCATCGGCAAAGCAAGCATCAGATATCGCTTATAAAAGGCACGATCGCCAATAAATTTTTTGATTTGAAAAGACCGTTTCGTATTCATGTGTCATTCACCTCACTTTTCACACACGCCCTGCATGTTTCACAATCAAATCCAAAAATCTCCCGCATGATAGTTCCGCACGCATATATCAATTCTGTTATATATATATAGAAAAATATGGTGGGTACAGAATCTACCCACCATATCACATAGTTTCTTCTATATTTTGCGTACGTTTGTCTTAGCACTTACATTGTAAGGATAATCTCATTGATATCAGCCAGCTCGCTTGCTGCAATATAGTTATCGCTCATTTCTTTGCCATTTACGACAAGACTCTTGTAACCGCTCTCTGCGCCATTCGGATTCTTCACAACGATATGAAGCTTCTTTCCACGGAAGTCCTTGTTGATCTCGAATTCCTTCCAGTCAGATGGAACCGATGGTGCGATACGAAGTCCATCGAAGTCCGGACGCATACCAAGGATACCCTCAACACATCCAACCATAACGGTCGATGCTGTACCGGTCAGCCAGTGTACATGTGCTCTACCCTCGAATGGGCTGTCAGAGCTCTCTGTAAACTGTCCGTGGCAATATGGCTCCAGCTTTCTGATCTCTGCCTTGTCATTCATGGATGCAGGTGAGCTTTCTGTGAAATACTCAAATGCACGGTTTCCATGTCCCATCAGGGATTCTGCCAGAATAATCCAACCCTGTGGCTGTGAGAAGATACCGCCATTTTCCTTTGTGGATGGATTGAACAGAAGCATCAACGCTCCCTCAAACGCATGATCTACATAGGATGGCGCCATCAGACGTACGCCATATGGTGTATTCAATTCTCTATGTACAGACTCCAGTGCTTTCTCTGCCTGATCCTTTGTGGCAAGACCACTGATAACTGCCCATGACTGTGGATTCAGCCACATGTTTGCTTCCGGATCATGCTTGGAACCGATGATCATGCCGTCTTCCTTGTATCCACGGATATAGCGGTCATCTTCCCAGCACTTTGTCTGGATAATATCGCCAAGTTCCTTCTGGATCTTATCCAGATATGCGATATATTCTGTATCATTTTTCTGCTCTGCAAAGATGCGGAGTACGCTCATCGCATAGTAAAGCTGCATTGCAACAAATGTTGATTCGCCCTGCTTGCCAAGACGTAAGCAGTCATTCCAGTCTGCATGCAGGCCTGCCGGCATACGATTGTTTCCAAGGTGATTCATAGAGAAATCAATCGCACGCTTCAAATGCTCATACACCGTACCCTCTCCGCCATTTGCGAACAGGATTACTTCATCGATAAAGTCTGTATTTCCAGACTCCGCAATATACTTATAAACTGTTGGGAACAACCACAATGCATCATCTGCACGATAAGCCGGATGTCCGGTTGCACGTACATAAGACTCATCATCTGGTGTATCCTCATGACCTGCATTGTGATCAAACTTTACAAGTGGAAGTCCACCACCATTGTCTACCTGTGCAGACAACATGAAACGGATCTTGTCCAACGCCATCTCTGGTGCCAAATGGATTACGCCCTGAATATCCTGTACCGTATCACGGTATCCGTATCCATTTCGAAGTCCACAGTAGGAGAACGATGCGGCTCTTGACCAGATAAATGTCATGAAGCACTGATATGCATTCCATGTATTGATCATCGCATTGAATGACTCGCTTGGTGTCTTTACCTGGAAATGATTCAGCTTTCCATGCCAGTATTCCTTCAACTCTGCCAGCTCAGCTTCACTCTGTGCATGCACATCTGCATAGCTGTTCATCACTGCTTCTGTCTCTGCATCATTCTTCATGCCGAGTACAAATGCAAGCTCCTTGCTCTCGCCCGGTGCGAGTGTGATCTTTGTCTCCAAAGCGCCACAGGCATTACCATTATAATTCAGACAGTTTCCGCAATCACCGTTTTCTACGCCGACTGGATTGCCATAGCCATGATATCTGCCAAGGAACGCTTCCTTATCTCCGGCATAGCTTGCAACCTCTGCTCCAGCCAGGCCAAAGAATCTTGTAAATGCAACACTTCCGTTGATAGCTGCACCCTTATTCACGTTCTCATTGATCACCTGCTTAATGCGGTTTCCCATGAAATATGTTCTTGTGATAAAGAGTGTATACTGCAGATTGACCTGATCCTGCTCATAGTTGTTATCATTTGTAAATTCACAGTAACCAAAGACTGACAGGTTACGAGGCTTGTCAGAATCGTTCGTAACCTTCAGCTTCCATACCTCATGCGTCTTATCAAGTGGTACATAGTAAAGTACAGAGCTCTTGATGCCTGCATATTCTGCATTCATATACGTATAGCCTGTACCATGGTGACACTCACTCTTGTAGCTGTCTAAATCTTTTCCAACTGGCTGCCATGAGGCTGACCAGTAATCTTTGCTGTCATTGTCACGCAGATAAATGTATCTGCCCGGCTGGTCAAAGCTGTTGAAGATATAACGAAGAATTCTTCCGTTTGCGCCAGACTTTACAAAGCTGTATCCACCGGCATTGTTGGAAATGATTGCGCCGTATTCCGGAGAACCAAGGTAGTTCGCCCAAGGTGCCGGAGTATCCGGTCTGTCAATCACATATTCCTTATTTGCCTCATCAAAATATCCGTATCTCATGAGGTACCCTCCTAATTTATAGTTTTACTGCTCAGCGTCCTTCAGGCTCAGGCTGATCTTACCCATACGGTCAACCTCAAGAACCTTAACCTTGACTACATCGCCGATATTTACGACATCCTCTACCTTCTCTACGCGGTGATCTGCCAGCTTAGAGATGTGGATCAGTCCATCCTTGTTTGGTGACAGCTCTACGAATGCACCGAAGTTCATGATACGAACAACCTTACCTTCGTAAGTCTTACCAACTTCGATTGGATCTACGATAGAACGGATGATCTTCAATGCCTTATCCATACCTGCCTGCTCAACGCCACAGATAAATACATTTCCATCATCATCGATATCGATCTTAACGCCTGTCTCCTCGATGATTGCGTTGATTGTCTTTCCTCTCTGTCCAATGATCTCACCGATCTTCTCCGGATCAACCTTTGTCTGGATGATCTTTGGAGCAAGCTCACCAACATGATCTCTTGGAGCTGCGATAGCCGGCTTCATACATGTATCCATGATGAAGAGTCTTGCCTCACGACATCTTGCGATTGCGCCCTCTACGATTGGACGTGTCAGACCATGAATCTTGATATCCATCTGGATTGCTGTGATACCTTCGGTTGTACCTGTTACCTTGAAGTCCATGTCGCCGAAGAAATCTTCGAGTCCCTGAATATCTGTCAACAGTACATAATCATCATCTGTCTCACCAGTTACAAGACCGCAGGAAATACCTGCTACCATCTTCTTGATTGGAACACCGGCAGCCATCAGTGACATACAAGATGCACATGTGGAAGCCATAGATGTTGAACCGTTTGACTCAAATGTCTCAGATACGGAACGGATTGCATATGGGAACTCGTCCTCACTTGGAAGTACAGGAACAAGTGCACGCTCAGCAAGTGCGCCATGTCCGATCTCACGACGTCCTGGTCCTCTGGATGGCTTTGTCTCACCAACAGAGTATGATGGGAAGTTGTAATGATGCATATATCTCTTCGTTGTAACATTTGTGTCAAGGCAGATCGGAAGA
>OLSD01002427.1_pt1 | contig 13106 bp, 8 predicted proteins | sample 1672211 | NCBI WGS metagenome assembly OLSD01 (sample SAMEA3136659, study PRJEB25190) | human gut metagenome | reverse complement strand
AGAGCACTAGCCTTCCAAGCTGGGGGTCGCGGGTTTGAGCCCCGTTTTCCGCTCTCGCTGCTGTAATAGCTCAGTGGTAGAGCACTTCCTTGGTAAGGAAGAGGTCCCGAGTTCAAGTCTCGGTTACAGCTCTACGGCTTTTTTATTTAATATAGGAAGCACGGAATAACACAGTAAATTCATTAATAAATAATAAACTAAAGAAAAGCTATGGCTAAAGAGACATTCGTACGTACCAAACCGCACGTAAACATTGGTACTATTGGTCACGTAGACCACGGTAAGACTACTTTGACAGCTGCCATTTCTAAGGTTCTCCATGAGAAGGGCTTCGGTGGTGAGGATGTTAAGTCTTTCGATCAGATTGATAATGCTCCTGAGGAAAAAGAGCGTGGTATTACTATCAACACCGCTCACATCGAGTATGAGACAGCTAACCGTCACTATGCACACGTTGACTGTCCGGGACACGCCGACTATGTGAAGAACATGGTTACTGGTGCTGCTCAGATGGATGGTGCTATCATCGTAGTAGCTGCTACTGATGGTCCTATGCCTCAGACACGTGAGCACGTGCTTCTCGCTCGTCAGGTAAACGTACCTCGTCTAGTTGTATTCCTGAACAAGTGCGATATGGTTGAGGATGAGGAAATGCTTGAGCTCGTTGAGATGGAGATGCGTGAGCTTCTCGACCAGTACGATTACGATGGTGACAATACTCCTATCATCCGCGGTTCTGCTCTTGGTGCACTGAATGGTGTTGCTAAGTGGGAGGACAAGGTTATGGAGCTTATGAATGCTGTTGACGAGTGGATTCCACTGCCTCCACGTGATTTGGATAAGCCATTCTTGATGCCTGTTGAGGACGTGTTCTCAATCACTGGTCGTGGTACTGTTGCTACTGGTCGTATTGAGACTGGTCGCGTTAAGGTAGGCGATGAGGTTGAGCTGCTCGGTCTCGGTGAGGACAAGAAGTCAGTTGTAACTGGTGTTGAGATGTTCCGTAAGATTCTTGACGAGGGTGAAGCTGGTGATAACGTAGGTCTGTTGCTCCGTGGTATCGATAAGGCTGAGATCAAGCGTGGTATGGTTCTTTGTCACCCAGGTCAGATCAAGCCATTCAAGAAGTTCAAGGCTCAGATTTATGTATTGAAGAAAGAGGAAGGTGGACGTCACACTCCATTCGGAAACAAGTATCGTCCTCAGTTCTATCTCCGTACAATGGACTGTACAGGTGAGATCTCTCTTCCAGAGGGAGTTGAGATGGTAATGCCTGGTGATAACGTAACTATCACAGTAGATCTTATCTACGCTGTTGCTCTGAACGTAGGTCTTCGTTTCGCTATCCGTGAGGGTGGTCGTACGGTAGGTGCTGGTCAGATCACAGAGATTATCGACGATTAATCAATAGCTGATTATCATATACAAGGATTCCGGCTATAACATGCCGGAATCCTTTTCTACGGGAATAGCTCAGTTGGTAGAGCACTGGTCTCCAAAACCAGGTGTCGGGAGTTCGAGCCTCTCTTCCCGTGCTAATTCAATAATTATGTTCAAAAAGTTTGGAAATTATTGCAAGGCTTGTTACGACGAACTTGCGCATAAAACTACTTGGCCGACGCGGAGAGAATTGACCCACAGTGCTATGGTTGTATTATCTGCTTCCTTAGTCATAGCCATTGTGGTCTTTGCTATGGACTCTGCGTTTAGCTTTGTTATGAGTATGGTTTATCCTAACTAATCATTTGAGAAAATGTCTGAATCAGGAAAGAAATGGTATGTACTGCGTGCCGTTAGCGGAAAAGAGGCAAAGGTGAAAGAATACATCGATGCTGAATTGAAACACAACAAAATGCTTTCGACGTATGTTTCTCAGGTATTTATACCTATGGAGAAGCATGTTTCTGTGCGTAATGGGAAGCGTGTCGTGAAGGAGAAGATTTCTCTTCCAGGATATGTTCTCGTTGAGGCAGAGCTCAAAGGCGACGTGGCTCACACACTCAGGTTCATGCCTAATGTTTTGGGTTTTCTCGGTGGGTTGGACAAACCTACTCCGATAAGGCAGTCTGATGTCAACCGTATGCTCGGCAGCGCTGAGGAATCGGAAATCATAGACGAGGTTACAATCCCGTATGTGGTGGACGAGACAGTCAAGGTTACCGACGGACCGTTCAGCGGTTTCAGCGGAGTGATCGAGGAGGTCGACACCGTGAAGCACAAGCTGAAGGTTATGGTAAAGATTTTCGGACGAAAGACACCGCTTGAGTTAAGTTTTATGCAAGTTACAAAGGAATAACCTGTTGTTACGGATAGGAACACTTCCTTTATATTAATCAATTTTTAATAAACAAAGAAATGGCTAAAGAAGTTGCTGGATTAATCAAATTACAGATTAAAGGTGGCGCTGCGAATCCTTCACCTCCAGTAGGACCTGCTTTGGGTTCTAAGGGTATTAACATTATGGGATTCTGCAAAGAGTTCAACGCCAGGACCCAGGATAAGGCAGGTAAGATTCTTCCTGTTGTTATCACTTACTATACTGATAAGTCATATAGCTTTGAGATCAAGACCCCTCCTGCTGCTGTTCAGCTGCTCGAGGCTGCTAAGGCAAAGAAGGGTTCTTCTGAGCCTAACCGTAAGAAGGTTGCTTCTGTGACTTGGGATCAGGTTAAGGCTATCGCTGAAGACAAGATGCCGGACCTTAACTGCTTTACAGTTGAGTCTGCCATGAAGCTTGTCGCTGGTACAGCAAGAAGTATGGGTATTACTGTAAAAGGGGACTTCCCTGCGTAAATAATTTATAACTTCAATTAAGAAAAATGAGTAAACTGACAAAAAATCAAAAATCAGTAGCTGATAAGATTGAAGCAGGGAAAGCATACTCTTTGAAAGAGGCTTCAGAGTTGGTAAAGGAAATCACCACTACCAAGTTCGAGGCTTCTCTTGATATCGATGTGCGTTTGGGTGTTGACCCACGTAAGGCCAACCAGATGGTTCGCGGTGTCGTGACACTGCCTAACGGAACTGGTAAGACCACTCGTGTGCTCTGCATCTGCACACCGGATGCTGAGGCTGCTGCTAAAGAAGCTGGCGCTGATTATGTTGGTCTCGACGAATATATCGAGAAGATCAAGGGTGGTTGGACTGATATCGATGTTATCATTACAATGCCTTCTTGCATGGGCAAGCTCGGTCCTTTGGGACGTGTGCTCGGTCCGCGCGGACTCATGCCTAACCCTAAGAGCGGTACTGTGACTATGGATGTCGCTAAGGCTGTCAAGGAGGTTAAGGCTGGTAAGATCGACTTCAAGGTTGACAAGGCTGGTATCGTACATACATCTATCGGTAAGGTTTCATTCACTCCTGAGCAGATTTATCAGAATGCGAAAGAGTTTATAGCTACTATAATCAAGTTGAAACCGTCTGCTGCTAAGGGTACATATATCAAGAGTATCTATCTTTCTAGTACGATGAGTAAGGGTATCAAGATTGATCCTAAATCAGTTGAATAACTCTAAAAGTTTTGTAAGATGAAAAAGGAAGTAAAAGATACTATTATCATTGACCTTGGCGAAAAGCTTAAGGAATATGCTCACTTCTACCTGGTTGACGTTCACGGATTGAACGCAAGCCAGACTAGCGACTTGCGCCGCAAGTGCTTCAAGAGTGAGATTCAGATGGTTGTTGTGAAGAACAAGTTGCTTCACAAGGCTTTTGAGGCATCAGAAATTGATTTCGAGCCTCTCTACACCTGCTTGAAGGGTAGCACAGCTGTGTTGTTCTGCAACACTGCTAACGTACCTGCCAAGTTGCTGAAGAGCTACAAGAAGGAGGGTATTCCTTCTCTCAAGGGTGCTTATGCTGAGGAAGGTCTCTTCGTAGGTGCTGACAAACTTGAGGAACTTGCTGCTCTCAAGAGCAAGAACGAGGTTATCGCAGACATTGTGGCTTTGCTGCAGTCTCCTGCAAAGAACGTCGTTTCTGCACTCCAGTCAGGCGCAAACACTATCCACGGTGTGCTTAAGACTTTAGGCGAGCGTCCTGAGTAAACCTAATTAAAGTCACTATCATTAAACATTAAAAAAACATTAAAATTTAGAATAAAATGGCAGATATCAAAGCTATTGCTGAAGAATTGGTAAATTTGACAGTTAAGGAAGTAAACGAGTTGGCAACAGTCCTCAAGGACGAGTATGGAATTGAGCCTGCTGCAGCAGCTGTTGCTGTTGCTGCTGGCCCGGCTGCCGGTGGTGCTGCTGAGGCAGAGGAGAAGTCTTCATTCGACGTTGTCCTCGCTGAGGTTGGTGGTGCTAAACTGCAGGTTGTAAAGGCCGTTAAGGAGGCTTGTGGTCTCGGTTTGAAAGAGGCTAAGGATCTCGTAGACGGTGCTCCTTCTACACTGAAGGAAGGTCTGTCTAAGGACGAGGCTGAGAACCTGAAGAAGGCTATCGAAGAGGCAGGTGCTAAGGTTGAGCTCAAGTAATTGAGTATTAAAAAATATTTAAGGTTAAGGTTCTTCCAATAGAAGAGTCTTAACCTTTTTGTGTCTTTATATTTCTGCCGCTTCCCACCACGGTAGATTTATTTTCTCCGGAAGACATCGTCAAGGAGAATGGTTGTATTCAATTTATGGTGGAATTTAAAACGGTAACAAATATCTGTAATGGCTTCTAAAATCATTGATAACAGAGTAAACTTTGCCAGCATCAAGAATCCGATGCCTTATCCGGATTTCCTTGATGTGCAGTTAAAGTCTTTCAGAGACTTCCTACAGTTAGACACTCCGCCTGAGGAACGTAAGAATGACGGATTATATAAGGTTTTCTCAGAAAACTTCCCTATAACCGATACACGTAATAATTTCGTTCTTGAGTTCCTGGATTACTATATTGACCCGCCACGCTACTCTATCGATGAGTGCCTCGAGCGCGGTCTTACATATAGCGTACCCTTGAAGGCTAAAATGAAACTTTACTGTACGGACCCTGAGCATGAGGACTTCGGCACATTTATCCAGGACGTGTTCCTTGGTACAATCCCGTATATGACTGCCAACGGCACGTTTGTCATCAATGGTGCCGAGCGCGTTGTAGTATCGCAGTTGCACCGTTCTCCAGGTGTGTTCTTCGGTCAGGGAGTGCATGCAAACGGTACATCGCTCTATTCTGCACGTATCATCCCGTTCAAGGGCTCATGGATTGAGTTTGCTACTGACATCAACAATGTGATGTTTGCATACATCGACCGTAAGAAGAAGCTGCCTGTAACTACTCTGTTGCGTGCCATCGGATTTGAGTCGGACAAGGATATCCTCCAGATTTTCGACCTTGCCGAGGAGGTTAAGGTGAACAAGAAGAACATGAAGGATGCCATCGGCAGAACCCTTGCAGCACGTGTATTGAAGAGCTGGAACGAGGATTTCGTTGACGAGGACACCGGTGAGGTTGTTTCAATCGAGCGTAACGAGGTCATCATGGACCGTGAGACAGTCATCACAAAGGAGAACATCGAGGACATCATCGACAGTGGTGCTTCCACTATCCTCCTGCACAAGGATGCTGCAACGGCTTCAAAGTATTCCATCATCTTCAACACATTGCAGAAGGACCCGAGCAACTCCGAGAAGGAGGCTGTGCTTTACATCTACCACCAGTTGCGTAACGCTGACCCTGCTGATGATGCAAGTGCAAGGGAGGTTATACAGAACCTCTTCTTCTCAGACAAGCGCTATGACCTGGGTGATGTGGGTCGTTACCGTATCAACAAGAAACTCGGTCTTGATACAGACATGGACGTTCGTATCCTGACCAAAGAAGATATCATAGAGATTATCAAATATCTCATCCAGCTGGTTAACTCAAATGCTACTGTCGATGATATCGACCACTTGAGCAACCGTCGCGTACGTACTGTAGGCGAGCAGTTGAGCAACCAGTTCTCTATCGGTCTGGCTCGTATGAGCCGTACCATCCGTGAGCGTATGAACGTGCGCGACAATGAGGTGTTCACTCCGACCGACCTGATCAACACCAAGACTATCTCGAGTGTGATCAACTCATTCTTCGGAACCAACCCGCTGTCGCAGTTCATGGACCAGACCAACCCGCTTGCAGAGGTTACCCACAAGCGTCGTCTGTCTGCCCTCGGACCTGGCGGTCTGTCAAGAGAGCGTGCAGGATTTGAGGTTCGTGACGTTCACTATACACACTATGGCCGTCTGTGTCCTATCGAGAGCCCTGAAGGTCCTAACATCGGACTTATCTCTTCTCTCTGTGTGTATGCAAAAATCAATGAGCTCGGATTCATCGAGACTCCTTACCGCAGGGTAAAGGACGGAGTGGTGAATCTGAACAATGAGGATGTGGTTTATCTCACTGCAGAAGAGGAAGAAGACCATATCATCGGTCAGGGAAATGCGCCGTTGAATGATGACGGTACGTTTATCCGCGATGTCGTGAAGTGCCGTCAGGATGCCGACTTCCCTGTTGTGCCGCCTGCTGACGTTGACTTGATGGACGTTTCTCCGCAGCAGATTGCTTCTATCGCTGCCGGACTTATCCCGTTCCTGGAGCATGACGACGCCCACCGTGCGTTGATGGGATCGAACATGATGCGCCAGGCTGTTCCATTGCTTCACAACGAGGCACCTATCGTAGGTACAGGTATCGAGCGTCAGGTCTGCGTTGACTCACGCACGATGATTACTGCCGAAGGCGAGGGTGTTATAGAATATGTAGACGCTACGACAATCCGTATCCTCTATGACAGAACAGAGGATGAGGAGTTCGTAAGCTTCGAGCCGGCTCTCAAGGAATACCGTATTCCTAAGTTCCGCCGCACTAACCAGAACATGACCATCGACCTGCGTCCTATCTGCAACAAGGGACAGCGTGTGAAGAAGGGTGATATTCTGACAGAGGGTTATGCTACTGAGGACGGCGAGCTGGCATTGGGTCGTAACCTCCTCGTGGCTTACATGCCTTGGAAGGGTTACAACTATGAGGATGCCATCGTGCTCAACGAGCGTATCGTTCGCGATGATGTGCTGACTTCCGTTCATGTAGACGAGTTCTCTCTTGACGTGCGTGAGACAAAGCGTGGTGTCGAGGAGTTCACAAACGATATTCCTAACGTCAGTGAGGAAGCTACAAAGGACCTCGACGACAATGGTATCATCCGTGTCGGTGCCCGCGTAGAGCCAGGCGATATCCTTATCGGTAAGATTTCTCCAAAGGGAGAGAGCGATCCTTCACCGGAGGAGAAGCTGCTCCGCGCCATCTTCGGTGACAAGGCCGGTGATGTGAAGGACTCTTCACTGAAGGCAAATCCGTCATTGAGCGGTGTGGTTATCGACAAGAAGCTCTTCTCGCGTGCCATCAAGACACGTGCCTCCAAGCAGAAGGATAAGGTTATCCTTGCAAAGATCGACGAGGAATACGAGGCAAAGGTTGACGACCTGAAGGATATTCTTGTCGACAAGCTGCTCGCCCTTACTGAGGACAAGGTTTCACAGGGCATCAAGGACTACTCCGGCGCTGAGATAATCACAAAAGGAAGCAAGTTCACCACTACCCAGCTGAAGAACCTTGACTACGAGGGAATCCAGTCGAACAACTGGACAGACGATGAGCATACAAACGGATTGATATCCAAGCTTATTACAAACTTCCTGAAGAAGGCCAAGCTGCTTGACGCAGAGAACAAGCGTCGCAAGTTTGCCATCACCATCGGTGACGAGCTGCCATCAGGAATCCTGCAGATGGCCAAGGTATACATTGCCAAGAAGCGTAAGATCGGTGTCGGCGACAAGCTCGCCGGACGTCACGGTAACAAGGGTATCGTTTCGAAGATCGTGCGCCAGGAGGATATGCCGTTCTTGCCGGACGGACGTCCTGTAGACTTGGTATTGAACCCGCTGGGTGTGCCTTCACGAATGAACCTCGGTCAGATTTTCGAGGCCATCCTCGGTGCAGCTGGCAAGCGCCTCGGTGTCAAGTTCGCTACTCCTATCTTCGATGGTGCGAAGCTTGATGACCTGAAGGAGTGGACAGACAAGGCTGGTCTGCCGAACCTCGGTTCCATGCACCTCTATGATGGTGAGACAGGAGAGATGTTCGACCAGCCGGCAACCGTAGGTATCACATACTTCTTGAAACTCGGACACATGGTTGAGGACAAAATGCACGCCCGTTCAATCGGTCCTTACTCTCTCATCACACAGCAGCCGCTCGGTGGTAAGGCACAGTTCGGTGGACAGCGTTTCGGAGAGATGGAGGTTTGGGCACTGGAGGCATTCGGTGCCAGCCACGTACTTCAGGAGATTCTTACCATCAAGTCAGACGACGTGGTGGGCCGTTCTAAGGCATACGAGGCAATCGTCAAGGGCGAGCCTATGCCAACACCGGGTATTCCAGAGTCGCTTAACGTATTGCTCCATGAGCTTCGCGGTCTGGGCTTGAGCATCAAGCTTGACTAATAGTGCAAACTCTTTACACAATATATATAAACAAGAATTATGGCTTTCAAGAAAGAAACAAAGATAAAGAGTAATTTCACGAAGATTACCATCGGTCTTGCTTCACCGGAGGAAATCCTCGAGAACTCGTTCGGAGAGGTAACCAAGCCGGAGACCATCAACTACCGTACGTATAAACCAGAGCGCGACGGTCTGTTCTGTGAGCGCATCTTCGGTCCTACCAAGGACTATGAGTGTGCCTGCGGAAAATACAAGCGCATCAGATATAAGGGTATCGTCTGCGACCGATGCGGTGTGGAGGTTACCGAGAAGAAAGTGCGCCGTGAGCGTACGGGCCATATCGAGCTCGTTGTGCCGGTGGCACACATCTGGTATTTCCGCTCATTGCCAAACAAGATCGGCTATCTGCTGGGACTGCCTACAAAGAAGCTCGATGCTGTAATCTATTATGAGAAGTATATCGTTATCCAGCCGGGACTCATGGCCGGAAAGAAGGATGCAGAGGGCAATGAGGTGGAAGGTTCACATAAGATGGACCTCCTCTCAGAAGACCAGTATCTCGACATCATCGACCATCTGCCGGAGGACAACGAGTATCTTGAGGATACAGATCCGAACAAGTTCATCGCGAAGATGGGTGCAGAGGCAATCTACGACCTGCTCGTGAACATCGACCTCGACTCTCTCTCATACGAGCTTCGCGACCGTGCCAACAGCGATTCTTCGCAGCAGCGCAAGACAGAGGCTCTGAAGCGCCTGCAGGTAGTGGAGGCATTCCGCGGCAGCCGTGGCGTGAACAAGCCGGAGTGGATGATCATGAAGATCGTTCCTGTAACTCCGCCGGAGCTCCGTCCGCTGGTTCCGCTGGATGGCGGACGCTTTGCAACGTCAGACCTCAATGACCTCTACCGTCGTGTCATCATACGTAACAACCGTCTGAAGAGACTCATCGAAATCAAGGCCCCGGAGGTTATTCTCCGAAACGAGAAGCGTATGTTGCAGGAGGCTGTGGACAGTCTTTTCGACAACTCCCGCAAGAGCAGCGCTGTAAAGAGCGAGTCAAACCGTCCTTTGAAGTCATTGTCAGACTCTCTGAAGGGTAAGGCAGGACGTTTCCGTCAGAACCTTCTCGGTAAGCGTGTTGACTATTCAGCACGTTCGGTAATCGTTGTAGGTCCTGAGCTGAAGATGGGCGAGTGCGGTCTGCCGAAGCTTATGGCAGCCGAGCTCTACAAGCCGTTCATCATCCGCAAGCTCATTGAGCGCGGCATCGTGAAGACGGTCAAGAGTGCCAAGAAGATCGTAGACCGCCGTGAGCCGGTAATCTGGGATATCCTCGAGAACGTGATGAAGGGTCATCCGGTGCTTCTGAACCGTGCCCCTACACTTCACCGTCTTGGTATCCAGGCATTCCAGCCTAAGCTTATCGAGGGTAAGGCAATCCAGCTCCATCCGTTGGCATGTACTGCGTTCAACGCCGACTTCGACGGTGACCAGATGGCCGTCCACCTCCCATTGAGCAACGAGGCAGTACTTGAGGCACAGATTCTGATGCTCCAGAGCCACAACATCCTTAATCCTGCCAATGGTGCACCTATCACCGTGCCTTCACAGGATATGGTGCTCGGTCTCTATTATATCACCAAGATTCGTCCGGGAGCAAAGGGCGAAGGACTCATATTCTACGGACCGGAGGAAGCCATCATCGCTTACAACGAGAAGCGTTGCGACCTCCACGCCCAGGTAAAGGTAATCGTCAAGGACCTTGACGAGAACGGCAATTTTGTCCAGCACATGGTCGAGACATCCGTAGGACGTGTAATCGTAAATGGAATCATACCGGACGAGGTAGGTTTCGTAAACAAGGTAATCTCAAAGAAGAGCCTGCGCGACATCATCTCTGACGTTATCAAGTCAGTAGGATTCGCCCGTGCCTGTGAGTTCCTCGACGGAATCAAGAACCTCGGTTACCGTATGGCATATCTGGCAGGACTCTCGTTCAACCTCGACGACATCATCATCCCGGAGGAGAAGAAGACACTCGTGGAGCGTGGTAATGAGGAGGTTCGTCAGATTACCGACAACTATAACATGGGATTCATTACCGACAAGGAGCGTTACAACCAGGTAATTGATGCGTGGACACACGTCAACAACGACCTCGGTAACGTATTGATGAAGCAGATGACAGAGGCAGACCAGGGATTCAACGCCATCTACATGATGCTTGATTCCGGAGCCCGTGGTTCAAAAGACCAGATCCGTCAGCTTGCCGGTATGCGTGGACTTATGGCAAAGCCACAGAAGGCAGGTGCCGAGGGAGCGCAGATTATCGAGAACCCGATTCTTTCAAACTTCAAGGAGGGAATGAGCGTGTTGGAGTACTTCATCTCTACACACGGTGCCCGTAAGGGTCTTGCCGATACCGCCATGAAGACAGCCGATGCCGGATACCTGACACGTCGTCTTGTTGACGTATCGCATGACGTGATCATCAATGAGGAAGACTGCGGCACTCTCCGCGGACTTGTATGTACAGCTCTTAAGAATGGTGATGAGGTTATCTCCACATTGTATGAGCGCATCCTCGGTCGTGTGTCAGTGCATGACATCATCAACCCGACAACTGGCGAGCTTATCGTGGCTGCCGGTGAGGAAATCACGGAGCCTATCGCACAGGCTATCGAGGACTCTCCGATCGAGAGCGTGGAAATCCGCTCTGTGCTCACTTGCGAGAGCAAGCATGGCGTCTGCATGAAGTGTTACGGACGTAACCTCGCCACAAGCCGTATGGTACAGAAGGGTGAGGCTGTCGGTGTCATCGCCGCACAGGCTATCGGTGAGCCGGGTACACAGCTTACTCTGCGTACGTTCCACGCCGGAGGTATCGCTGCCAATGCAGCAGCCAATGCCACCATCGCGGCAAAGAACGATGCCAAGATCGAGTTCGACGAGCTTCGCACCGTACCGTTCGTGGAAAAGTCAGATGACGGCAGTGATGTAGAGTGCGAGATGGTAGTCAGCCGTCTTGCCGAAATCCGCTTCATCGACCCGCATACAGATATCGTACTCTCTACAATGAACGTGCCGTATGGTAGCTCCCTCTACCACAAGACCGGTGATACGGTTGCCAAGGGTGAAGTAATCGCCAAGTGGGACCCGTTCAACGCCGTTATCGTGACGGAATACGCAGGAACCCTGAAGTTCCGCGACGTTATCGAGGGTGTTACCTTCCACAGCGAGACCGACGATACGACAGGTCTTACCGAGCGTATCATCACAGAGTCCAAGGACAAGACCAAGGTGCCGACCTGCGACATCGTTGATGAGAACGGCGAGGTAGTAGGAACATACAACCTTCCGGTGGGAGGTAACGTAGTAGTAGAAGACGGACAGAAAGTCGCTACAGGTACGACCCTCGTCAAGATACCTCGTTCCGTAGGTAAGGCAGGAGATATCACGGGAGGTCTCCCACGAGTAACAGAGCTCTTTGAGGCCCGCAACCCGTCCAACCCTGCTGTCGTGTCAGAAATCGACGGTGAGGTTACCATGGGCAAGGTAAAGCGTGGAAACCGCGAGATTATCGTAACATCAAAGACCGGCGAGCAGCGCAAGTATCTTGTTTCCCTGTCAAAGCAGATCCTGGTTCAGGAGCATGATGCCGTTCGTGCCGGAACTCCGCTCTCTGACGGTAGCATCACTCCGGGCGACATCCTCGCCATCAAGGGTCCTACCGCTGTTCAGGAGTATATCGTGAACGAGGTACAGGACGTATATCGTCTGCAGGGTGTGAAGATCAACGACAAGCACTTCGAGATTATCGTACGTCAGATGATGCGTAAGGTTCAGATCAACGATCCGGGCGATACCACATTCCTTGAGCAGGAGATGGTAGACAAGCTCGACTTCGCAGAGGAGAACGACCGTATCTGGGGCAAGAAGGTAGTTGTCGACGCTGGCGACAGCGAGACTCTCAAGGCAGGTCAGATTGTTACCGCCCGCAAGCTCCGCGACGAGAACTCAAGTCTGAAGCGTCGCGACCTCAAGCTCGTTCAGGTGCGTGATGCAGTGCCTGCCACATCTACACAGATTCTGCAGGGTATCACGCGTGCAGCTCTCCAGACCAAGAGCTTCATGTCTGCCGCATCATTCCAGGAGACGACCAAGGTGCTCAACGAGGCTGCCATCCGCGGCAAGTCAGACAAGCTCGAGGGAATGAAGGAGAACGTTATCTGCGGTCACCTGATACCGGCCGGTACAGGTCTGCGTGAGTTCGAGAAGCTCATTGTAGGTTCAAGAGAGGAGCACGACCGTGTTCAGGCGAACCGTCGCAATGTCATCGACTACTCCGAGAAGCAGAACGTGGAAGATTAATGACAATCCGGCGGACCGCTGAGTCCGCAAGCATATAGTATAAGGCTGTTGCGCTCGTATGAAGCGTAGCAGCCTTTTTAAATTTGCAGTACTTCCCCATTGTAGGTATACGAAACTGTAGGCATATTTCCTTTGCTGTATCAGAAAAAAACTTTAACTTTGCCGTATCATAATATCCAACAGGCAAAAGAAGAAGAAAAGCTATGGCAGAGAATACACGTAAATACCCCAAGAGAATCCCCTACGGCATGATGAA
>OLSD01002420.1_pt1 | contig 13131 bp, 6 predicted proteins | sample 1672211 | NCBI WGS metagenome assembly OLSD01 (sample SAMEA3136659, study PRJEB25190) | human gut metagenome | reverse complement strand
AACAAAGTCAGGGCACAAAATTTCCGCAAAGCACCGCCGCTTTAATTGTGCGGTGTTGCCTTAAGGTGCTAAAAAAACAAAAATTTTTTGCAACAGATTTCATTAACACAAATTTTATCTCTGTCTGGTATAATAAAGGTATGAAAATGCAAAGGAGGAAAGCTCATGAGGCTTTTGGTGATAGAGGACGAGTGTGATCTGTGCGAAGATATTGCGAAAAAACTGCGCCTGTCCGGTTATGAGGCGGACACCTGCTTTGATGGGGAGGAGGCACTGGAGCTGCTGGCGGTAGAGAAATACGATCTGGTGCTGCTCGACCTTAACCTGCCCAAGGTGGACGGTATGACCGTTCTGCGAACCCTGCGGGAGCACGATCAGGAAACCGGCGTGCTCATCCTGTCGGCGCGAAGCGAAATTTCCGACAAGGTGGACGGACTGGATGCCGGCGCGAACGATTATCTGTCCAAACCGTTCCATTTAGAGGAACTGGAAGCGCGTGTGCGCAGTCTGACGCGCCGCCGATTTGTCCAGCAGGATGTATGCCTGCGGTGCGGCGGGTTGACGTTTGATACCCGCAGCCGCACGGCTACGGCAGACGGACAGACGCTTTCGCTCACGCGCAAGGAGAGCGGCATTCTGGAATATCTGCTGCTCAACCGCGGCAGACCCATCAGCCAGGAAGAACTCATCGAGCATGTGTGGGACAGCAGCGTGGACAGCTTCAGCAACTCCATCCGTGTGCATATCTCCATGCTGCGGAAAAAACTGCGTGCAGCACTGGGATACGACCCGATCCGCAACAAGATCGGTCAGGGCTACGAGATAGGAGCGGGCGAATGAGCAAACGAATTTCTGTCCAGTGGCGCATTACGATATTGACCGCGCTGCTCATCGCGGCGGCGTGTGTGAGCCTGAATTTACTGCTGTTTTACTCAGGCTCGGGCAGCATGGATGCGCTGAACGGCTTTGTGGTGGAATACAAGACGGAAAACCAGCAGGAAATGACCATTCAGATACCCAAAGAGAATATGCAGGCATTTTTCAGTGACTTTTCGCAGCAGGTCAATGAAGAAAAGGTGCGTTTTGAGCGCATAGGCTGGTACATCACCGCGCTGGTGACACTGCTGAGTGCCATTATCGCGTATTTCTTCAGCGGAAAGGCTTTGAAGCCGCTGAAGGATTTTGCACAGCAGACCGAACAGATCAACGAAGAAAGCCTGACGGACACCCGTCTGCCGGAGGATACGACTGCTGAGTTCCGGCAGCTGAGCGAGTCGGTGAACGGTATGCTGGACCGGCTGGCGCAGGCGTTCGATGCACAGCGGCAGTTTACGGGAAACGCCGCCCATGAGCTGCGGACACCGCTGGCGCTGATGCAGACAAGGCTGGAGCTCTTTGCGGCGGAACATCAGCAGATGAGCGAAGAAACCGCAAAATTACTGCATTTTCAGCAGGAGCAGGTCGAGCGCCTGAGTGCGCTTGTGCGCACTCTGCTTGAGATGAGCGACCTGCGGTCGGTGCCGCGCACCGACCGTATCGACCTTGCACCGATGGTCGAGGAGGTGCTGGTCGATCTGACACCGCTGGCACAGAAAAACGGTATTACACTGACGCAGGCAGGCGAAAACGTGCAGCTTGTCGGCAGTGATGTGCTGCTGTACCGGCTGCTGTTCAATTTGACAGAGAACGCGATCAAGTACAACCGCACGGGCGGCTCGGTGGAAGTGTCTGTCGAGCGGGAAGGCGGTCAGGCGGCAATCCGCGTGCGGGATACCGGCCCGGGCATTGCCGAGGAGTACCGAGACAGCATCTTTCAGCCGTTTTTCCGCGTGGATAAGTCGCGCAGCCGCGCAATGGGCGGCGTGGGACTGGGACTGGCGCTCGTGCAGGAGATTGTCCGGCTGCATGGCGGCACAGTGCGCGTTGAACAGAGCGCAGATACGGGAACGACTATTCTGGTAACACTGCCGGTTGGAAAAGCGGCTTGACGCTCAAATTGAGGGCATATATACGCACTGTCTTAACAGCATACACGGTTTACACCCGCTCTGAAATTCAGTATAATTTAGACAGTACAACGGACAGGAGAGCACATTACAGTATTCGGAGGTGCGCGCCATGCCAAAATCGAAATGGAATCTGAACACGATCTACATATCCGAGCGGCTGCAGGAGAGCCTGCGGCCAATCTCGCGCTGTGCCATGACGACCGTGGTTGCACCCATGGGCTACGGCAAAACGACGGCGGTGGAGTGGTATCTTGCGGAACGTGCCGGAGCCGAAGCGCCGTACATTGTGCGCATCAGTGTGTACTCGGGCAATCTTGCAATTTTCTGGAAAAGTGTGCAGGACGCCTTTGCGCGTGCAGGCTTTGCCTTTCTGCGGGAGTACGACTGTCCGACCGACGGAGCCAGCGGCGGACTGCTGATCGACGATCTGTGTCATTCGCTGACCGGTGAGAAGTCCTGCTATATTTTTATTGACGATTTTCACCTGCTGACCGACAAGCGCGCACCCGGATTCCTGTGTGCGCTGGCCGGACGGCTGCCGCCCAATGTTCATCTGATTTTAGCCAGCCGTGACCTGTTTCTGCCGGCGGCAGAGCTTGTCCGGCTGGGCGGAAAGGTGTACCAGATCGGCACGGCGCAGCTTAGGCTTAACCATACCGAGCTGGCGGTCTATACCAATCGGTGCGGAACCGCGCTTTCCGATGAGCAGATAGATACGCTGCTGTATTACAGCGAGGGCTGGTTTTCGGCGGTTTATCTGAATCTGCGGATGTTTTCCGAGCACGGTGTGCTGCCGGACCCGAATTCGGATATTTCCTCTATCTTTACGGCTGCGATGATTGATCCGCTGCCCGAAAAACAGCGGGAATTCCTTGCGGTGATGGGACTTGCCGACGAATTTACGGTCGAAATGGCGCAGTTCGTCATGGCAGACGCGCACGCCGAGGACCTGCTTGCCGCGCTGACCGGGCAGAATGCGTTTGTCAAGCGTCTGCCGGACGGCGCGACCTACCGGTTTCATCACATGATGAAGGAATGCGCGCTGCACACCTTCCTGTCCATGCCGAAGGAGCGGCAGACCGTCTACCGCGGGCGGCTCGGCATCTGGTATGAGGATCATCGGCTGTATCTGCATGCCATGACCGAGTACCGGCAAAACGGCGATTACGATGCGATGCTGCGCACGCTGCAGAAGGATGCAGGCATTCTGCTTTCCTCGCTGCACCCGAAGGCAGTGCTGGCAGCACTGGACGAATGCCCGGCAGCTGTGCTCGCAAGCCATCCGCTGGCGATTCTGGTGCTGATGCGGAGTATGTTCAACTGGCGCAATATCCCGAAAATGCTGGAGCTGAAGGAGCTGCTGCTGACGGCGATTTCCGAAAATACAGCGCTTTCCGCACAGGAAAAAGGTGATTTGCGGGGAGAATGCGACCTGATCATGAGCTTCCTCTGCTACAACGATATCAGCGCCATGAGCCGCCTGCACCGGAGTGCCAGCGCGCAGATGTCGCGGAAGGCGATCAGCATCCAGTCCGGCGGCGGCTGGACCTTCGGCTCGCCGTCCGTGCTGATGATGTTTTACCGCGCACCGGGCGAGCTGCAGAGCGAGCTTGCCGAGATGGACGAGTGCATGCCGCACTATTATAAAATCACCGGCAATCACGGTCAGGGTGCCGAGACTATCATGCGTGCCGAGGCGGCGTTCCTGCAGGGACGCTTGACGGATGCACATATCGAACTCGAAAGTGCGTGCGCCCGGATTCAGGACAACGGGCAGGCCAATATGGCGCTGTGCTGTGATTTTCTGGCGTGGCGGCTGTCGCTGTTTGCGGAGATGAAGTATCACTGCACGCTTGCCGAGCGGCACGCGGAGCTGCTGCGGCAGCACAATGCTTCCTGGCTGAACCTATGGAACGCGATTGCGGCGTATTATTACGCTTTGCTTGGCAAAACCGACAAGATTCCGGAGGTTTTCCGCGCGCACAGGCTTTCAACCGTGCATACACTTGCACCGGGCAAGCCGATGATCGAGATGATCGAAAATCAGGTCGGTCTGGCACAGGGCGACTACGCCCGTGTCGTTGGCCGGAGCGAAAGACTGCTTGCTGTGTGCGAAGGCATGCACTATGCACTGGTTGCGATGCATATCCGAATCCAGACGGCAGCGGCGTATGAAATGCTGGGTAAGCATGCGGAGGCACAGGCGCAGCTCGATCAGGCACTGACCGACGCGGAACCGGATGGCTTTGTCATTCCGTTTGCGGAGAATTATCGCTATCTCAAGCCATTGCTGGCAGAGCGGCTGCAAACCGGAACGGTTGCGCAGATTATCGGACTGGGAGAAGCCGCAGAGCGGCGAAAGGCCGGATTTGACCGTCCGGAAGCCCTGTCGGCGCTGACCGAGCGGGAATATGAGCTTGTCCGGCTGATGGCACAGCGGCTGAACAACCGCGAGATCGCGGAAAAGCTGTATCTGTCCGAGGGCAGTATCCGGCAGTATGTGAATCAAATTTACACCAAACTGCAGATAGCAGGAGAGCCGCGCGCAAAGCGCAAGCTGCTGCTCGACCTGCTTGCGGATAAAAACTAACAACTTGTGAATGGTTTTTTTTGAAAGGTTCACCGTATCCTATAGGTACGGTGAACCTTTCATTTTGTGTAGGCGAGAGGAGGTACGCATTTGGACCGGAAATACATTCAGTCGGTCAAGCCGCTGACCGACCACGTTCTGCAGGTCGATTTTATCTCTGGCAGCCGCCTGCTGCTGGATATGAAGCCCTATCTGGATAAATTCCGATTCCGGTCACTTTCCGACCCGCAGGTGTGGAACAGTGCGGTGACAAACGGCATTTTTGTCCGCTTCGGCGATGTGGAAATGAGTCATAACGAGCTGTTTTCCATGGCCGAGCAGGAACACTGACACAGAAAAGGAGGAAAATGGTATGAGTAAAAAGCAGATGATACGACGGCGAGGTTTGTGCAGCCTGCTGGCGGTGGCGATGTGTATAGGGGTGCTGCCCCCAACAGCCGGGGCAGCCGTGACGGCAAAAAACGACTGGGAGATCTTTGATGCCTCGGACACCTACAATCTGCCGAGCACACAGGAGCAGATTTTGCAGGAGATGATCCAGAATCCCAAATTTGCGGAGAAGTGGGCGGCAATCGCGAACAATGTCCTGCCCAAAACATACTATAACGACACCAATGAACACGGCTATCATGAGCCGTATACCGCTCTGACTGCGGCAGATTATGCGAAGGTACAGTATACAGCTAAGGGTCTGCGGGATGCTGTCAGAAGCGTTGTTGACCAGAGCGCGGTTCTGAACGGCTCGGGTGTTTTGAACAGCCTTCCGGAAGAAGAAACCCCGGTTTATTATGTCTCTACCAGAGCGGAGAGGGAACGCGATGACCATCACTCTTATGTAAGTACCGGCTACGGCTACTATGTGCAGGCGTTCTACGACTTTGAAATTCAAGGCATTGCGAACCGGTTTGAAACGCCTTCCATCGAGGCGGATGACACAACGGCGTTGCTCGAGCAGAAGGGCTACCAGTTTAATCTGGGCGGCAGCTCGGACAGCTACAAGGTAACGGCGGAAAACCGCAACGACTTTGAAAACACAGTCGAAAAAAGCTATACCTATGAAAAGAGCACTACTACCTCGACCACAGTCTCCAATACCTATTCACAAAACTGGACCGAGGAGACCACGGTAGGCGTCGAATTCAGCGTGCCCGTTCTGGCCGCGCTTTCGCCCACTGCCAAGGTAGAGCAGAGCTTTTCCTACTCCTATGGCATGGAAAAGACCTACGAGAGCAGCAAGGAAGAGTCCTACGCACAGTCTATTACGGATACCATCTCCGTACCGCTGCCGGCACATACGGGCATTGACATCAATGTCGATGTGACCGACCTGCAAACGACCATCCCCTATACCGGCGCGGTGTACATCAAGTATAAGACCATGCTCCTCTCGGTTACTGGTTATCATCGAACCAAGGGGAATGGTGTCTCGGTGGACAGCTGGAAAGGACGGGAGTTTAAGCAGTATACCTTCGGCCGGAACGGCAGAAGTGCGATCGAGGATCTGGATGCCCGCATCCAGAACCGGACTGTCTCCGGCTACGACCCCGACGGTCTGGATATGAACAGCCTGTATCAGGGCGAATTCAAGACGGCAGCCGATCAGCTGTGCTCCGGTCAGCCGGTTGCACCGTACTTCGGTTCGTTCCACTATACATCTAAGAACACCGTCATCACCCCGCAGAAGGTGTACCCAATCTATGCACTCGATCGTCTGGTGCCTGATACCGAACAGGTTTCTCTGTACGAGCAGCAAAGCCTGCGTCTGGACAGCATCAAGGTCGAGGCGAAAAACGAACACGACGTGGACTGGTACGGCTTCAATCCCCGCCTGAGCGGCGAATGGACGGTTGTGGACGAAGGTTTGAACGACGCTTCGGAGTATGCCGAGGTCACGACAAACCGCAATGGCTACCCTGTTCTCAAGGCGCTCAAGCCGAATGACGGAGCACAGCTGTTCCTGCGCTATCAGCCGAAGGATACGATCGAAACAACGGATAATTTCAACAGCGAGCGGATTGAACTGACCATCCTGCCCGTTGTGCTTTCCTCGGTTACGGTAGAGGGCAGCTTTGAGCCGTTCTACTTCAACGACGGCAGCAACACCGCCGATGTTTCCGCACTGACTGTGACCGCTCTGGACGAGGACGGCAACGATTTTGGTGTAACCGGCAAGGTCAAGTGGTATGCAGAAGCAAACGATGACATTACGGTTGACGAAACCACGGGTAGCATCGAGTTTACCGCACCGGGAACCTATCAGATCTATGCTGTAGTGAACGGCACGGAATCCAACCGTGTACCGCTGCAGGTTCTGCCCGAACGGCAGCTCGATACGCTGACCGTGAACGGCACGATTCCCAATCTCATCTATAACGACGATACGGCGAACACCTTTGACCTGAGCACGCTCGATGTGGAGGCCAAGGATCAGTATGGCGAGAACATGACGCTTGACGATGGCCTGTTCAAGTGGCGGCTTGCCACGGACAAGGGCTATGCCGAAATCAGCGGCAGCGTAATCACCGGTCTTGTAGTCGGCACGGATACGGTTACCCTGTATTATCCGGTCGGACAGGACGAGCAGGGCGAAACGGTCTATCGGACGGCACAGCCGCTGCCCGTACAGGTGACGGCAAAGCCGTATCTGAATGAGCTGTATTATAATGACGGCGCTCCCGCCGCAGTAGAGGGCGCAGAGTATGATCTGTCCCGCATTCCGCTGCAGGCGCGCGATCAGCACGGCAATCCCTGTGGAATTCCGTCGGACATCGAGTGGACGCTGGCAGACACCAATCAGACCAATGCCACGATTGAAAACGGAAAACTGCTCGTTGCGGTTGGCAGTGTCCCGGATGCCTCCTATGCGGATGTGATTCTGGAAGCCTCCTCTGCCTCTGCCGGCAAGACTGCAAAGAATGTCGTTGTTAAGGTCGAGCAGCAGCCGACCCTCAAGACAATCCGCGCCGACATGAAGGACGGTTTTGTCCTGCGGCTGGATGAAAATGCGGTTCTTGCAGGTCAGTTTACCGCTGCCGGCTACGATCAGTATGGCAGAGAAATGACCGGCGGCAGCTTTGAATGGGTTAGCTCCAAGCCGGATGTGGTTTCACTCGAAAACGGAACACTCAAGGCACTGAAAGAAGATTCTACCGAGATCTATGCCCGTTTCGGCGACATCGAGAGTAACCACATTACGCTGACGGTCAATGCCCCGAGACGGCTGACTGCGATTACCGCAGACGGAATTCCGTCGTCCGTTCGGAAAAACACTACGCTGGATCTGTCTGCAGTTAAGGTAACGACGCTCGATCAGTTCGGCAAGGCCTTTACTCCGGAAGAGCTGGAGGCCTATCCGGCTTCTGTACGATGGACGCTGGAAAAGAATGATACGCACGCTGTTATCAGCGGAAATACACTCAGCTTTGGTGATCAGGATGGCACGATGACCCTGATCTGTGCTGCGGTCAACGCAGACACCAATGTGATCGTGGAAAAGAAGATTATCATTCGCATCACAGACTCTACCTCCGGCGGCGGTTCCTCCGGCGGCGGCGGTGGCGGAGGAGGCGGCGGCTTCTCCGCACCCAGCTATTCGGTATCTGTAGATGATGTAAAGCACGGCACTGTCACCGTATCTCCCAAATCCGCATCCAAGGGCGACACTGTGATCATCACGGCAACCCCCGACAAGGGCTACACCTTTGAAAGTCTGACCGTGCTGGACAAGGACGGCAAGGCACTCGAACTGACCGACAAGGGCGGCGGCAGGTACACCTTTGTCATGCCGGCGGGCAAGGTCACGGTGAAGGCGGTCTTTATGGATGACAACACCATGCTCAACTTCTTCACCGACGTGCACGCGGAGGATTACTACTACGATGCAGTCCTCTGGGCGGCGCAGAAGGGCATTACCGGCGGTATGAGCGACACGCTGTTCGCTCCGAACGCTGCCTGCACCAGAGCGCAGATCGTCACTTTCCTGTGGCGCGCGGCGGGTTCGCCCGAGCCGAAGAGCACAAACCAGCCGTTTGCGGATGTGCCCTCCGGCAGCTATTACGAAAAGGCAGTTGCATGGGCGGTTGAGAATGGCATTACCGAGGGCACAAGCGATACAACGTTTGCACCCGGCACCATCTGCACGAGAGCACAAGGCGCAGCGCTCCTGTACCGTGCGGCAGGCAGTCCGGCAGTCAGCGGCAGTGCGGCCTTCACCGATGTACCTGCCGATGCATACTACGCCGATGCGGCAGCATGGGCAGAGCAGAAGGGCATCACCGGCGGCATCGGAAACGGTCTGTTTGGTCCGCATAACAACTGCACGAGAGCACAGATCGTTACGTTCCTGTACAGAATGTACGGCAGCAAATAAGCAAATCAACCGATGGAAAGCGGCGGCAGGGGAATACCCTTGCCGCCGTCTGTTTACCGATCCTTGGCGCCATCTCACGCTTTGGAGTGAGCTGCATTCCCGGACAAACCGCTGCAATAAGAGCGGAGAAATCGGGGAAAATGTCATATTTTCGGTAAAACTGCGGCAATGTGTCATAATTTCTTCTTTTTTTGTCAAACCCTGTTGACAAAACACGATAGATGCGCTATAGTGAGGATAAAAGAAGATGATGCAGTCGCTTTGACCGCATCTCAAACGATAATAGCAAACCCACCGAAAGGTGGCGACGCAAAGCTATAGGGCCTTACCCCTCATCGAGAGGGCTGGCAGCCAGTTACCGAAAGGAGATCGCCGGATATGAAGCGGCTTTTTCGTGTTGTATGCGCAGTTTTTGCAGCAACTGCCCTCTCGATGGGCGTTACCGCAGCAGCAGTAAATGATGTTGTGGATATGAGTAATTCCACCCACGGTTATGTTACCGTAAACTACTCCTCGAGTGCAAGGCTCAAGGTTGGTATTCAGTACAACGGCGGCAAGACCGTGTTCTACGATTGCCCGAGCGGCAAGGATGCTTCCTTCTCTCTCGATAAGGGCAACGGCAAGTACACCGTAACGCTGTACCGCAACGTTTCCGGTACGTCCTATCAGCAGGTCGAGTCCAAGTCCATGAATGTAACCGTTAAGGACAGCTACGCCCCGTATCTGGTCTCCACTTCCGAGGTTCAGTTCTCCAAGCGCGACACGGTATCCGCTAAGGCTGCTGAGCTCTGCAAGAACGCCAAGACCGACGAGGCTAAGGTTATCGCCATCTACAACTACATGGCAAGCCGTTATACATATGATAACAAGCTGGCGAATAAGATCACCAGCGGCAAGATCACCAAGTACATCCCGGATACCGCCGCTACCCTGAAGGGCACCACCGGTATCTGCTACGATTTTTCCTCGCTGTTTGCAGCAATGTGCCGTAGCCAGGGCATCCCGTGTGCACTGACCAAGGGCTACGCCGGCTCCAGCTACCACGCTTGGAACAAGGTAAACCTGAACGGCAAGTGGTATCAGATCGACCTGACCTACGCGGTTACCCGCAGCGTGAAGAACGCAAAAACCCTGCATGACTGTGTATCTCCGCTGACCTACACCAACACCAGCGATGCACTTGCAGTAGCTGCGGCTTAACACGTTTCTGTTTTACTTTGTATGCAAATCGCCGCTGATTGGATATGTTTATGTCCGATCAGCGGCGATTTATTGCATAAAAAAACGATTCCGGATTGGAATCCCTCTTCGCTTTTTATAGTATTTGCTTGTTGTTCGCGGGCATTTATGGTATACTGAAAAAAAGATCTGGAGGATTTCTGTTCGACGCGGGCAAAGGGCTGTGTATGCAGTCCGGCGTATCTGCCGACAGAAAAGATCGTAAAATTCTGTGCATGACTTCTAGAAGGGGTACAGGTACAGACAAAGGCACAGCCGGTAAAAGCCGGTGTCGCAAAGCTAAACGGGCCTAAACGGAAGACCTTCTTCCGCATGGCAGCCGGCTGCCATAGGTATTTCGTTACCCTCTTTGCAGAGTTATGCGCTGTAAAGGGGGGTATTTTATTTGGAGACTGAAGAACCATTCTGCGTTGCCAACAGTCATTTCAAAAAGAACCAACCATCTGTGCTACTCGGTAAGGAGTAAGTTGTACAGACAAGGGCACCACCGGTGAAAGCCGGTCTCGCAAAGCCAAGGGCCTAAACGGAAGGTATTCCGCATGGCAGCCGGTTTCCTAATGCAGCTTCTTCATAGTAGTCTTTTACTATTGAAGGAGGGGTTTTCATGATGAAAACAGGAAAAAATAATCGATTCTTAGCCAGCATTCTGGCGGCATCCATGATGCTGACGATGTCTCCGTTCGCATTTGCAGCAGCGGATACAGCGGAGCAGAAAGAAATGACAACGCAGGAGCAGGTTCAGCCTGCCACCCAAAATGAAACGAACGCAAATTCCACAGTGTCTCAGACGGACGGTCAGTCTCCTAAGGACACAAATTCCGAGGGCGGTCAGCCTTCTAAGGACGTGAATCCTGCAGGTAAGGACACCACTGCAGGAGACAGCACATCCGCATCGAAGACTCCGGCAGAATCGGAGACTCTGACAGAACCGGAGACTCCGACAGAACCGGAAGCACCGAAAAACGCTGCAAAGATCGGCGAGAAAGAGTACGCATCTATTGCTGACGCGATTGCTGATGCACAGCAGGACGACACCATCGTTCTGCTCCGTGATGTTACGGAGAATATCACCATCAATAAGTCTCTGACGCTCAACCTCGGCGGGTTTACGCTGTCGGGTGATGCAAATGCGGCGGTTGTGACCATTTCCGGTGATAAACCGCAGGTTACCGTGAAAAACGGTACGGTTACCGGCGGCAGGAATCCGCAGAATGGCGGCGGCTTCGCAATCGACAGCGCAGTTGTTCAGCTCGAAGATTTGACCATAACGGGTAATGAAGCAGTCGGCGGCAACGGCAATGGCGAAGTCGGCGGCGGCGGTATCTATGCGTCGCACGCAGATGTATCCATGCGGATTGTTACCGTGTCCGAAAACAGCGTTACGGGAAGCAGCAGTGACGGCGGCGGTATTCTGGTTAGATACGGTTCTCTGACCATGGACGGCTGCCATGTTGAGAGGAACACCGCTCCGGACTGCGGCGGCGGTATGATTCTGAGACATTCTGTGCTGAACGCTGCAAAGTCCTTTTTTGAGAATAATACCGCAAAATTCGGTGCAGGTATCTATTTTGGCGATACGCCGAACGAAGCAGAAGAAGGCTGTTCCGGCGAGCACAACCACCTTATCACCGATTCCACAATCTCCGGCAATACGGTTCTCGACCCTGAAAACGGTATCGGCGGCGGTATGTATGTCGGCACAACCTCTAATCTGACTCTCCGTAATTCCAAGCTGTTGAATAACGACGGCGCAACCCAGGGCGGCGCAATCGTAGCTTACAGCGCAGGAACGATTGAACTTGACGGTGTTTCGATTTCTGAAAATAAGGCACAGAGCGGCGCAGGTATCTTGGCTTTGTGTACTGCTGTCTGCAACACGGACATTCGCCTGCTGAACGGTACGGCAATCGACGCCAATACGGCAACCGGCTATGGCGGCGGCATCTACGCAAATGCAATAGCTAAGGAACTGAATGTCACTGTAACGAACAGCTCTGTCAGCGGCAATACTGCTGCCGGCGGTGCAGGCATCTTTACCTATAAGTCTGGCTCGGCGGTTATCAATGTGGATCTTCAGTCCGGTGCTGTGATGCACGATAATAATGCAGTAGTTAATATGGGCGGTGCGATTTACGCCTATAATGCTGCAAACATCAACATCGCGGCGAACAGCGCAGTGTATAACAACACCGCAGCAGGCTACGGCGGCGGCATCTACGCGAGTGCGTCCAACATTAACATCGCGGCGAACAGCGAAGTGTATAACAACACCGCAGCGACCGCAGGTGACGATTTGTTTTTCTACAGCGGCACGATCTTTACGCTCCCGAATGCAAAGGACATGAGCGGCGACCGCATTCTGTCCTCCGACAATATGGAGATTACCGGTTGGTATCATGACGGCTGGAATAAGTGGAATGCTGCTCAGGGTAGCTATGAGCAGATCGGCTGCTGGACGGCGGAAACAGCTGACGAGTACATCCCGGTGGAAAAGGATTCGCACGCTATTTCGCTCAAGGCAGCGCATCCGCTGATGTACACGCTGACGTATGATGTTACCGGTGACCTGCCGGAAGGCTATACCGCTCCGGCAAAGCAGACGCTGGTTAAGGGCAGCAGCTATACCGTTGCAGAGGTTCCGGCCAGCGTGTCCGGCTCGAAGGACGGCGTGAACGGTACCTTCTCTTTCAACGGCTGGAAAAAGGATGACGGTACGGTTCTGACCGGCGAGCAGCAGCTGACCGCAGACCTTACGCTGCACGGCGTATGGTCCTTTACGAAAAAATCCTCCGGCGGCGGTGGCGGCGGCAGCCACAAGCCCACCGTTACCATTCCGGATGATGTACCGACCGGTCTGAACGGCGATGACCACTTTGCGTACATTGTCGGCTACCCGAACGGCAACGTTGAGCCGAACGGCAACA
>OLSD01002416.1_pt1 | contig 13153 bp, 11 predicted proteins | sample 1672211 | NCBI WGS metagenome assembly OLSD01 (sample SAMEA3136659, study PRJEB25190) | human gut metagenome | reverse complement strand
AGAGCTTCTGGACCGAGAGCCAGCTGGTGGACGGCAAGTGCCCCGACTGCGGCCGCGAGGTCATGGACGCCGAGGAGGAGGCCTATTTCTTCCGCCTGTCCAAGTATGCCGACCGGGTCCGGCACCTGCTGGAGGACACCGACTTCCTGCAGCCCCGCTCCCGGGTCAACGAGATGGTCAACAACTTCATCAAGCCCGGCCTGGAGGACCTGTGCGTCAGCCGCACCAGCTTCTCCTGGGGCATCCCCGTGGACTTTGACCCGGGCCATGTGGTGTATGTGTGGGTGGACGCTCTGTTCAACTACACCACCGCCCTGGGCTTTATGAACGACCGGTATCACGATTACGACAAGTATTGGCCCGCCGACGTCCACTTTGTGGGCAAGGAGATCGTCCGGTTCCACTCCATTATCTGGCCCGCCATGCTCATGAGCATGGAAATGCCCCTGCCCAAGCATGTGTACGGCCACGGCTGGCTGGTGATGGACGGCGGCAAGATGTCCAAGTCCAAGGGCAACGTGGTGGACCCCTATGTGCTGGCGGAGAAGTTCGGCGTGGACGCTCTGCGCTTCTTCCTGCTGCGAACCTTCCCCTTCGGCTCCGACGGCAACTTCTCCAACGAGCTGCTGATCCAGACCATCAACATGGACCTGGCCAACGATCTGGGCAACCTGGTCAGCCGCACCACCGCCATGGTGGAGAAATACTTCGGCGGCACCCTGCCCACCGAGCGCCTGGATACCGACGCCGACGACGATTTGAAGCAGATGGTCTCCACCCTGCGGGACCGCTATGAGGCGGAGATGGAGCACTTCCAGTTCCAGAACGCCCTGGAGCAGATCTTCAAGACCATCCAGCGGGCCAACAAGTATATCGACGAAAACGCCCCCTGGACCCTGGCCAAGGACCCCGCCAACCGGGCCCGCCTGGCCGCCGTGATGTATAACCTGCTGGAAACCGTCCGCATCTGCGCCGTGCTGCTGACTCCCTTCATTCCCGACAGCGCCGAAAAGATCTTTGACCAGATCGGAGCCTGCCCGTGCTGCCGCACCTGGGAAAAGGCCAACGTGTGGGGCAGCCTGCGCCCGGACGTCACCGTTCACAAGGGCGAGGCCCTGTTCCCCCGCGTCGACGCCGAGAAAGCCCTGGCCGAGCTCAACGCCATCCAGGAGGCCCAGCGCAAGGCCGCTCTGCCTGCCCTGGAGCTGGAGCCCTATGCCCAGGAGCAGGTGGACTTCGACACCTTCTGCAAGTCCGACCTCCGGGCCGTGAAGATCAAGAACTGCGAGGCCGTGAAGAAGTCCGACAAGCTGCTGAAATTCACCCTGGACGACGGCAGCGGCACGGACCGCACCATTCTCTCTGGCATCCATCACTATTATGAGCCGGAGCAGCTCATCGGCAAAACTGCCGTGGCCATTCTGAACCTGCCCCCCCGGAAGATGATGGGCATCCCCTCCTGCGGCATGCTGATCTCTGCCGTCCATAAGGAAAAGGGCGAGGAAAAGCTGCACCTGCTGCTGCTGGACGATGCCATTCCCGCCGGCGCCAAGCTCTGCTGACATTGCTCATAAAAAAATTCCCGGTGCACCGCACCGGGAATTTTTTCACGCTTTCAAGGCGATCCGGGGACATCAATACACCCGGGCAGGCTCCTCGCCGTTAAGCACGCGCAGAGCACCCTGGGCCAGAGCCAGCAGCTCGTCCTCGCCGGGATACACGGTGATGGGGGCGATCCAGCCCACCATATCGGTGATGGCGTCCACAGTCTCCTTGCCGTAGGCAATGCCGCCGGTGAGGATGATCTGATCCACCTGGCCCTTCATGACCACGGCCATGGCGCCGATCTCCTTGCTGATCTGATAGTGGAAGGCGTCCACAGCGCCGGCGATCTCCTTGTCGCCGTTGTGGGCGGCCTTCAGCAGGTCGCGCATATCGTTGGAGCCGGTGTAGGCCACCAGGCCGCCGTGACCGGCCAGCATCTTGCGGACCTCACCGGCGGTGTACTTGCCGCTGAAGCACAGGCTCACCAGCTGACCGGTGGGCAGGCTGCCGGACCGCTCAGGGGAGAAGGGGCCGTCGCCGTCCAGGGCGTTCTGGGTATCCACCACGCTGCCGTGGACGTGGGCGCCGATGGAGCAGCCGCCGCCCATGTGGCAGACGATAAGGTTCAGGTCCTCATACTTCCTGCCGTGCTCCTTGGCATAGCGCTTGGCAACGGCCTTCTGGTTCAGGGCGTGGAAGATGCTGGTGCGATGGAACAGGGGATGGCCGGCATAGCGGGCCACGTCGGACAGCTCGTCCACCACCACGGGGTCCACAATGTAGGAGGGGATGCCCAGCTGGTCGCCGATCTCCCGGGCCAGCAGACCGCCCAGGTTGGAGGCATGCTGCCCCTGAACGCCCACGGTACAGTCGCGGACCAGCCGGTCGCTGACGGCGTAGGTGCCGCCGCGGATGGGGGCCAGCAGGCCGCCCCGGCCGGAAACGGCGGACAGGGTCGTAACGTCGAAGCCCTGGTCATCCAGGGCCTGCATCACCAGCTTGCGCCGCCAGTCCTTCTGGGCGGGGATGGAATCAAATTTGTCGATCTCCTCGGCGCTGTGGCGCAGCGTCTTGTCGAAAAGCAGGGTTTCGTCCTCATAGACGCCGATCTTGGTGGACGTGGAGCCCGGGTTGATGACCAAAATTCTGTAAGACATGGGAATCTCCTCCTGTTGCATTGAATTGTTCCGAAAAAACAGCCGGATAACGACTTTATTGTATTATACAACAGTCGGTCAACCCATGTAAACTGTTTTTTCTCTTAAAACGAAACTTTTCCGGGAAAATGTTAAATTTTTACCGGGCGTTATTCCGCCGCAGGCCCGGGAATATCCCCCACGCCGTCCAGCACCAGCCGGGGGCGGTAGGGGAATTTGGCAATGTCCTCCTGCCGGGTAACGCCGGAGAGCACCAGCACCGTGTCCAGGCCGGTCTCGATACCGGCCACCATATCCGTGTCCATCCGGTCGCCGATCATCACCGCGTCCTCGGAGTGGACCCCCAGAATGCGCAGCCCCGTGCGCATCATCAGGGGGTTGGGTTTGCCCACGAAGTAGGCGTTCTGGCCGGTGGCCATTTCGATGGGGGCGATCATGGCCCGGCAGGCGGGAATGATGCCGTCCTCCGAGGGGCCGGTCAGGTCACTGTTGGTGCCGATGAGCTTGGCGCCCTTCAGCACCAGCCGCACCGCCCGCAGAATGTTTTCGTAGTTATAGCTGTTGCCCTCGCCGATGATGACGTAATCCGGGTCCACGTCGTTCATGGTGATGCCCTCGTCGTGGAGGGCCATAATCAGCCCCGCCCCGCCGATGACATAGGCGCTGCACCCGGGGGCCTGACTGCTGACGAACCGTGCCGTGGCCAGGGCGCTGGTGTAGAAGTGGCTCTCGTCCACGTCCAGCCCCATGCGGCGCAGCTTCTGCTGCAGCTCCTTGGGGCTGCGCTCGGAGGAGTTGGTCAAAAACAGGAAATTCTTCTCCTCGCGATACAGCCAGTCCACAAATTCCTTCACCCCCGGCAGCAGCCGGTTGCCGTGATAGATCACGCCGTCCATGTCGCAGATAAAGCCTTTTTTCTTTCGCAGCTGGTCCATAAGGTCCCTCCTATAGGATAAAATTTACCGATTTCCGCAGTTTTTCCGCCAGATCAGCGCCAGCCCCCGCAGCAGCAGACTGTCGTCGTGCAGGATCCTCCGGCGGCAGTAGGGGGTAATGATCCCGGACAGGCCCCCGGTGGCCACGGCAGTACAGGGCTGCCCCAGCTCCTCCTCCATGCGGTCCAGCAGGCCGTCGGCCATGGCGGCGGCCCCGTAAATGGCCCCGGCCTGAAGGCTGTCCTCCGTAACGGAGCAGATGACCTTTCCCGGCGGCTCCAGGGCAATGTCCGGCAGCTGGGCCGTGCCGGAAAACAGGGCGTGGAGACTCAGCTTCACCCCGGCCAGAATCACGCCGCCCCGATAGCGTCGCTGCCGGTCCACCACCGTCACGGTGGTGGCGGTGCCGAAGTCGAACACCACCACCGGCAGAGGATATTCCGCCGCTGCCGCGGCGTCCGCCGCCAGCAGGTCCACCCCCAGGGTCTCCGGCTCCTCAATGGCGATCTCCAGCCCCGCCGGGGTAGTGGGACCCACCACCAGGGCCTCCAGCCCCGTAACGCTTCGGATGGCCCGGGCCGTTTCCTCCGTCAGCCGGGGCACCACCGAGCCGATGACGGCCCCCTCCGGGGCGTCATGGCCCGCCAGCATCTGCCTCACGGCGTCCTCGTAGGCCGCAAGGGGCAGCACCTCTCCCGAGGGGATGCGGCGCTGGGATACCACCCGGTCCCCGTGGTCCAGCAGGGCAAGAACAATGTTGGTGTTTCCGATATCGGCGGTCAGCAGCATAAAATTTCCTCACTTATACAGCGTTTTTAGCTTGGCCGGAAAGTTTGCGCCTTCCGGCCAGGCTGTGGTTATTTCAGGGCTTTTTCTTGGGAATGGTAACGGTAATGGTGGTGCCCTTGCCGGGCTGGCTCTCCAGGTCCAGGGTGCCGTGGTGATAGGCCACGGCATGCTTCACGATAGACAGGCCCAGGCCTGTGCCGCCGGAGGCCTTGGAGTGGCTCTTATCCACCCGGTAAAACCGCTCAAACACCCGGCTCTGGTGCTCCGGCGCAATGCCGATGCCGGTATCCGCCACGGAAATGGCGGCGCTGTCTCCCCGGTCGGTGACGGTGACCCGGACGCTGCCGCCGGGGACGTTATACTGAATGGCATTGTCGCAGAGGTTATACACCGTCTCATACAGCAGACGGCGCACGCCCTCCACCGGGATCTCCGGGCCCTCCACGGTGATGGCCGTCCCGCTTTTTTCCGATTTGTCCCGCAGATCGGCGGCGATGTCCCGGCACAGCGCCGAGACGTCCACACGCTCCCAGGGCAGGGGGTCTCCCTCGTCCAGCTGGGACAGGCGGATGATGTCGCCGATCAGGGCCACCAGCCGCTGTGCCTCCCGGCGGATGTGCCCCACGAACCGGGGCAGGTCCTCCTGCTTGACCAGGCCGTTCTCGATGAGCTCTGCGCTGCCGATGATGCCCTGAAGGGGCGTTTTCAGCTCATGGGATACGTTGGCGGTGAACTCCCGGCGGCTCTGCTCCGCCGTCTCCTGCTGGGTGATGTCAAAGGCCAGCAGCACCGCCCCCAGAGTGTCGGGGCCGGACTGGATGCGGGAGATGTCAAACTGATAAATGCGGCCCAGCCGCTGGACACGGACCTCGCTGTGACCGGCGTCCATGGCGGACGCCAGCGCGTCGCTGACGTCGTGGCCGCGGTCCACCGTCAGGAAATCCTGGCCCAGGCAGCTCTCGCCGGTGCCGAACACCCGGCAGGCGGCGGCGTTGATGCTGAGCACCGCGCCGCTTTCGTTCAGCAGCACCAGCCCCTCCTGCATGTGGGAGGTGATCTGGCGGAACTCGTCGGACCGGCGGCGCAGGTCCGTCAGCTGCCGGTCGATCTGCTGGCGCTGCACATTGATGCGGCACAGCAAAGGCGACAGCTCCTCATAGGTGTCGTTTTCCAGAGGGTGCTCCAGATCCAGGGCATTCAGAGGGGCGGTGATCCGGCGGGACAGACGGCCCGCCAGAAGGCCCGACAGCACCAGGGCTGCGGCGGCGGCCAGCAGAATGGCCGGCAGCATTCCCAGCACCAGCATGCCCACGGTAGCCCGGCTGACGGAAATGCGCAGCACCGAGCCGTCCGGCATACGCTGAGCATAGTAGCTGGTTTTTTCCAGCAGGGTGCTGGAATAGCGGGTGGAGCTGCCGGAGCCGGTGCGCAGGGCCTCCCGGACCTCCAGGCGGTCGCCGTGGTTCTCCAGGCTTTCGGCGTCGCGCTTGGTGTCGCACAGCACCGAGCCGTCGGCGGCGATCCAGGTCAGGCGGTAGCGGTCCGCCGTCAGCCCTTTCAGCTTATTCAGGTAATCCGTGCCCTCCGTCTCCACGGCGGCGGCTGCCAATTGCAGCTGATCCTGGAGCTGGGACTCCTGCACGGAGGCAAAATAGCTGTACAGGCAGGTCATGACGATGACCACCCCCGCCAGCAGCACGGCCACGGCGGACAGCATAAACGAACGGAAAATTTTCTTGGTCATCCTTGTTCCTCCAGCCGGTAGCCCACATTGCGGACGGTCTGGATGAGACCGCCGTAGGGACCCAGCTTCTGGCGCAGCGTGCGGATGTGCATATCCACGGTGCGGGTCTCGCCGTAATAGTCGGTGCCCCACACCTGGGCCATCAGCTGGTCCCGGGTGAAGGCCATGCCGGGATGGGACAAAAACAGCCGCAGCAGCTCGTATTCCTTATAGGTCAGGGGCACCCGCTGCCCGTCGCAGGAGACGGTGTGGGCGTCCTGGTCCAGGCTCAGGCCGGACAGGTGCAGCACGTGGCTGGGCCGGGCGCACCGGCGCAGCACCGCCTTCACGCAGGACACCAGCTCCATGACCCCGAAGGGCTTGGTAAGATAGTAGTCCGCGCCCAGGTCCAGGGCCTGGATCTTGTCATATTCCGCCCCCCGGGCTGTGGCCATGACCACGGGGATGGAGCGGGTAGCCGGGGCGGCCCGCAGGCGGCGCAGCAGCTCCACCCCGTCCACGCCCGGAAGCATTACGTCCAGCACCACCAGCTCCGGCAGCTCCTGGGCCGTCCCGATGGCGGACCAGAAGGCCGTCCCGTCGGCAAAGCCCCGGGCCTCGAAGCCGGTGGAACGCAGTGTATATACCTCAACATCGCGGATGCTGGAGTCATCCTCCACACACCAGATCATGGTCTATCCCTCCTTATGCTGGCCGGTGATGGAAAAGATCACCCACTCGGCAATGTTGGTGGCGTGGTCGCCGATGCGCTCGAAATACTTGGCGATCATCAGCAGGTCCAGGGCATACTCCCCGTCTGCGGGGTCGGCGGCGATGCGGCCGATGAGGGCGTGCTTCACCTGCTCGAAATAGGCGTCCACGGTGTCGTCGGCGGCAAGCACCGCCTCTGCTTTTATTGTATCATGTTTTACGTATGCGTCAACACTTTCTGTCACCATGGAGATGGTGGCCCGGGCCATCTGGCACAGAATATCGTCGTGCTCGGCGGTGCGGCCCCGGAGGAAGGTGACGATCTCGGCGATGTCCTCGGCCTGGTCGCCGATGCGCTCCATATCCGTGATCATCTTCAGGGCGGCGGAGATCTGGCGCAGATCCCGGGCCACCGGCTGCTGCTGCAAAAGCAGCTTCAGGCACAGCGACTCGATGGTGCGCTCCTTCTGGTCGATCTCCGTGTCCAGGGGGCCCACCTGGGCGGCCAGGGCGGGGTCTCCCTCCGTCAGGGCCTTGGCGGCCAGGGCGATGACCTCCTCGCACAGGGCGCCCATCTCGATGAGCTCCCGGTTCAGCAGCGCCAGCTGCTGGTCAAACTGTCTTCTCATTATCCGAACCTCCCGGTGATGTAGTCCTCGGTGCGCTTGTCGGTGGGGTCGGAGAACAGCTGCTCCGTTTTGCCGAACTCCACCAGCTCACCCAGCAGGAAAAAGGCCGTATTGTCGGAAATGCGGGCCGCCTGCTGCATGTTGTGGGTGACCATGACCACGGTGTAATGCTCCTTCAGCTCCAGGGCCAGGTCCTCGATCTTGGAGGTGGAGATGGGGTCCAGGGCGCTGGTGGCCTCGTCCATCAGCAGCACCTCCGGCTCCACGGCCAGGGCCCGGGCGATGCACAGGCGCTGCTGCTGGCCGCCGGAGAGGCCCATGGCGCTTTTCTTCAGGCGGTCCTTCACCTCGTCCCAGATGGCCGCCGAGCGCAGGGAGCGCTCCACAATGTCGTCCAGCTTGGCGTGGCTGCGGACGCCGTGGGTCCGGGGCCCGTAGGCCACGTTGTCATAAATGCTCATGGGGAAGGGGTTGGCCTTCTGGAACACCATGCCGATGCGCTTGCGCAGCAGGGTGGGGTCCACCCCGGCGTCATAGATGTTCTTTCCGTGGAAGTCCACCTGTCCCTGGATCTTCACGGAGGGGATCAGGTCGTTCATGCGGTTCAGAGTCCGCAGGAACGTGGATTTGCCGCAGCCGGAGGGGCCGATAAAGGCGGTGATCTGCCGCTCCGGAATGGCCACGGACACATCGTGGAGGGCGTGATTGGGCCCGTACCACAGGTTCAGGCTCTTGGCCTCAAGAATCGGTTCCATAAATTGCCTCATTTCTTTCGCAGCTTCCGCCCCACCAGGGAGGCGGTCAGGTTGATCAGCAGGGTCAGCACCATCAGGATGGTGGCGATGGAGAAGGCCAGGGCCGTCTCGCCCCGCTCGGTGGCGTAGACATACAGGGCCACGGTCAGGGAGGCGGAGGAGGTGTGCAGAGCCTTGACAAAGCCCACCAGCTCCAGGCCGAAGCCCGCCGTATACAGCAGGGCGGCGCTTTCGCCCACAATGCGGCCCACCGCCAGGATGCAGCCGGTGACGATGCCGTCCACGGCCCCGGGCAGCACCACGGTGCGGATCATGTGCCACTTTCCGGCTCCCAGGCCCAGGGCCCCCTCCCGATAGGACTGGGGCACGGTTTTCAGGCTCTCCTGGGTGGTGCGGACGATGGTGGGCAGGATCATCACCACCAGCGTCAGGCCGCCGGCCAGGATGCCCGCCTTCAGGCCCAGCCGCTGCACAAACAGCAGCATACCCACCAGGCCGAAGATGATGGAGGGGATGCCCGTCAGGGTCTCGGTGGCGAACTCGATAACGGACACCAGGCGGCGGTTGGACGCGTATTCCGTCAGGTAAATGGCGGCCCCCACTCCCAGGGGCAGGACGATGACCATGGCCACCACGATGATATACAGGGTGTTGAGAATGTTGGGCAGGACGCCCACGGTATCCTTGATATAGCTGGTCTGGCTGGTCAGCAGGGACCAGGTGATGCCCGGCACTCCGCGATAGAAGATATAGCCGATGAGAAACAGCAGCAGGGCGCAGGTCAGGCCCGCGCACAGCCACACCAGAAACCGCAGCCCTCTGTCATACAGGCGGCGGCGGGGCGACAGCTTTTCCTCCATGGGTCAGTCCTCCTTCCTCTTTTTGATGAACACGTTGAGAAATACGTTGATGAGCATGATGAACAGGAACAGCACCAGGCCGATGGAAAACAGGGCCTGCTGATACAGGCTGCCCACCGGGGCGTAGGACATGCCGGAGATGATGCCGGTGGTGAGGAACCGGACGGACCGGAACAGCCCCGGCATATTGGCCACATTGCCTGCCACCATGATGATGGCCATGGCCTCGCCGATGGCCCGGCCCACGCCCAGCACCACGGCGGTGGCCACGCCGCTGCGGGCGGCGTGGAGGCTGACCCGGAAATAGGTCTCCGTGGCGGTGGCTCCCAGGGCCAGGCTGGCCTCCTCATACTCCCGGGGCACCGCCCGCAGGGCCGTCTCCGACACGTTGATGATGGAGGGCAGCACCATAATGGACAGCACCAGGATGGCCGCCAGCAGACAGGCCCCGGACCCCAGGGAGAAGGTGGTGCGGATCAGCGGCACCAGCACGATCATGCCCACCAGGCCGTATACCACCGACGGGATACCCGCCAGCAGCTGCACGGCGGTGCGGATCACGGCGGCCACCGGGGCCGGGGCAAGCTTTGCCAGGAAGATGGCCGTCATCAGGCCGATGGGCACGCCGATGACCATGGCCCCGGCAGTGCCGTAAACAGAGGTGAGGATAAAGGGCAGAATGCCGTATTCCGCGCCGGTGGTGGTGTTGGTGGGGTCCCAGACCTGGCCGAACAGAAACCTGAACAGGCCGATCTGGCGGATGGCGGGCAGGCCCGAAATGATCAGATACACGCTGATGACCAGCACAAAGCCCACGGCCACGATGCCGCACAGCAGGAACACCAGGTGGATCACATTTTCCAGGGCCTTACGGGCCCCTGTATTCTTTGAACGCATAGTCGGTTCCTTTCTTGTCCGGAACGGGGAATGCCCCTGGCCCGGGATAACGGGTCAGGGGAGGATTCCCGGGGATGGTTACTTGGCCGCGGGCACCGCACCGGCGTTCTTGATGAGGTCGGAAGCGGCGGCAGAGGTGGCGAAGTCAAAGAACGCCTGGGCAGCGGCGGAGAGAGTAACGCCTTCCTTGGTCACCAGCACGAAGGGGCGCTGGATCTGGTAGCTGCCATCCAGGACGGTGGCTTCGGTGCAGGCCACACCGTTCACGGTCAGAGCCTTGACGGCGGCCTTGCCTTCCACGGCGGACAGGGAGGCATAGCCAATGGCGTTGGGGTTGCCGGCAACAGCCTCAATGACGCCGCCGGTGGAGGTCAGCTCCTGGTCCAGCTTGCAGGAGTCCTTAGTATCGGTGATGGACTCAAAGCCGTCCCGGGTGCCGCTGCCGGACTCACGGCCGATGCAGGAGATGGCGCCGGGGTCGCCGCCCACCTCGCTCCAGTCGGTGATCTTGCCGGTGAAGATGTCGGCGATCTGCTGAGCGGTCAGGTCCGCGACCTTGCTGTCGGCGTTGACGATGATGGCGATGCCGTCCAGGGCCACGGTGGTCTCCTTCAGGCCGGCGGACTTCTCCTGGTCCTTCAGGGCCCGGGAGGCCAGGCCGATGTCGGTGGAGCCGTTCTTCACGGCCTCGATGCCTGCGCCGGAGCCGGTGGGGTCATAGGTGACAGTGACGCCGGGATTGTCGGTGGTGAACTGCTCCTTCAGCGCGCCGATGACCTTGTCCATAGAGGTGGAGCCGTTGGTGGACACGGAGCCGGAGAGAGCGGTGCTGTTATTGTCGTTCTTAGGGGTGTCATTGCCCTTCTGGCCGCAGCCGGCCAGGATGCCCAGCACCATAACGGCGCACAGGGCGATGGAAAGAAACCTTTTCATTTTTCAGAATCTCCTTTCGATTCAACAGATTTTGGATATCCTCGGTACAGTTCATAGGATACGGGCCGGATGTAAAGCCGGAAAGGCGTGTTTTGTAAAGTCTGCGTAAAATGCGGCGGATCGGTGCCGGAGAGGACGGCATAGCGGTGATTTTTTCTTCTCGTGAAAATATTTCCCCCGCGAACCAATTCGGACCGGAAAGCTGCTGGTCATTTTACACAAACGCCTTGCCGCGCCGTATGAATGTCCATACGTCCGACGGAATGCGGCTTTCTTTTGTGACATAATTCACAAAAAGCCGCATAAAATGGGACTGTAAAATTGCCTGCTGCGAAACAGAACGACCCGGAGAGGAGGGGGGAGGCGTAAGAAATCGATTAAAGAAAGCGTGATGCGTGACAATACGGCGTTAAGGAGAGACTGTATCGCTTTACAGGGGAAAACACACATGGTAAAGTGACCATAGTCCCCTTCCGGACATAAGGGGGACATCCATATGAGTAAGGAGAGAAAACCATGGAAGAAAGAAAAGGCTTTGGATCCAATTTCGGATTCCTCATGGCGGCCATCGGCTCAGCCGTCGGCCTGGGCAACATCTGGGGCTTTCCCAACAAGATGGGTGCCAACGGCGGCTTCACGTTCCTGATCATCTATCTGATCCTGGCTGCCTGCTGCGGCTTCATCGTCATGATGGGCGAGCTGGCCCTGGGCCGCAAGACCGGCCGGGGCGCCATCGGCGCATACAAAATTCTGTCCAGGAAGTTCAAATGGCTGGGCTGGCTGGGCGTGCTGTCTGCCTTCCTGATCCTGGGCTTCTACTGCGCCCTGGGCGGCTACTGTCTGAAGTATGTCACCCTGAACGTGGGTAATCTGTTCCATGCCGGCTTCGGCACCGGCACCCTGGACGGCGCAGGCGTGTTTGACGCCCTGATGGCCAACCAGGGCGAGTGCGTGATCTACGGTCTGATCTTCGTGGCCATCACCATGGTCATCGTGATGGGCGGCGTCGGCGGCGGCATCGAAAAGGTCTGCTCCGTGGGCATGCCTGCCCTGTTCGTAATGCTGGTGATCTGCATCATCCGCTCCTGCACCCTGGACGGCGCAGTGGAAGGCCTGAAGTATATGTTCGTCCCCGGCTGGGCACTGGCCAACGGCGTCATCAAGGAGACGCCCGACTTCTTCTCCGTACTGTCCACAGCGGGCGGCCAGATGTTCTTCTCTCTGTCCCTGGGCATGGCGGCTATGATTACCTACGGCTCCTATCTGGATAAGAAGGAGAATCTTCAGAAAAACGCCATCATCATCGTGGTCATGGACACGCTGGTGGCTCTGATGGCCGGCCTGTGCGTCATTCCCGGCCGCTTCGCCCTGGACCCCACCGGCAATCTGGGCGGCCCCTCCCTGCTGTTCGTCACCATGCAGAACGTGTTCGACCGCATGGGCGGCGCAGGTCCCATCTTCGGCATTCTGTTTTATCTGCTGGTGGTATTTGCCGCCGTCTCCTCCTCCATCTCCCTGCTGGAGGCCGTGGTGGCCCACTATGTGGACCGTGCCCGGGACCGGGGCAAGGGCGACAAGCGGAAGCCTTACTCCGTGCTGGCCGGTATTGCCGCCGGTATCCTGTGCGTCATCGTGTGCCTGGACTCCCTGGGCAACGCCGGCATCTCTCCCGCCGATATCCTGGGCATGCGCGGCACCATGGAAAAGCTCCCCACCTGGAGTGCCGACTGGCTGGACTTCTTCGACTGCATCGCCGAGGGCATCCTGATGCCTCTGGGCGCGCTGCTGATGAGCATCATGTACGGCTGGGAGGTCGGCCCGGAGGTGGTCCATGCCGAGGCTACCCGGGAGGGGCAGTCCTTCGGGGCCTACGGCTGGTTCAAAATCTGTATCAAATACATCACGCCTCTTTGCATGCTGCTGGTGCTGTACGGCCAGATCAAGGAGTTCTTCTTCGTATAAACGGTACTTGTTCCTGATATAAACGGTATATCCCGAGCCGGGGCAGACGCTCCGGCCCGGGATTTTTTTGCTCCTCAAGGACTTCCGGCAAATCACGCCAAATCTTTGTGAAAAAGGTAAAAAGACGAGTTCACAATTTGTTAAAATAATGGAAAGTATCGCTAAGAACTTGACAAAATGTGCTATTGGCGAGTAATATAAGAGAACCAAAACTTGAGGAGGTAAATCACTCTAATGGAAAAGAAAGGTACCAAGAT
>OLSD01002401.1_pt1 | contig 13198 bp, 11 predicted proteins | sample 1672211 | NCBI WGS metagenome assembly OLSD01 (sample SAMEA3136659, study PRJEB25190) | human gut metagenome | reverse complement strand
ATACATATATGGCATAACAACAAACCCTTCTTTTGCAAGGAGTTCTGTCGCCTTAATCGTTTCCTGATTATCCGGAAGAAGATACTTACTATCACGCATAATCTCTACTTTTACAAAATTTCCACAGCCAAGTTCTCTTGCTAATCGTGCGATTCGCACTGCTTCCTGTGCATTTCTCGCTCCGGAAGTGTTTGGTAACAGTGTCACATCCTTTGGAATATAATCTAAAATATTTTCATGTTCTTTTGTATTCGCTCTTCGAACTGCTAACGTAATAATCTGTGCTCCGGCATCGCGTACCGCTGCTTCAATCAGTTTCATAGAATACTTTCCTGAACCAAGAATAAAACGAGATTCAAATTCATGACCGCCAATGATTAACTTATCTTCTGTCTGCATAATAAAACACCCTTCTTTCTAAACTGGTTTGTGATTATTCTAAACCAACCTATATTATATTAATAAATTGATTCTATATAATTACATCTCTTTTTTAATAATTCATAAAAATTATTAACATCCACCACCCATAAAACTGACGATTTCGACTTCGTCTCCATCTTTAAGTATGGTCTGATCATACTGTTCTTTTGGAATAATCGTAAGATTATGCTCCACAACAATATGATTTACATTATAATTCTCCGCTGCAAGATACTCTGCAACTGAAATTCCTGCTTTATCACAGTCCTGTCCATTAATTTTTACCATTCCTTCACCTCCTGTAACATAAAAAACGAGAAGCAACCGATTCGGTAACTTCCCGTAAAAATATACAAAAATATATATGCTTCCCTACGTTGGCATTATCCAAATCAGGTTAATGGGTCGAAGGTCATACCTTCCTCTCAGCCTGTAATACAAGCTCCCCTTTTGTTCAATTGTATTTATAATACGCTTATCTTAACAAAAATGCAAGACAAAAATGCTACTTCATTACAATTAGCTCATAATTTCTGTTTCCGAGATGAATCTTTTCTGCATGTTCCAGACAGGTTTTGTATTCAGACTCAGGCGTAGTATTTTCAAAATAATCATGATGATCACAGAAACCTTCCCTGTGCATATTTTCAAAAAGCTGACTGTTTGGAAGCGGCTGCATCTTTAAGCAGGCATCTACACATGCCTGATCCAATGCTAATGGATCAAACGATGCGAACATTCCGATATTCGGAAGAATCGGTGCATCATTTTCCGCATGGCAGTCACAGTTTGGGGATACATCAACAACAAGTGAAATATGGAAATTCGGTCTTCCATCAATTACTGCTTTTGTGTATTCTGCCATTCTGCAATTTAAATCTTTTGTTGCCGCCCAATTTTCAAATTCAATCGCATCAAAGTTACATGCGCCGATGCATCTTCCACATCCTACACAATTCGTTCCATCAATATGCATCTTCTTTGTCTCTTCATCAAATACAAGACCATTATTCGCACATTCTCTCATACAGCGGCGGCATCCACGACATAATTCTTCATGAATCGTTGGCTGACCATTCGTATGCTGTTCCTTTTTTCCAGCACGAGAGCCACATCCCATACCGATATTTTTAATCGCTCCGCCAAATCCGGTTGTTTCATGACCCTTAAAGTGACTTAAACTAATAAAAATGTCTGCATCCATGATTGCTCGTCCAATCTTGGCTTTCTCTATGTATTCGCCACCCTTAACAGGTACCTCAATATCATCTGTTCCTTTTAAACCGTCTGCAATTAAAATAGGGCATCCAACCGTCATTGCTGTAAAGCCATTCTCCCAGGCGCACTGCAAATGTTCTAATGCGTTCTTACGGCTTCCCGGATATAACGTATTACAATCTGTTAAAAATGGCTTTCCACCTAATTCTTTTACTACATCAGCAACCGCTTTGGCATAATTGGGACGTAAAAAACTTATGTTACCAAGTTCTCCAAAATGCATTTTAATGGCTACAAATTTATTTTCCATGTCAATTTCGGAGATTCCAGCCTTTTTCAGAAGTCTTTTTAACTTCATTGGAAGTCCCTCTCCTAACTTTGCCCTAAAGTCAGTAAAATATACTTTTGATTTTTCCATGTTCATAATCCCTTTCTAAATTTAAATTTAAAATGAAATATTCTATCATTACAAATATACTTTATCTCTTTTTGGACATGATTTCAACCAATATATTTACTGTTTAAAGCTGGAAAAATAGCTTTTTTATAAACTTACTATTTATATATTTTGTATTACCTTGCTTTATTTTCACTCAATTTTTTGTAGATTTCTTTTTCTACTTCTGACAATGAAATGTTCTTTTCTTTCGCGATTCTTGCCATATCTTCATATTCTGGTTTTTCCTTTACAATACCGTATCCGGAAGCAGCTTTGACATGAACCGTTCCATATATAGTTTCTATTTCTTTAATTTCTCTTTTCAGTCCATAGCGTTTACAGTTATATTCACGAACCCCCAGTGTGGTTGTATGTTTTAAAATAAGCGTAAGAAACTTCTCTCTGTCTTCTTTGGCACACATACAAGTAAGCATGATTGCCGGACGGTTTTTCTTCATCTGAATATTTGTCGTATAAACATCAAAAGCTCCTTCTTTCATCAAAAGTTCTGTGACAAATCCAATCTTTTCTGGAGTCATATCATCAAGATTACAACAAAGTTCTATAATAGAATCCATTTCCTGTGGTTCACCATGACACCCTGTATACTCTTGCTCTTCTACACTTTCTCCGATAATCGCACGAAGGCAGTTTGCATCAGTAAAGTCTTTCATTCCCATACCATAACCTGTTTTTTCTACAGACATCATTGGCATCTGACCAAAAGATTGCGCAAAATGTTTTAAAAGAGCTGCTCCGGTCGGTGTGCAAAGCTCTCCTTCGATTCTTCCACCATAAATCGGAATTCCCTGCAGAATATGCGCTGTTGCAGGTGCCGGGATTGGAAGAATACCATGAGCACAGTGAATCTGACCATAACCAACATGAACAGGAGAAGCTATGATCTGTTCCGGAGCAAGTTTATAAACTGCAAGACAAACCCCGACAATATCTGCTACTGCATCCATGGCTCCAACTTCATGAAAATGTATTTCCTCCACCGGACATCCATGAGCATGGCTCTCTGCATCTGCAATTAATTTATATACGGCAATCGCATCCTCTTTTACCTTTTCTGGTACATTCAGATGCCCGATAATATGCTCAATATCTTTCATACTCGTATGATGATGACTGTGTCCATGTGTGTGCTCATGTACATGATCATGCCCCTCGTGGTGATGTTCATGTATATGATCATGGTCTTCATGGTGATGTTCATGTATATGATCATGATCTTCATGATGATGTTCATGCATATGCAATGGCACATCAACACTTTTTTCTTCTTCTCCATTTACGGTTACTTCCATATGCGTTCCCATAATACCGCATTTTGCTATTGTTGTTCGCTTAATCTTTACCTGAGGGATCTGTAAATCATTCAATTGCTGCACAAAAGCATCCGGATCAGGCATTAATTCCGTAAGTGCTGCCGTAAGCATATCTCCGGCGGCTCCCATATTACATTCCAAATATAATGTTTTCATATTTTAACTACTCTCCTTTACACTTCTATCTTTTATAGTAGGCTTTGTTTTTTATGAATGTTCATGTAAATGATGTGGCTGTATTCTTACGTTTTCTGGATTTTTCACAGAGACATGATTAATCATACTTGCCATATAACCAGCACCAAAACCATTATCAATATTGACAACACTGACTCCGCTTGCACAGGAGTTAAGCATTGATAAAAGAGCGGACAAGCCTCCAAAAGAAGCTCCATATCCAACACTGGTCGGTACCGCGATAACCGGACAATCCGCGAGTCCTCCTACCACACTGGCAAGAGCGCCTTCCATTCCGGCAATAACAACGATAACCTGAGCACTCATTAAATCTTCGGAATATGCTAACAAACGATGGATACCTGCAACACCAACATCATAAATGCTTACAACTTCATTCCCAAGAATTTCAGCAGTTAGAGCAGCTTCTTCCGCTACAGGCAAATCGCTTGTCCCACCCGTTGCAATGACTATTTTTCCATTTCCGTCTTTCTTCGGAAGTTCTCCTACAATACCAGTTTTACTAAGTGCATTATAATGCAGCGGAAGACTTGCACTCACAAGATCTGCCGCTTCCTGGCTCATTCTTGTAATCAATACGGCACTATCGCTTTTTTTTCGAAAAGCTTCTGTAATCTTTAATATCTGTTCTGGAGTTTTTCCGGCACCATAAATTACCTCTGCCGCTCCCTGACGAATCTTTCTGTGATGATCAAGTTTTGCAAAACCAAGATCTTCAAACGGCTCTGTCTTCAACTCTAATGCAGCCTTTTCTACACTGATATCACCGGAAGCCACCTGATGTAATAATTCCGTTAATTTCGTATGTTCCATAATATTTCACCTCATTTACTCCCTAAAATCAATTTATACATGATGTAAATCTATCCATAAAATAAATTCAAGAATACCATGGCATTCTTGAATTTATTTTACTATTCTGCGGTACAAAAAAGAAGTAACAAATGTTATATCATCAGATATGAAATAACTACATCTATAGATAGCAAGAATGTCGCTAGTCACTAATCAATTCCTGTACAAAGGCATTTGCCGGATGGGAAAGAATCACTTCCGGTCTATCTAACTGTACAGCTCTTCCCTGATCCATGACAAGCACACGATCACCCAGCTTCATTGCCTCTCTGATATCATGCGTAATAAAAACGACAGTCAAACCTAACTTTTTATGAAGTGCCAGCAGTTCTTTCTGCATCATTTTCCGAGTAATTTCATCCAAAGCACCAAAAGGTTCATCCATCAGCATAATTTTAGGTTTTGCAGCCAAAGCTCTTGCAATACCTACACGCTGCTGCTGTCCACCGGACAGTTCCGATGGACGGCGTTTTAAAAGAGATTCTTCAAGTCCTACCAAATTTAAAAGTTCTAAAACACGCTTTTGGTTTTGCTTTTTATTTTTCTGTCCACTGATAGTTAAAACATAAGCGATATTATCTTCTACTGTCATATGTGGAAAAAGTCCCTTATTCTGAATCGCATAACCAATGCTTCTGCGCAAAGCTATATGATCTGTTTTGGTAATATCACGCCCCTGCACATAAACAGTTCCCAAAGAAGGAAGAAGAAGCGCATTGATCAGCTTTAGCATCGTTGTCTTCCCACAGCCGGAACAGCCGATTACTGTAAGAAATTCTCCTTCTTTTACATGAAGATTAAAGTGATGCAGTACTTCTTTTTTTCCGTAACTATATGATACATCTTCCATTCGTATCACTGCGACACACCTCTCTTCTTTACATAATTTTCAAGTATTCCAAGCAATAAATCTGCAATCAGTGCAAGAAGAGCGATCAATACACTTCCGGCAAAAGTAAGCGCCGGATTATAGATTGTAATTCCTCTGTAAATGGCAACGCCTAATCCTCCGGCACCAATAAATGCCGCAATCGCTGTTACTGACAATGTCATAACCACCATGTTTCGGACACCGGCCAGAATAACACCGAGCGCTAAGGGAAGTTTAATTCTCCACAAAATCTGGATATCTGTACTCCCCATCCCTCTGGCAGCCTGTATGATTTCCTGACTGACTCCACAAATACCGGTGTATGTATTTCGAATCATTGGCATCAATCCATATAGAGTCAAGGCAATGATCGCTGTTTTATCTCCGATTCCGGTAAAAGGTATCAAAATTCCTAATAAAGAGATAGATGGAATCGTATAGAAAATATTTGCCAGTGTTAAAATAACCGGAGCCATAAATTCTTTCTCCGCAATAAATATGCCAAAAAGTAAGCCCATAATACCAGCTAGTACTATAGCAATTCCCGCAATTTTAAGATGTTGCCCAAATAATTCCAGAAACCATTCTCTGCGTTCCATATAAATTTGCAAAATTTCTTTTAATAGTTCCATTATGTCGATCCTTTTATTCTTCTATTGCTGTCTGAGATTATTATTTAATAATTCCTTTTTCTGTAAGGTAATCTTTCGCTACCTGTACATCTTCTTTACCTTCCACTTCTACTTTGTAATTTAGAGAAGCCATTTCTTTGTCAGTAATCGAATTATCTAATTTCATAATCGCTTCTTCTAATCCAGGATGTGATTTTAATGTATCATTTCTTACAACATTAGAACAAAAATAATTTACCTGCAAATGCTTGTCATCTTCCAGAACACGAACATTATCATTACTTAACTGTGCATCTGTTGTAAAACCATTTGAAACATCAATATCTCCCTTTTTCAATGCTTCATATTTAAGACCAATATCAATATCTTTTACATCTTTAAATTTTAATCCATAGGTATCACAAAGAAGATGGAATCCATCTTTTCTTTCAATATAATCAGAATTACCACCAAAAACCAGCTCATCTGAAACATCTGCCAGTTGAGACGTTTTTGTCAGGTTATACTTTTTCGCAGCTTCTTCTCTTACAATAAGCGCATATGTATTGTTAAAACCATACTGACCAATCCAGGACATATCATACTTATCCTTATACTCTTTCTGAAGCTGTTTCCACATATCTTCATCACTTATGCCATCTGAATCATGTTTTAATACCATGATATATCCAGAAGAAGTATATTCCGGATATAAATCAAAGTCACCGGATTCCATAGCCGGCATAATATTATTTGTACCGCCTCCGATTCCTTTTGTAAGTTCCACAGAATAATCCGTAGTATCTTCAATAACTAATTTTAACATTTCGCCTAAAATAAACTGTTCTGTCATCGGTTTTGTTGCGATTTTGATTGGCGCAGCTGCTTCCTGTTTTTTCGCAGCTTCCGTTGTATTTTCTGAACCAGCATGTTTACTGTTACCACAACCAGCAATACCCACCATCATACTAAAAGTCATTCCTATTGCAATCCATTTTTTCCATGTTTTTTTCATTTTTTACACTCCTTTTTATGATATATTTTATATTATATCTTATTTTATGTCATTATTGTATCATAATCGATACTTTTTATGTAAAAAAATGAATATATTGCACAAAAAAGATTATGCAAAACGAATCGAGGCGGTTCAGGTTAAAGTGGTTCCAAAGGGAAATCCTGCTCCGGGAGCAACATCTATAGCTTTTAAGGAAGCAAAAATAGCTTACAAAACGCATGTACAGACCTATGGATGGATGAGTAAGGTACATGATGGTGAGACGGCCGGAACAAGTGGAAAAGCCAAGAGGATGGAAGCACTGAATATAGCAATGGTAGATTCCAGTTATAATAAGGAAATTTCATATAGAACGCATGTACAGACCTACGGATGGCAAAAGTGGGTTAATGGCGGAAAAAACAGCGGAACAGAGGGAAAAGCTAAGAGACTTGAAGCAATACAGATTGAATTGAAAGATTCGCTGGCAGATCAGTATGATATATATTACCGGGTGCATGCGCAGACGTATGGCTGGCTTGGCTGGTCTAAAAATGGAGCGCCAGCGGGAACTGCGGGTATGGCAAAACGGTTGGAAGGAATTCAGATTGTGCTTGTTCCGAGGAATGGCGCAGCACCGTCTGTAAATTATCAGGGCATTCGCAGTGTGCAAAGTCGGTCGTATATCCAACGATAAAAGCACGGATTTATGCGCATTATAGTAGATGGTGAAAAAATATTTACAAAAATAGAAAAAAGTTGTTGACAAAGGGCAATCAAAATGATAATATATGTCTTGCGTTGAGCGTGAGCGACACGCAAGAGAATGCGGGAGTGCTGGAATTGGCAGACAGGCTAGACTAAGGATCTAGTGATGGCAACGTCGTGTGGGTTCAAGTCCCATCTCCCGCACGAAGAGAAAGAGAGATAGCAATTATCTCTCTTTTCTTTTTATATACATATGTTAAAATAGCAGCAGGAGCTGGATAAGGAGATAAAAGTCATGGCAAAGACGAAAAAATCAGACAATTTGGAATATTGCAGAGGAATTCGTGTGATGGATGTCGCGGTGTATGTATTTGCATTGTTGGCGTTTGGTGTGTATCCACTGATTTACGATGACCATTATTTTAATATTACGATCACAAAATATCATTTCTTTTTATATGCGGCCGGTATCTATCTGGCGCTTGCATTGATCGGTTATGTTGTGGAGGCAAATCTGAAGAATTATTATAAGTATGATTCTTTGCTCGTCGAGGATACCGGGAAGAAACGGTTTTTTCGACCGGAGTTTTATGCACTTGCATTCCTGATGGCAAACTTTTTTGCATGGCTTTGTGCAGATAATAAAAAAGATGCTTTTTATGGCTTGCAGGGCAGACGGATGGGTCTTTGCATGTATCTGGTTCTGATGATCGTATTCGTTGTGCTGGCACAGCGTGTGCGTCCACAGATGATCATGTTTATCTTTTTTGCTGCGGCAAATGCATTTGCGTATGCGGTTGCAATCGGACAGCATATGGAGCATGATTTCCTGAATCTGCGTTATAACATTGCATCAAATCAATATACGAAATTCATATCAACATTCGGAAATATCAATATGTATGCAAGCTATCTGTCGATATCGATTCCGGTGTTGTTGGCAGTGTTTGCATTTTGTAAGAACTGGTTTTCGCGTATTCTGTCAGGAATCCTACTGATCGCGGCTGGCTGCAATATTCTGATCGCAAACAGTGATAGTGTATTCCTTGGTATTTTTGCTGGCGTTGTTGTGGTGACAATCCTTGCATTTATGCAGGGTAGACTGCGGTATAGTTCGTTTGCAGTGTTTTTATTGTTTGTCGGCAATCTGGTGCTTGGGTTTATCAATAAATATGGACATACAAGATATGACAAGAAACGGGGCGGACTTGCAATCGCCTTAAACCGGCTGGATATTGCATTTGTGTTATGTGGAGCAGCGCTGCTTGTATTTGCAGTTGTGTGTGTCTGCAACTGGAAGCTTGGCACGAGGGTTGCAGCATGGAATAAAAAGAAGATTGTGCTGATTGTCTGTGGTGCGTGTGTGGCGCTTGGCGTGATTGGTATTATTGTTTTGGCGGTAACTGGCTCTTCGTTACTGACATTCAATGATAAATGGGGCAGTTATCGTGGTTACATCTGGAGAAAGATTGTGGAAGTGTATGGTGATGCACCGTTTGTAAATAAGCTGTTTGGATATGGAAATGAGTCGGTACGTGTGACACTCAAGGCGGCATGCTACAATGAGATGGTTCAGGTCACGGGTAAAGTGTATGACAATGCGCATAACGAGCTGTTGCAGTACTTATTTACCACAGGTATTGTTGGTCTGCTTTCTTATCTGGCATTGGTCGGAAGCAGTATCGTCTATATGTTTAAGCATGCAAAGGAGCATGCATGGATCAGTGTGTGTCTGGCAGCGACAGTTGGATATTTCGCGCAGAGCATCCTGAATCTGAATCAGCCGATTACAACACCACTGTTCTTTGTATTTATGGCAATGGGCGTTGGTACTGTGAATTATTGTAGAAGAGTGAAGGAGTTAGAGAAACGTGCTTGAATTTCTGGTTCATAAGTGCATAAAGGATGCGGATGAGATCGAACGCCCGGAAGTGCGGAAACGGTATGGTTTTTTCTCCTCCATCGTCGGAATCATCTGCAATGTGATCTTGTTTGCAAGTAAGCTTGCAATCGGTCTGATCGCGGGCTCGATTTCGATTGTATCAGATGGTGTGAATAACTTATCGGATTGTGCGACTTGTATCGTGACGATGTTTGGGTATAAGATGGCAGCGAAGCCAGCCGACCGGGATCATCCGTTTGGACATGGGCGGATGGAATATCTGACTTCGCTTGTGATCGCGGCTGCGGTTGTGGCGGTTGGATTTGAGTTGCTGCGAAGCTCGGTGGAGAAGGTCATGCATCCGGAGCGTGTAACGTTTTCATTTCTTGCTCTTTTGGTGCTGGTGCTTTCCATGCTGGTGAAGATTGGGATGGGAGTTATGAACCGGAAGCTTGGCACGAAGCTTTCTTCGTCCATTATGCTTGCAACCTCTAAGGATAGCTTTAGCGATGTGTTTGCAACACTGGCAACCGCAATCGCACTTGTGATGTCGACATTTTCAGATCTGCCGATGGATGGAATCATGGGAATCGTGGTGTCAGTCATGATTATGCTTTCCGGTTTTGGTATTGTGAAAGATACGGTGGATCAGCTGCTTGGACAGCCGGCGGATGAGGAGTTAGTTGCAAAGATCCGGGAGCTTGTGATGGAGAATATGTTCTGTCATGGCATGCATGATCTGATCATACACAGCTATGGTCCGGGAAATCTGATTGGTAGTGTGCATGTGGAAGTGGACTGTCATGAAAATATCATGGAGATTCACGATGCGATTGATGAGTTAGAACGGAACATCTACGATGAATTGCAGGTACATATGACGATCCACATGGACCCGATTGATTACGATGATGAGAAGACGAATGTTTGCCGTGATATGATGGCGGGGATTTTAAAGGAAATCGATGAAGGTCTTACGATGCATGACTTTCGGATTGTGTCGGGACCAACGCATACCAATCTGATCTTTGATGTGCTTGTGCCATATGAATGTAAGAAGACAGAAGCACAGATTAAGTCTGAGATCCAGCAGAAGCTTGCGGAGAAACAGGATACATATTATACAGTAATTACGTTTGATAAAGGATATTGTTGACAAACGGAAAATCATCATATATAATTTTCATATCATTGTGAATGATAGCAAAGGCGAGGAAGAGAACAAGTAGTGTTTGCGAGCAGCTGCCACAGAAAGCAGCCGGTTGATGAGAGGCGCGGTAAGTCGGAAACATGAATACATCTCGGAGCTGCTCCCTGAACGCTTGTCAAGTAGGGGCAGACGGATTGGCACACGTTACAGAGGCTGAAGTATTGATATCGATACTTGCAAAGGCGGTTATCGTGAGGTAAGCGTGAAATAAGGTGGTAACACGGAGTATACTTCGTCCTTATATTTTTATAAGGGCGTTTTTTAATGCCCAAAAAAGAAAATATATTTTGGAGGAAAGAAAGATGACATTGTACGAAGAACTTGTAGCAAGAGGTTTGATTGCACAGGTAACAAACGAAGAGGAGATCAGCCGTCTGATCAATGAAGGAAAGGCAACGTTCTATATTGGATTTGATCCGACAGCAGACAGCCTGCATGTAGGACATTTTATGGCACTTTGTCTGATGAAGCGTCTGCAGATGGGTGGCAATAAGCCAATTGCTCTGATTGGTGGAGGTACCGCAATGATCGGTGATCCATCCGGAAGAACCGATATGCGTCAGATGATGACAAAGGAGACCATTCAGCATAACTGTGATTGCTTTAAGAAGCAGATGAGCCGTTTTATTGATTTCTCAGAGGGAAAAGCGCTTATGGTAAATAATGCGGACTGGCTGCTTGATCTGAATTATATAGAGGTATTGCGTGAGGTTGGAGCGCATTTCTCTGTCAATCGTATGCTGACGGCTGAATGCTACAAGCAGCGTATGGAGAAGGGACTTAGCTTCCTGGAGTTTAACTACATGATCATGCAGAGCTATGATTTCTATGCGTTGTTCCAGAAGTACGGCTGTAACCTGCAGTTTGGTGGCGACGATCAGTGGTCGAACATGCTTGGTGGTACAGAGCTGATCCGTAGAAAGCTTGGCAAGGATGCACATGCGATGACAATCACACTGCTCTTAAATTCTGAGGGTAAGAAGATGGGTAAGACACAGAAGGGTGCTGTATGGCTTGATCCAAACAAGACAACACCGTATGAGTTCTTCCAGTACTGGAGAAATGTCGACGACGCAGATGTTATCAAGTGTCTCAAGATGTTGACATTCCTTCCATTGGAGCAGATTCAGGAGATGGAGCACTGGGAAGGCAGCGAGCTGAATAAGGCAAAAGAGATTCTTGCCTATGAGCTGACTGCACTTGTACACGGCGAGGAAGAAGCGAAGAAGGCACTTGACGCAGCGAAGAATATCTTCGGTGGCGGAAATACAGAGAATATGCCAGTTGCTGAAATCACAGCAGATATCTTCAATGATGGACAGACAGATCTGATGTCGATTATCGTACAGGCAGGACTTGCAGCATCCAAGAGCGAGGCAAGACGTGCGATGGAGCAGGGCGGTGTCTCTGTCAATGGCGAGAAGATCACAGATGTGAAGAAGATGTTCACACCGGATGATTTCGCAGAGGAGTTCGTATTGAAGAAGGGAAAGAAGAATTTCCGTAAGGTTGTATATAAGGCGTAATGATTCGAAAATGTGTCAATACAATTAAATATGGAACGGCAAAGGCAAGGGCAATCGTGCTCTTGTCATTGCTGTTCGGAATCGGAACTGTCGGTGCGATTGTGTGTGCAATCGTGTTCCGGCAGATTCTGTTTATTTTTGCAGCAGTCGTATGTGTGTTTGTTGTGATTACGCTGGCGCAGACGCTTGTGATTCAGGGTGGTGTTGTGGAAGATGCGAAGAACGCAGAAACGCAGGACACAAAACGTTCCAAACGTACGAAGCCACAGGATGCGGACAAGAAAGTCGATCATATGAAGCCGCCGGTATTTGCGAAGCGAAAGAACGAGAAAGAAGCTTCGAATGTCGAGGAAGAACACAACCGGCACAAGCGGAAGAAACAGCAAAAGAAGGACGCAGATGAGGGCGGACAGGAGTCGCAGGACAGAGAGGAACGGATGGAAGAACAGTCGATTGTTGCTCTTACGCAGGAAACTGTCACAACATACGACCGGAAGAAGGTCAAGAAGACGCTGCATAAGTTCAAGGTGCGGCGGGAGCATCGTATGATCTTCGTAGATCGTTCCGAAAAGCTCAAGGCAAATCAGACACCTGCCTATATCTGGGTAGAGAAAAAGGATTTTCATCTGTTGCTGATTGAACAGGAACCGCGGCACATCACGATTCCACTATATCAGATCAAGAATATTACATATCTGAAGAAGCAGCCGGCAAATGAAGATATTGATTATGCAGCGTATAAGGGCAGCAGTGTGCTTGCGGATATGTTTCGTCCGTATCTGCCGGATTATGCGCACAGTACGGTTGTGGATGATCTGTCTGCCTATAAGAATTTGTATGGAATCGGAAATGATATCTATGTGACAAACCGGTCGGCATCGGCACTATTTGACCTGTTAGGGGTAGAGTTTCAGGTGGATGACCGG
>OLSD01002395.1_pt1 | contig 13238 bp, 9 predicted proteins | sample 1672211 | NCBI WGS metagenome assembly OLSD01 (sample SAMEA3136659, study PRJEB25190) | human gut metagenome | reverse complement strand
GCGTAGCTATCTCTGACCTTCGTGGCATCATCGAGGATCGCGTAAGTATCACCAGTGTATTAAAGAAACTTGGTAATGAAATTAAGAATTTCTAAATATCTCTTCTTGCTCGTGATGGCAGTGTTCGCCCTGTCATCATGCAGCGAGGATGATAACACCGTAGATGAGTATGCCAACTGGCAGGAGCGCAACGAGCAGGCTTTTGAAGATACTTTGGCTTATGCCCGTCAGCAGATAGCCAACGGCAGCACCGAATGGAAGGTGATTCGCAAATGGTCGCTCCAGAACCAGACACCTAACAAGGATGTGACTGGTATGGATGTTCCGCTTTCCTACAAGGATGCTGATCACATCGTGGTTCGCGTGTTGAAGGAAGGCAAGGGCAGCGGATGCCCTATGTACACCGATTCTGTGAAGGTGAGCTATCTTGGCAGATTGCTGGGCACTGATACTTATCCTGCAGGTTATGTATTCGATAAGACCTTCGAGGGTACCTACGACAAGGCCACTGCTCAGGTAACTACCAATTTGGCGAGTGGCTGGATAGATGGTTTTACCACAGCCGTGCTCAATATGCACATCGGCGATCATTGGCTGGTGTATATCCCATATCAGCTGGCTTATGGTTCTACCCAGAGTTCGAGTAGCGTAATCCCTGCCTATTCCATGCTTCGCTTCGAGATAGTGCTCGACAGCTACTATCGTCCGGGTCAGGTAATACCGGGTTCTAGAGCTGCTGCCCAGGCACTCAAGGGAGAATGGATTACAGAGTAGGATTTTTGGGGGATTTACACCTTATTATATATAGGTGATAGAATAGGAGCGTTCCTAGGATTGCCGTCTGATGGCATTCTTAGGAACGCTTTGTGTTAACATACCTTTTTGATGTGTTAACAAGTGTTCGTGTTCGCGCACAAAATGTTGTCGATATTAAAAAAATGTTAGTTTTCTGCATTTTTTCGGGTAAAAGTATTGCAGTTCCAGAAAATAGTTGTACCTTTGCATCAGAAAAAATAAGTTTTAGGTTTTTAGTTAGGTAATAGATTTTATTAGGTTTAGTTGTTAGGTAAAGTTAAGATTGTTGTTCATTGGTTTATTGGTTTTAGTTAAGGTAGTTAGAAAAGATTGTTTATTCAAGGACGACAGGTGTTAGTTAAGGTAAGAATAAGATTGTTTATTCAGTGACGACAAAAAACAGTACTGTTCCGCTCTGCGGAAGTTAAGTTTTGGGAAAAACAAAGGTACGAAATTTATAAGATTAAATAAAAGGTGGCGATTCCTTCTCGGAGTCGCCATTTTTTTCGTTAACGCAATTAATAAGAGAAAAAATATGTTATTCAAGAATAAGACAGATTATCTGATGGAGTCGATACGCGAGGGTAGGGCGATGGCTCGCAGCGAGAAACTCAATCTCATCGTGGGGTTGAGTATTCCCTCTATGCTGGCGCAGATTTCCACCGTGATGATGTTCTTCATCGATGCATCCATGGTGGGACATCTGGGTGCTGAGGCTTCGGCTAGCATCGGACTTATCGAGTCAACCAACTGGCTCATTGGCAGTTTGCTCAGTGCGGCAGCTACCGGTTTCTCGGTGCAGGTGGCTCATTTCATCGGAGCCAACGATTTCGTGAAGGCTCGTCAGGTATTCCGCCATGCCCTGATATGCGGTTTGGTGTTCAGCCTTTGTGTTACCCTGGCATGTGTAGGAGTGCATTCCCATCTGCCTTATTGGCTGGGTGGCGGTGCTGATATTGCGGGCAATTCCTCGCGTTATTTTCTGATATACGGTTTGGCGTTGCCCTTCGTATTCCTGTATCATGTCTCCGAGATGATGCTCAAGTCGGCAGGCAACATGCATACCCCGAGTGTGATGGCGGTGCTGATATGCATCTGCGATGTGGTGCTCAATTACCTCTTCATCTACGTCATGAAGATGGGCGTGGTGGGAGCTGCCTGCGGCACGGCGCTTGCCTATATCTGCATCTCGCTGCCCAATCTCTACCTCACGGCATGCCGTAACCGGATACTCAATCTGCGTCAGGACAAGGAACCTTTCCGGTGGGTGAAGGAATACCTGCACCATGCCTGCAAGATCAGCATCCCGATTGCCATACAGAATGTCCTGATGAGCGGTGCGCAGATCGTGAGCACCATGATCGTGGCACCATTGGGCAATATCGCCATTGCTGCCCACTCGTTTGCCATCACCGCCGAGAGCCTCTGCTATATGCCGGGTTATGGTATCGGTGATGCCGCCACCACCCTGGTGGGTCAGACGCATGGTGCCGGGCGTACCGATCTCTGCCGCAATTTTGCCTATATGACGGTGGGATTGGGCATGTGCGTGATGGCATTGATGGGAGTGGTGATGTATGTCTTTGCCCCCGAGATGATAGGTGTGCTCTCGCCGGTAGAGAGCATCCGCGAGCTGGGTACTACCTGCCTTCGCATCGAGGCCTTTGCCGAGCCTTTCTTTGCAGCGAGCATCGTAACCTATTGTGTCTGCGTGGGAGCGGGCGATACCCGGAAGCCAGCCGCCATCAATCTGGGTACCATGTGGCTGGTGCGCCTCACCCTGGCTTACGCCCTTTCCAAGAGCTATGGCTTGGAGGGTGTCTGGATTGCGATGGCTACGGAGCTTACCCTCAGAGGCACGCTTTTCCTCATCCGCCTTTACCGGGGTTCGTGGATGAAGAGCTTCCAATGTTAGTTTTACGTTAAGATTTGCAGGTATTGGGGAAGATAATCTCCCAAATGCTTGCAAATCTTTTTTATTTTGTGTAATTTTGCAAGCGGAATATTGGAAATAAGTAATTTATAAATCAATAGCAGATGAAACTAAGAAAGATTTTTGCAGCGTTTCTGCTGTGTTTATCTGTGGGAAGTGCGATGGCACAGATGCCAGCCATTCCTGTGGACAAGAATGTGAAGATTGGTCATCTCGACAATGGATTGACTTACTACATTCGTCACAACAGTTATCCTGAGCATGTAGCCAGCTTCTACATTGCCCAGAAAGTGGGTTCTATCAATGAGAACGATGATCAGCGCGGTTTGGCTCACCTCCTCGAGCACCTCGCCTTCAACGGTACCGATCACTTCAAGGGTAATTCCCTCCAGGATTACCTGCAGAGCATCGGTGTGGAGTATGGTAGAAATCTCAATGCCTATACCAGCGTAGAGAAAACCGTATATTACTTCACCGATGTACCTACTACCCGCCCTACAGCCGTAGATTCATGCATGCTCATCCTCAAGGATTGGAGCAATGGCATCTCTCTTACCGAGGAAGCCATCAATGACGAGCGCGACGTGGTACACAATGAGTACCGTATGCGCATCGTGGGTCAGCAGCGCATGATAGAGCGTTCATTGCCAAAACTCTATCAGAACAACAAGTATGGCTACCGTTTCCCTATCGGATTGATGAGCGTCATCGACGGCTGCAAGCCGGAAACCCTGCGTGCTTACTACCGCAAGTGGTATCGCCCTGACAATCAGGCAATCATCGTCGTGGGTGATGTAGATGTCAACCATATCGAGAGCAAGATCAAGGAGCTCTTCTCGGGCATCAAGGTGCCTGCCAATGCCGCTAAGATAGAGCCGGTGGAAGTAGCCGATAATGATACAGCCATCTACGTAATCGACAAGGACAAGGAGCAGCAGTATGATATCTTCAATATCTTCATGAAGCATCCAGCCATCCCTAATGCGATGAAGGGCGACATGAGCTATCTCATGAAGGGATACATGGACAATGTGGTTACCTCTATGCTGGGTGCACGCTATGCCGAGATTGCCCAGGAAGCTGACTGCCCATTCCTTCAGGCAGGTGCCGACGACGGCGACTTCCTGCTCTCTTCTACCAAGGGTGCCTTCAGTCTTATCGGTGTGGCAAAGCCAGGTAAGGTAAAGGAGGCTTATGCTGCCGTAATGCGCGAGGCAAAGCGCATGCACGACTTCGGATTCACCGCCACTGAGTATCAGCGTGCCAAGGAGGAGTTCCTGAGCCAGGTAGATAAGACACTTGCCAACAAGGATAAGATGAAGAACGAGCAGTTTACCTCTCAATATGTGGATAACTTCATCTCCAACGAGCCAATCCCATCGGTAGAGGACGAGAGTCAGATCTACAAGATGGTAGTACCTCAGCTGCCATTGGAGGCCATCAATGCCTATGCCAAGCAGCTGGTTTGCCAGAGCGATACCAACCTGGTATCGATGGTGCTGATGCGCGAGGCAGAGGGTGCCGTTTATCCTACCGAGAAGGAGCTTGCCGATATCGTGAAGCAGGTGCGCTCTGAGAAGCTGGAGGCATACGTGGACAACGTGAAACAGGAGCCGCTGATGGCTCAGTTGCCTAAGCCAGGCAAGATCAAGAAGACCGTAGAGAACAAACAGCTGGGTTACAAGCAGCTTACCCTTTCCAACGGTGCCAAGGTGGTATTGAAGAAGACCGATTTCAAGGATAATGAGATTCTCTTCTCTGCCAATGCCAAGGTGGGTTATTCTGCTCTCGATAAGAGCGATTACCCTAGCATCATGCTGATGACCGAGGCTTGGGGTGCCAGCGGTTTGGGCAGCTTCTCACGCACCGATCTTGAAAAGGCGCTCGCAGGTAAGCAGGCAGGTGTAGGCTTCTCCATCAAGCCTTACAGCCATGGCCTTTCCGGCAATTCTACTCCTAAGGACGTGGAGACCCTGATGCAGCTCATCTATCTCAAGATGACAGCATTGAGCAAGGATGAGAAGTCGTTCAAGAATCTTCAAAATACCTATGCTACCATATTGGCCAACCAGAGCAACAATCCTAACATGGTATATCAGGATTCATTACAGAGCACCCTTTATCTGGGTAGCAAGATTGCCCGCATTCCTACTTCCGATGAGATCAAGGCCATCAACTACGATCGCCTGATGGCGCTTGCCAAGGAGTATTACGGCAATGCCAAGGACTTCACCTTCTACTTCGTGGGCAACTACGATGAGAAGACCCTCCTTCCGCTCATCGAGCAGTATATTGCCAGCTTGCCAAACAATGGCTTCAAGCTGAAGAACAAGGAGATTCCATACGCCAAGGGCGAGGTGAAGAACAACTTTACCAAGGCGATGGCCAATCCTCAAACCCAGGCATCAGAGATATGGAGCACCAAGTTGCCATTCTCTATGCAGAACATGGTACTGGCAGATGTAACCTCCCGACTGCTGGAGATGCAGTATCTGCGCACCATCCGTGAGCAGTTGAGTGCAGCTTACCATGCAGGAGCCACCTTCGGCATGCTCCGCGATTTCGACGACAAGGCAGCCATCAGCATCACCGCCAATGCCGGCTTGAATCCGGAGAAGGCCGATACCGCCATTACCTATTTCTTCAAGGGTGTAGAAGAGGTAGAGAAGCAGGTAGATGCTGCCGACTTGCAGAAGGTGAAGGAGATTCTCCTGAAGCAGGCAGGTGTAGATGAGAAGAACAATGCTTATTGGCTCGGCGTTCTTGCCAACTATACAGGTCTCGGTTTCGATAACCATACCGGCTACAAGGAGTTCGTGAAGAACCTCCGTGGCCAGCAGGTTTCCGACTTCCTCAAGAATGTACTCATGAAGAGCGGCAACCATGTCGAGGTAATCATGAAGGCTGAGAAGAGCCAGGAATAATATCCCCGCTGGGATATCATTCCGGTCAGCATAGAAATCAAAAAGTCCCGTTGAACGATTTTACTCGCCAACGGGACTTTTTGCCTTTTTTTTCTCTTTGTGGTATCAAAGAGTCATTCTGAAAATAATCTTTTTTACGTAATTTCCTTTCTCTCTTACGTAATTTTTCTCAAGAGCACTCTCTTGCGAAAGTTACCCTTAATCATTCTTCTTCGCCTTAGAAGCAAGAGCCTCACGGCGATCGTTGAGAATCTCTCGGCACTTGTTCAATGCCATATTCTCACTCATTGTGTTGACCTTAATTAAATCATTCATAACCTATTGTGATTTTGTTAACGGTGCAAAGATAGGGCTTTCTTATCATATTCGGGTACACTTTTTGATAAATTTATGCTAATAATCGTTCTTTTTTGATGTACGTCAAAAAAAAGAAACATTTATACCTTTTTCTGAACGATATTTGAACCTTTCGCCATCTCTTTCGTCTAAGAAAATAGCAAATAATGATGAAAAGTGAGTTTTGTTTAAACGAAAGTTACAATTATAATAAATAGAAAGTAAAAAATGAGAAAGGTATTTTTAATGGCTGCCCTGGTGCTTGCCAGCACTTCCGGCAGCAATGTATGCGCAATGAATGAAGCTGTTCAGGAGGCTTCACTTTCTGAATTGATGCCTGTGAAGAAAACAACTAAAAAGACATCGAAGAAGAAAACAACAGCCAAGAAGACAACAGCCAAGAAGACAACAGCCAAGAAGACCACTTCTTCATCTACAGCAACATCTTCAGCTGCGGCATCTACTCCTACCACATCTACTTCTACTTCGGCTACCACTAATAGTGGTTATTCTGCAGGAAGCGTAGTGGCAGGCGTATTAGGCGGTTTGCTGGGTGGCGGCACTACTACCGGCAGCAGCATCATCAATGGCATTCTGAACAATGTGATAGGTTCAGCCACCTTCTCGCAGGCAGATCTCTGCGCCCATACCTGGAAGTACAGCAAGCCGGGTTGCGCCTTCACCTCAGAGAACCTGCTGGCAAAGGCTGGCGGCGAGATTGCAGCCAGCAAGGTAGAGGAGGATCTGAGCAAGTACTACAGTAAGTTCGGCTTCAGCAAGAGCAATACCTACTTTACCTTCAAGACCGATGGCACCTTTGCTGCCAAGATCGACGGCAAGTCATGGAACGGCACCTATACCTTCGATGAGAAGACGCATGCCATCCAGCTGAAGGGTTTGCTGTTGAGTGCTTCAGGTTTTGCCACCCGCACTGCCAATGGCATCAGCCTGCTTTTCGAGCAGAAGAAGCTGCTCACCCTGGTCAAGACCCTGAGCAAGCTGAATCTTACCGGCAGCACTACGATGAGTGCCGTGAGCAGCATTGTGGATAACTACGATGGCGTGCGCATTGGCTTCGAGATGACGAAGTAAGATTGATTGCACTATAAGATTTAAGATTTTTAGAAGAATGAGTATTTCTTGTATTCTTAATTAAAAACTATATTCAGCAGTGTTGAACTTATGTTCAGTAGTGCTGAACTTGTATTCCACAGTGTTGAACTTAAGTTCAGCACTGCGGAACATAATTTTCTTAGTGGATTACAAACATTTACACAGTGAAGAAACTAATATTTCCTAGTGAGATAAAAAAAAAGTATTCGAAGGGGAAGCAATTAAAAAATAAAGACTTTGTCTCGACTTGATATCGTCGGGACAAAGTCTTTTATAGATACTTTTCTTGATGTTTTTTACATGCCAATCGTTAATGGTTGCATCTTCACATCCTTGCTGTTGGTGCCCACCATGATTTCGAAATCGCCAGGCTCCAAGATGTGCTTCAATTCGGCATTATAGAACTTGAGCATCTCTGGGGTGATGTCGAAACTTACTTCTCGGCTCTCACCTGCTGCCAGGTGGATGCGATGGAAGCCCTTTAGCTCTTTGATAGGGCGAGAGATGGAGCATACCATATCGCGGATGTAGAGCTGTACCACCTCGTCGGCATTCCAGTTGCCTGTGTTTTGTACCGTGATGGTGGCTGTAATCTTCTCATCATTCTTCCAGGCATCAGCCTCATTCGTAGCGATAGATGCTTGGCTTTGACTCAAGCGCAAATCGCTGTAAGAGAAGGTGGTGTAGCTAAGTCCATATCCAAATGGATAGAGCGGACCATTACTTACGTCCAGATAGTTGCTGGCATACTTGGCGAAGCGAGGGTTGTCGTCAGGTACAGGGCGTCCTGTGTTCTGGTGGTTATAGTAGAGAGGCTCCTGACCCGTGGTCTTTGGTAGGGAAGTGGTGAGTTTGCCCGATGGAACCTTGTCTCCGAAGAGTACATCGCAGATGGCATCGCCCACTTCTGATCCGCCAAACCATACGTTCATGATGGCAGGCACATGCTCTTTCTCCCAAGTCAATACCGTTGGGCGACCAGAGAAGTTGAGAAGCACAACAGGTTTACCTAGTTTCACTAGTTCGGCTAATAGTTCGTGTTGCACATCAGGCATCTCCAGATTGGTGCGTGAGCCGCATTCGCCGCTCATGTCGGCACTTTCTCCCATAGCACATACGATGATATCGGCATCTTTGGCTACCTTTATGGCCTCTGCCTTCAGTAGCTCGTTGTCACCACGTTGCATCGGCTTGTCAAACTCGCCATTCTTCTGCAGCTGTGCATCTCTCCAGATATTGCTACCCTGTGCATAGAGCAGTTCAGCCTTGCCCTTGAGGGCTTGCTGCATAGCTTCCTTGAGGGTGGTATATTTCTCTGGTACTTGTGCCACACTCCATGTGCCAGCAATATTGTTGCGGGTGTCGGCGAGCGGACCTATCAGAGCCACTTTTCCTTCCTTCTTCAGTGGCAGGATGTTGTTCTCATTCTTTAATAATACAAAGGTCTCGGCAGCCACGTCCCTTGCCACCTTGCGGTTATCCAGGGTGTAAATGTCCTTTTTGCTGCGCTTGGTGTCGCAGTAGCGGTAAGGATCCTTGAAGAGTCCCAATCGGTATTTTGCCTCCAGTACTCGGCGGCAAGCCTGGTTGATTTCCTCCTCGCTCACCTTGCCCTCCTTCACGCTTTGGGCTAGATGTTGTACATATGCCTTGGCGCACATATCCATGTCGGTGCCTGCATGCAGAGCCTCTTCGCCAGCTTGTTTCAGGTTTTGGGCGGTACCATGCTGCAATATTTCGGCTATACTGGCATAGTCGGTTACGAGCATGCCGTTAAATCCCCAGCGGTTTCTCAACACGTCGGTCATCATCCATCGGTTGGCAGTGGCTGGCACGTAGTCGATGAGATTGAAGGATGACATTACTGTGGCAACTCCTGCCTTCACTACTGCTTCGTAAGGGGGGAGGTATTGGTTGAACATGCGTACGTGGCTCATGTCGGTGGTGTTGTATTCCTTGCCGCTCTCCACCGCTCCATAGAGGGCAAAGTGTTTGAGGCAGGCTAGCATCTTGTTGTTGTCGGCTATGAATCCGTTGCCCTTAGCCCACATCTTGGAGGCGGTTTCGCCCTGATAGCCTTGGGTCAATGCTGCCCCGAGCACGCCACTCAGATATGGATCCTCGCCGTTGCCCTCGCTGATGCGACCCCAGCGAGCATCGAGTGCCACGTCTACCATCGGCGAGAATGTCCAGTTGATTCCATCGGCTGTAGCCTCTTTTGCCGAGATGGCTCCCACGTGCTTCATTGCCTCAGTGTCCCAAGAGCAGGAGAGGGCGAGAGGGATAGGGAACATGGTCTCATAACCATGAATCACGTCCATACCCACGAGCAATGGTATGCCCAGTCGGCTCTTCTTGATGGCGATGTCTTGCAATGCCTTGATCTTGTCGATGCCCTTGATGTTGAACACACCACCCATATTGCCTGCTGCTATGTCGCCGCCCACTTGGGTGTTGAGTGCTCCGCCGGTAGTGATGTCGCCAGCCACCATCAGGTTCAGCTGTCCTATCTTCTCCTGCAGGGTCATCTTCGCCATCAGTTCGTCCACGAATTCCTTCATTGGCTTGATTTTCGTAGCCATAGCCGGACTTATCGTCAGCATAGCTACCACGAGTGTTGCTAAGATTGTCTTTTTCTTCATACCTTATTATATATGTTATTGTTTATTCCTTATCTTCTGCAAAGATACTAATATTTTCGATAAGTTGGTGATGTGAAGTGTTAAAATGTGGAGAAAAGTGGAGGGGAGAAAAGGCGATGCTTCTGCTAGCTAGATATTTAAGGAAAAATGCATATCTAGAAAAAGTGGACTCAAAATGAAAGATTTTCTTGATTTCTATCCACGGAAGTTTGGCGATTTCGATATTATTTATTACTTTTGCATCCGATAAACAATTAAGAACATTTGAAAACCAAGATAATATTCTATGATTAAAGCAATGAAAATAATATGCCTCATGTGCATGCTGCTCTTGGCACCTGCACTGCTGGTTAGCGAAAATGCCCTCAGGGCAGGCGAAAACAAGGAGACCGAGGCTCTCTACGATAGTCTGGACAATGCCATTGCCCAGACAGCTCAGTATGTGAAGCAGAGAGAGGCGCGCATAGCCCAGTTGGAGAGTAAGCTGATGAAGGCTCGCTCCCCTAAGACTCAGTATGACCTGGCTTATGCTCTCTTTGAGGAATATCGCTCCTATAAGAACGACCTAGCCATAAAGTATATCAATCGATGCATCGACCTAGCCCATAAGAATGGCAACCAGCAGCAGGAGGGCAATGCCAAGGCTCTGTTCGCCTTTCAGGAATCCACCACAGGTGATTACGCAGAATCATACGATGTGCTGAAAACCATTGACCCTGCGAAACTCGATTCCGCAGGACTGCGCAATTACTACTGGGCTTATCAGCATCTCTATGGCGAGATGGCTTATTATGCCAATGTGGATTTTCTCAAGAAGTATTATCGTGAAAAACATGAGGGCTATATCAAGAAGGCTGAGAGCCTGTTACAGCCCACCGACGACCGCTATCTGCAACTCCGGGAAGTGAGACTCAGAGATAGCGGAAAAATGCAGGAAGCATTGAAAATCAATGACAAGCGCCTCTCGCTTACCAGTCCTGGTACCCATGAGTATGCCATCGTTACCTTCTATCGTGCCATTATCTATAAGTTGCAGAATCAGCTTTCGGAATATCGTCATTATCTCCTCCTTTCTGCTATCAGTGATGTGAAATTGGCGGTAATGGATCAAGGTTCGCTCTGGGAACTTGCCAATATCTTGGGTGTGGATTCTGATGCTAACGAGCAGCAGTTGGCTCGCTCTTACGAGTACATCAAGTTTGCCTGGCAGTCTGCCACCATCTTTGGTACGCCTATCCGCAGCCGTCAGATTATACCTGTGCTCACCACCATAGAGGAGAATTTTCAGAAGCAGCTTGCCACCACCAATCGCAATCTGAAGATAGCCATCTGTTGGATCGTCCTGCTGGTGCTCTTGGTACTGGGCTTGCTCTTCTATGTGAACAAGCAGCGCCAGCGCATAGCCGCTGCCCTCCACAAGCAGAAACTCACCAACCGAGAACTCCAGAATGCCAACGAGAGACTGGAGAGGGCTGTGCAGCAACTCAATGCTGCCAATGAGCAGCTCAATGCAGTCAATGAGAGCTTGAACCAGGTGAACGGAGATCTGAACGAGAGCAATAAGATGAAGGAGGTGTATATAGGCAGATTCCTGCGCCTCTGCGCCTTGTACGTGGACAAGATAGAGACCATGCGCAAGCGAGTCATCAAACTGTTGAAGGCACGTGAGCTCACCAAGTTGCTCACCATGATGCAGACCGACCATGAGTATGTGGGCGAGCTATACGACCATTTCGACTCTGCCTTCCTCAAGCTCTTCCCTAACTTTGTGGAGGAATTCAATGCCCTCCTCAAGCCCGAGGAACGCATCGTATTAGAGGATGACCGCAAGCTCTCTACCACCATTCGCATCTTCGCCCTCATCCGTCTGGGCATTGAGGATAGCTCCAAGATAGCCGAGTTCTTGCACTATTCAGTGAATACCATCTATAATTATAGAGCCAAGGTAAAGAATGGTGCCCTCTGCGATAGGGAGGAATTTGAGAATAAAGTGAAGATGATAGGAATGAAATAATGTTTTTCGTAGTATCATGATATGAAAAGTCCCGATGTAGGAAATTCTGCATCGGGACTTCTTGACTTATTTTAATTCAAATGTTTTCTTGAGCTTCAGATTATCTGCGGCATTACCTACGAGTGCCTCAAATAGTCCAGCCTCTGCCTTCCAAGATGCAGTGGCTTCGTCATAGTAGCTCAGAGCATCCTTCTGGATAGTGATGTTCACATCCTTGTTGTCGCCAGGCTGTAAGTATATCTTCTGGAATCCTTTCAACTCCTTGTAAGGGCGATCAATGGATGACTTCACATCGTGGATGTAAAGCTGTACCACCTCGGCGCCAGCTCGCTTGCCCACATTCTTCACATTGACGGTGAAGGTGATTACATCGCCCACATAGCCTCGGGCATAGTCCACGCTGATACCTTCCTTGCTGAGTCGAGCCTTCAAGCCATCGAGTGGCAAAATCTCCTTCTGTACCTTGAGCGAAGAGCTACCGCCACCCACGGTCATCATCTTGATGGCATTCTCGCCCACTACAAGCACCTTCTTAGCCTTCTTCACGTCGATAGGCAGCACATTCTTCTTGTTTTTTAAGAGTACGATGCCTTCCTCGGCTACTTGCTTGGCTGTGGCATAATGCTGGTCGGAGCAGAGGAATCCGTGAGGCTTGTCAGGATTCATCGTGGTGCGGTAGAAGAGGCGCAATACGCGGCGCACTTTCTCATCCAGCTCCTTGGTGGAGTATTTGCCCTCCTGTATTCCTTTTATATAAGGTGTGGCGAGGTAGTAATTGTCGTAGGCATTGCTGGCTCCCCAAGAGAGGCCATTGGTCCAGGAGCCAAACTCCATGTCAAGCCCATTCTTTACGGATTGGTCAGTATCGTGGGCTCCACCCCCCCCAGTCGCTCACCACTACGCCGTCAAACTTCCAGTCGCCCTTCAGTATCTTATTGAGTGTCCACTGGTTGTGGCAGTTGTTGCTGTGATTGCTGTGCCATTGTGGTGCTCATTGCCGATGCACAAAGCACACACGTCATATTCAAATGTTTCATATACTTTGTTGTTTATTGCTATATTTATGTTAGAAATTCGTTTTGTTTGCAAAATTAGTAAATAATAAGAGAAAAATCAACCCTATGTGCGGCGAAAGTGGATGAGTGTAAAAGTCACTATTGTGATAAATGCTTGCTAGATAGAAAATTATATCGAATAAGGGGAATCCTAAAAGTGGATTAAGATGAATTGAAAAAAAGTATCATATTTCCAATTATCCAGAAGAAGCGGTGAGATGAAACCTATTCAAGACATCTTTATAGCATCCACTTTCATGTATGAAATGTTATGACGTAAATGATTGATAATCAGTAATGATATCTGTTTGGTAAGCTAAAAATATCCACTTATCTCTTGAAGTGTCTTGTAAATATCGAAAAATCATATTACAATACTGCGTTAAATTAATATTTAATCGTCTGTAAATCAATAACTTATATTAA
>OLSD01002394.1_pt1 | contig 13242 bp, 10 predicted proteins | sample 1672211 | NCBI WGS metagenome assembly OLSD01 (sample SAMEA3136659, study PRJEB25190) | human gut metagenome | reverse complement strand
GCCTTGTCAAAGGCGGGAAAAGAACACGAAGTGTTCGAAATGTGAATGTGTGGGAGGGGCGCCTGAATAGTTACATAACAAAAATGGCGGCTCTCATAGGAGGGCCGCTATTATTTTGACGATCCATTGCACCAAAATGAGGATTACCGCCAAATAAACATATTCTAACCGGAAAGAAAGAGCGTGAAACCGCAAATTTGTTTTCCTGCGGAGAATCCGTTCCATCGTCTGCGTCACCATAAAAATGACATAGAGAAGAAAGCAGAACGGGACGACCGGATGATACAAGAACGAATGAATCAGGTCGCCTTTTAAAAGGGAGACAAAGGCACGCGTCCCGCCGCATCCCGGACAGGGAAGACCGGTGACAAAATGAAACAGGCAGGGAGGCAGCCAGTGGGTCGGATGGATCCATCCGATATTGTAAAAAAGTGCAAGAATGGTAAAAGGGATAAGCAGAAGCCATCCTACAAAGAACAAAATGTCGTTGGCAGAATGTCTTCTGCCGGCGTGGCTTTGAATCGTTGAAAACATAAAATCTCTCCTTTGCAGAAAAGTATAGCAAATAAAGTGAAGAACTGTCAATCAATAAATAGTGCAGCACGATCATTTTGCGCCAGATATATCAATTTATTGACAAAATAACACAATGCATTTTTGGAAAAAATGATGTAAAATTAAAATAATTTTAGATCGCTGAAAAAGCAGAAGGAGGACACCATGAATCAATCAAAGAAGAAAGTGCTTGCAGTTCTGATGGTAGCCTCAATGGCAATTCCTACGGGGATGGCTCCTGTATCAGATGCGGCAAAAAAAAGTCAAATTTAACAAAACCAATATTACAGTTAAAGTTGGCAAAAAGGCAAAAGTCACATTGAAAAATGCGGCGAAAAAAGCAAAGGTAACTTGGAAGATCTCCAATAAGAAAGTTATCAAACTTACCAAAAAGAGCAAAAAATATGCGGTAGTGAAAGGCGTAAAAAAAGGAACAGCAACGCTGAAAGCGACGTATAAAAAAGGGAAGGTGAAGAAAATTTTAAAATGCAAAGTTAAAGTGGAAAAAGACGCAGCGAAAACGACAGCTTCAGTGGCTCCGGGAACATCAGCGCCAACACAACCTGCAACACCAGCAACACCAGCAACATCTGCAACGCCAACGCAGTCTGCAGCAGCACCAACGCAGTCTGCAGCAGCATCAACAGAAATGCCAACAACGGTGCCTACAACAGCACCATCATTGGTAAAAGTTGCTCCAAAAGTGGACAGTAAAGAAGCATACAGTTACTTCAATGACTATACCCTTGGTTATGATACCAAAGAAGAGAAAGTTGTTGCTTACAAAAATGGTGCGCAGATGTCCTTGGAAGAGGCAGGTGCCAAAGTATATGACAATTTTGGTGACAATGTATTTGAACAGCAGACCGCTTCCAATAATTGGGATACGCCGGCGATCAAATTGACAGCGCCATTGCAGTATACAACAGCAGACGGAACAGTACATGATATTGACAGTATGCTGACAAACTTTGATTTCATCGCTGATCCAACGGCATTGGATAACTCAGATGTTGATGGAAAATTATATGTATATGGAACCAATGAAGGATTTGATTATGCAGATGGAAAATTGGCAGCAAACTCTTACAGCAATCATTCCTTGAGCATTCTTTCCACATCCGATATGGTAAACTGGACTGATGAAGGTCTTATGGATAATGGAAACCTTACGAATCTTCCGGATTCTGCACTTGCGAAGAACAAAGTGACAAATAAATGGACAACAAAGGCATGGGCACCATCTGCATTGAAGATTGATGGTGACGGTGACGGCGAGGATGAATATTACGTATTTTATACCGATGGTGGTGGCGTTGGGTATGTACGTGGAGACTCACCGGTTGGACCATGGTATGATGATCTTGGAAAGAAATTATTTACTTCCCAGTCTGAGGGATGCAGCGGCGTAAAATGGTGCTTTGACCCGGCAGTTCTTGCGGATGACAAAGGCAACGCTTATGTATACTTTGGCGGTGGAAATGATGAAGAAAAATACGTTCAGACCGGACGTGTATGTAAATTGAAATTCGAAAAGGGTACCGGAAAAGTATCATCGGATGGTGTGCCACAGATTCTGGACACATTCTGCTTCTTTGAAGACGGGGAGATCAACCAGATTGACGGCAAATATATCTATTCTTATTGTACAAACTGGGATGTAAAGAAAGATACACCATATGTAGGTGCAGTACAGATTGCAGCATATATTTCTTCCGATCCGATGAACATCGCGTTCTTCCCGGATAAAGTAGGGCAGACAAAATATACAGATGACAAGGGAGTTGCTCATAATTTCCTTGGAACAATTCTTGATAACCCAAGTAAACTGTATGGTGAGACATATAACAACCATCATCATATGCAGAATTTTAAGGGACACAACTACATCTTCTATCACTCAACAGCGTTAAGCAATACGTTGTATCGTGACAGCAAGCAGTATCGTAACCTTCATGTCAACGAGATTGATATTGACATGGATAAAGAGACTATCGATATTAAGCCTTCTTACCAAGGCGCAAAACAGCTTGAAAACTTCAATCCATACACCAATCAGGATGGAAGTGTAAGATATGTTAATGCAACAACAGCTTCTAAGAGTGCCGGTGTGAAATCACTGCGTGATGACCGCACAGTAATGCAGTCTTACAATGGTTCACCGATGGTATTGGATCAGATTAATACCGGTGACTGGACAAAGATCAGTGGAGTAGACTTTGGCGCAAACGGACTTAAGAGCATTAGTGCAGAAATTGCAGCAGCAAATGACGAAGGACAGATTGAAGTTTATCTTGATGATCCAACCGTACCTGCAAACCGCATTGCGCGCATTGGCCTTCTTGATACCAAGAAACTTTATGCATTCAGTACAGCAGATATTGAAAAAGAAGTAACAGGTGTACATGACGTATACTTTGTATTCCGTGGTACTGGTTATAACGTAGCATCTTGGGCATTCTCTGAAAAAGACACACCGGAGCTCCCAGACCTTTCAGCAAGACCAACTGTTGCTCCAATTCCAACAATGAATCCAAACCTTGCGACAGGATGGAATGCAGACAAAACGGAATACGCTATTCCAATCACAGAAGAAAATGTTGAGGCAGAAGGGGGAGCAAGTGCAGAAGTAGATATGTATAACGGACAGGCATCCCTTACTTACAACGGACAGTATCCGGGCGTGTGGTTCAATATGCCGGAAGAATTGACAGATACAAAATTTTCGTCGATTGAGATCAAATACGATCGTCTTGGCGCGGAAGATAAATTTGGATGCGCTTCACGATACAAAGACGCTCAGGATAAGGATGTTGAAATACAGTGGGCAGGAACAGATGCACCATTTAATCCGTTAGAACATTCAAAAGTGATTGAGCTGAATAAAGAGAAAGAATTATATCGGTTCAAAATCTTTGGTGATGGTGCCGATGAGGCAGGATTTATTATCAAAGCAGTTATTTTGAAACGATAAACAAAATATAGTTTAGAGGATTATGGTACTATTGTAAAACAAAAGCCGCCGCACGGGTGTTACCCGGTGTGGCGGCTTTTAAAATGGTGCGCCCGGCGGCGCATATTTCGTTATATATAATGTTTATAATTCTTTGCTTTAAGGTGTCAAACTTTTCGAAAATAAGCGGGAGTGTCAAGAAGCAGCATTGGTGGTATAATACAATAAGTAAGTAGGCATGCAAAGTTATGGAAATGGAGGAAAATATATGAGTAAATTTGGATTGCGTAAACTGGGATTTGGAATATTGTTATTTGGCATGGCGGTGTGCTGCTATACGGCTTCGCCTGTAAAGGCGGCGGAAACGGATGTGCCGATCGATAATAAGACATTTCCGGATGCCACATTTTTGAAATATGTTGGTAGATTTGATAAAAGCGGCGATGGAAGATTGTCAGAAAGTGAGAGAAACGCAGTAAAGGAAATCGTTGTAAATGTTGATCCTTTCAGCAGTCAAACCAAAATCACCTCTCTTGCAGGGATTGAGTATTTTCCAAATTTAACGGTATTAGAATGCGAAAGTAACAGTCTGGCCGGTTTAGATGTGACGAAAAATAAAAAGCTGCAGGAATTGAATTGTGATAAGAATAACTTGCAAAGTTTAGATGTAAGTCAGAATACGGAATTAATCAAGTTACAGTGCAGGTATAATCAATTGCCGGGTCTGGATGTGACAAAGAATACAAACCTGCAGAAATTATGGATTTATGAAAATCAAATCTCAAGTATTGATTTGAGTAAGAATACAGAATTGGTGGAGCTGGCATGTGGAAACAATCCGCTGACGAGTTTAGATGTAAGTCAGAATACGAAATTAGAAGGTTTGCATGTGTATAATACACAAGTGACAGCTTTGGATCTCAGCAATATGACAAATCTGACTACGCTGGCGTGCTATAACAATAACCTGACGAGTTTAAATATAAGTGGAGATACCGCATTAAAAACACTAAGCTGCTATCAGAACAGATTGACAAGTCTGGATATAGGTGATAGTTCGGAATTAACCGACGTATCATGTAGTCAAAATGGGATCACAGAGCTGGATCTAAGTCAAAATACGCAGCTGGAGAACTTGCATTGCGCAAATAATAGTTTAACGACTCTGGATGTCAGCAAGAATCTGAACATAACGAGTTTAGATTGTGGAAGTAACAAGTTGACTACACTGGACTTAAGAACTAATATAAAACTTGAATATTTGCGTTGTGTATATAATAAATTGACAAGTCTGGATGTCAGTGCCAATACGGCATTGCAATCTTTATATACTTCACATAATACATCCCTCAAGAGCCTTGATGTGAGTAAGAATCCGGAATTGGTTAATTTGGTCTGCGAAAATAATGGATTGACAAGTCTGGATGTCAGTGCCAATACAAAGCTGTATATGCTGCAATGTTCGAGTAATAAATTGAAAAGTCTTGATGTGAGTAAAAATCAGAGTCTTAGCACGTTGGACTGTAATGATAATGAGATTGATGGTCTGGATATCAGACAAAATACAAGCTTGTCTTCCATGAATTTTTCCATTAATCCGATCAAGGTATTAAAAGTAACAGACAAGTATTCGGATAGAAATTTGGAAGGCAGTATTATGATGTACGATACCGTTGAGATCGATATGGGACAGATTTCCGGCTGGGACGTAAATAGTATATCAAATATAACCGGCGCAACATTGGCGGACAATGTTTTGGTATTTGATCCGATGGCAGAAGAAGTTACTTATACTTATGACTGCGGATACAATTGTATCATGACTGTACATTTGTATATTAGATTGAATCAGTATCAGATAACCTATGAGTTAGATGGTGGAACAAATGCGGCAGCAAACCCGGCATCCTATTATCCGCTTCCGACAGCGACGGCATTGCAGGAACCGGTAAAAGCGGGCTGTACCTTTGATGGCTGGTATACGGATGCGGCATTTACATCAAGGATAACCGAGATACCGAAGGGACATGTTGGTAATATGACACTCTATGCAAAATGGACAAAGGTGGCGAAACCGAGTCCAAGCCCGACGCCGACAACTCCGGCCACGCCAAGCCCAACGCCGACAACCCCGGCAGTGCCAAGTCCGACGCCGACGACCCCGGCAGCGCCAAGTCCAACGCCGACAACCCCGGCCACGCCAAGCCCGACACCGACAACTCCGGCAGCGCCAAGTCCGACGCCGACAACTCCGACACAGAGTGCAACGCCTGCGCCAACACAGCAGCCGACCGAAGCACCGGTAGAGGAAGGGAACGAAGAAGGAACATTTATTAAAGACAGTCAGGGATCGACGTTCAAAATAACGAATGCGGATTCGGAAAATCCGGAAGTGCAGTATGAGGCACCTGCAAAAAATGCCAAAGGAAAAGTAAAAGTTCCGGCATTTGTAAAAGTGAATGGAGTGACCTACCAAGTGACATCTGTTTCCGGTAAAGCATTTAAGGGAAATAGTAAAGTTACTAAGATCATAATCGGAAAGAATGTTACAAAAATTGGGAAAAAGGCGTTTTCCAAATGTAAGAAGCTGAAATTGCTTGTCATTAAGTCGCGTAAGCTGAAGACAAAGAATGTTGCGAAGAACGCATTTAAGGGCATCACAAAGAAAACGACCGTGAAAGTGCCGAAATCGAAGATTAAGGCATACCGCAAACTGCTGCGGAAAAAAGGACTCAGCAGTAAAGTGAAAGCCATAAAACGAGTTTATAGTTCGCAGGAAGTGTAATAATTGAGAAAATCGTTGTCAAGTGATGGAAACTTATGGTCTGCCAATGATAGAACAGTCTTATTGCATAAAACTCGATATTTATAAATCACACTGCTTCGCAGTGAGGGGTTGTCGCACTAAGTGATTAGTGTGGCAGCCCCTTCTAATGCAAACTGCGTCCTGCCGCCGAGGTGAAGCCGAGGGACGCTGCTTTGTCGAGGGGGCACTGCCTTTCTGGCATTACGGTCAAATCCTAGGTTTTTCTTCTAGTTGTACCGTAATTTCTTCCTCTTTTTTGCCACTTTTTTACAATTTTTGTTTTTTTACGGTATTTTGCCTTGTTTCACGCAGAATAATACCGTAATAATTTCCGCTTTTTTACAACTGTTTCCTATTATTTACAAATTTTACGGTAAAACCGCGTTCTGTAAAAAACTTTTTACCGTAATTCTTTTTGAGCGACTTCCCCTCCACGCAGACAGTTATGCAATTGCGACTTATTTTTCTAAAAGTAATGGAAAAACCCCTTGACACCCACCAAAATCCATGATATGATAACAAAGGTACAAAAAGCAGAGTTATCCACTCTCACCTTGCCGCAATTGCGCGCGCAATGGTCAAACCAATTTTTTCATACATTTGAATGAAGAATTTCTGTGGATAGCTGGCTTTAAAAACAGTTATCTTTTTTTATTTCATTTGGAGGTGCGAATCATCAGCGAATTAATGATTAATGAGCAGATCCGTGACAAAGAAGTCCGCGTGATCGGCCAGGACGGAGAACAGCTTGGAATTATGTCAGCCAAAGAGGCTTATTTGATGGCAAAAAATGCAGAACTTGATCTGGTTAAAATTGCCCCGGGTGCCAAACCACCGGTATGCAAGATTATCAATTACGGAAAATACCGTTATGAGCAGGCTAGACGTGAAAAGGAAGCAAAGAAAAAACAAAAAACCATCGATGTGAAAGAAATTCGTCTTTCACCAAACATTGATACTAACGATTTGAATACCAAATCCAATCAGGCTCGTAAATTCTTGTCCAAGGGAGACAAAGTGAAAGTTACGCTTCGTTTCCGCGGCCGTGAGATGGCGCATAAGGATGTTGGTCGTGAAGTGCTGAACGCATTTTTTGAGAAATTGGAAGATGTGGCAGTTATCGACAAAGATCCGAAGATGGAAGGAAGAAGCATGATCATGTTTTTAACAGCCGCAAAATAATGATAGAGCATTTGGCACTATCAAATATAAATGGAGGAAATACATTATGGCAAATCAGAAAATGAAAACAAAAAGAGCCGCTGCAAAGCGATTCAAAGTAACTGGAACAGGTAAACTGGTTCGTAATAAGGCATACAAAAGCCACATTTTGACAAAGAAAACAACAAAGAGAAAAAGAAATCTCAGAAAATCTACTTTGGTTGATGAGACAAACGTTAAGACAATGAAGAAGATTATGCCTTACGCATAATGATGGGTTACTTGAACGCAATTAGGAGGTAAATAGAAATGGCTAGAATTAAAGGCGGATTAAACGCAAAGAAAAAACATAAAAGAGTTTTGAAATTAGCAAAGGGTTACAGAGGCGCTAGATCTAAACAGTATCGTGTTGCAAAACAGTCTGTTATGCGTGCTTTGGAGACATCTTATACAGGTAGAAAACAGAGAAAAAGACAGTTCAGACAGCTTTGGATCGCTCGTATCAACGCAGCAGCCCGCATCAATGGACTTTCTTACAGCAAATTCATGCATGGCTTGAAACTTGCAAGCGTTGATGTGAACCGCAAGATGCTTTCTGAGATGGCTATCAGCGATCCGGAAGGATTTGCTACATTGGTAGAAGTTGCGAAAAGCAAACTTGCATAAGACAGAACAATAACAATGAATCATAAGGGTACTTCAGATATTGAGGTGCCCTTTCTATTTGACTTAAGGGGGAAATGACATGGCATCGCAAAAAAATAAAAAACAACTGGTATGGCTTCTTTTGACAGCTTTATTTTTCACGCAAATGCCTGCAAATGAGGCAAAAGCGCAGACGACACTTCCATCCGGGACACCATATCCTGCAGTCTCATCCGCGCCGTCGCAAATTCCGACTACAACTGTAGAACCAAATATGCCATTATATACACCAGCCGGCATATCTCCGACGCCATCTGCCGATGTGCTTCCTTCGACGACACCGACTGTCACGCCGGCAGCGACGTCATTTACCCTGTTAAATAAAAATGTCTCGAAGCATGTCAGCAAAAAGAAAGTGCAATATCAGATCCATTCGTATGTGACGGACACTGTGGCGTTGAAAACATCATTGAAAGCCACATTTGAACCGATTGGCGAGACCGTTTCGCTGTGCCGCCGCGGAATATTGAAAATAGAAAAAAACGGACAGGTAAAATGCTTGAAAAAAGGGCAGTCCAAAGCACAGAACTGCCAGATAAAGGTGACAGAAGCAGAGGGAGAGCGAATCTTTACCGTAAAAATCCGATTTGACAAGAAACTGGAAAATAAAGGGAAAAATGCGGAGCTTGTGTATCAGGGAAAACAGGCCCGGATACGCACAAATTATAAAATGAGCCGTTTGACATTGACCTCCTCCAACAAAAAAGCAGCGACCGTTGATAAAAAGGGAAAGATTACGGCGCGCAAAAAAGGAAAGACGACCATAAGTGTAAAAGTCAAAGGCTCTGAAAAAAATGAGATTAAAATACGTATCACGGTAAAAGAGGAGCCGTGGATCGTCAATGTCAAAGACAGCAAGTATACGTATGAGGACATGACGTCAGATCTCAGAAAACTTGCGTGGAAATACCGAGGGAAAGCCTCTTTGCAGAATATCGGAACCAGCGAAGACGGGCGTGCGATCTGGTGCCTCCGCATCGGAAGTCCGTATGCTTCCAAAAAATATTTGATCAATGGTGGAATTCATGCGAGAGAATGGCTCAACTGCCAGATGCTCACACACAAAAGTGAAGAAATTTTGCGGGAATACGCGGATTACAAGAGTGCGCTTAAAGGGAAATGCATTTATATCATTCCGATGATCAATCCGGACGGCGTAACCATTTCCCAATTTGGTTTTGATGCCATCCGCAATCCCAAACTGCGGAAAATCTGTAAAAAGACGAAAAATTCCGCACGGACATGGAAAGGCAACGCCCGTGGGGTAAACTTAAACTTTAACTGTCCGGGCGGCTGGAATAAAAAAGGAAAATCAAAAAAGGCGGACGGACTTTCTTATCCGGGGAAAAAGGCGGCATCCGAAAAGGAAACCCGTGTGATGATGAACTTTGTCAATCGTAATTCGGGCTGGAAGGCATCCTTGAACTATCATTCCACCGGAAGTATTCTTTATTGGAACTACAATGTAGAATCCGAGGCATCGCTCTATGAACGCCAAAAAAACCTTGCGACCAAGGTGAATGGATTTACACACTACCGCCTGATGCCCAAATCCATCAGTACCGATCCGAACGGTGGATTTGGGGACTGGCTCATTTACAATAAGAAAATACCGAATGTGACCGTGGAAACCGGCTCTGTCATGGCGCCGCTGCCACATTCCCAGATGAAAAAAATACAGAAGGAAAATAGCAAACTTTTGAGTTGGTTTGTAAAACAATAAATGCCAAAAAGGTCAAAAAGACCGCCTTATACATCATGGATTTTGTTACCGGATATTGGTAAACTATTTGTAACTATAAAATATTGTGATGTATGTAAGGAGGTTTACGAAATGAACAAAAAAATGTTTACAAAGACAACAGCTATGCTCTTGGCAGCGGCTGTCGTGGCGTCGGGAATTCCGGCAAATGAAACGGAAGCTGCCAAAAAGCCGAAACTCAGCAAGACAAAAATTTCAGTTCGGGTTGGAGGCAGCAAAAAAGTTACGATTAAAAATGCCAAAAAAATCAAATGTAAAATGAAAGCAAAGGCAAAGAAAGTCGTAAAGATCACGAAAAAATCTGCGAAAGGTCTTACGGTAAAAGGGCTTAAAGCAGGAAAAGCGAAAATTACTGTGACCATGATCAATGGGAAAAAGAGAGTGAAAAAGACTCTCGTTGTTACGGTAAAATCTGTAAAAGCGCCGGAAGCAAGCAAAGCACCGGAAGCAAGTAAAGCGCCGGGAGCAAGCAAGGCACCGGAAGCAAGCAAGGCACCGGAAACAAGCAAGGCACCGGAGACAAGCAAGGCACCGGAAACGAGCAAGGCACCGGAGACAAGCAAGGCACCGGAGACAAGTAAGGCACCGGAAACGAGTCAGACACCGACAGAAGCACCGAAAGCACTTGTGATTGAAGGGGATGCCCTTGGAGAAAGCGCAGACTTTACGTATAAGGCAAATGGGGCGGCGCAGTATCAGTCTGTTGGTGTTTTTGAGATTGACAAAACAAGTCTAACAAAAGACAGCACCATTACATTGACATATGAAGCAAAAGAAGGGGATACAGACGTTGCTGACAGCCAGAAGTTTAATGTGGGGCTGAAAACAGGAGATAAATGGAATTCACCGGCGGTTTGTGATGTATATGACCAGTCAGGTGGAAAGATTGAGATCTCTATGGATAGCACAAAAATGGAGAAAATCAATGCCGGAGAGAAATTGTACATGCATGTTTCCACCGCGACAGCCGGTTTCAAAGGAACCTTTACATATACAAGTGTAAAAGCCGGTACGGAAAGTCTTGTAAAAGAACTTCCTTCTGCTTATACCTATGTGGAAAACGGATTGAATCAATACGCAGCAACGGCAAAAGTAAATCTGCCGGCAGACGTTGATTTTAGTAAATACAAAACTTGCCGCATTGACTTTACGGCGTCGGATCTTTCTTTTGAATTCCACGGAATCGTGGGTCATAAAGTGAACGGAGCGGAAGTGACGGATCCACAGTATGGCGCAGTATCCAAGGGAATGTTCCAGATTACATTGAATAATGTATTGAAAGAGAACGGGACAGATCCGTTTGTCGTTATCAATGCCGGAAAAGCCGGTTATGCGGGGAAAGTTAAAATCTTGCGTGTGGCACTTTTACCGGAAGGACAGACGGTGCCGGATATTACAATTGAGCCGATTGCGCCTGCTGAAACACCGAAACCATCCGAACCGGAGCCGGGCATAGAGACACCGGGAGCAGATACGTCAAACGTCGAAACAGACGATGTTACGAAGCGGGAAGAGACAAAATTGGTTCTGGAAGGCAGTGCCCTTGGAGAAGGAGCTTCTTTTGCTTACGTGCCAAATGGATTCGCTCAGTATAGTTCGATGGGAGTCTTTGAAATTGATAAGACAAAATTATCTGCCGGATGTAAAATTGTATTGAATTATACAGCTGTGGAGGGCGATACGGATGTTGCAGCCACACAGGGATTCAATATTGGATTAAAAACGGGAGATCAATGGAATTCGCCGGCTGTTCTGGATGCCTATGGAAAAACCGGAGGAAGTGTTGAGATAGAAGTAAATGATGCAGCTTTTGCCAAAATTGGAGCAGAGGATAAAGTGTATATGCATGTTTCTACAGCAACAGCAGGATTCAAAGGCACATTTACCTATAAGTCCATTATGGTAGGAGATGACAGCTTAGTGAACACACTTCCAAAGGCTGTAAGCTATGTAGAAAGCGGCATGTCTCAGTATGCGCCTACAGCAAAAGTGTTATTGCCGGAAGATATCGATTTTTCAAAATACAGCACTTGCCGAATTGAATTTACGGCATCGGATCCAACATTTGAGTTCCATGGAATTGTGGGACACAAAGTAGAGGGCAAAGAAGTGGCAGATCCGAAATATGGCGTGAACGAAGAAGGCGTATTTGTTGTAAATCTTGATAAAGTCAAAGAGGCAGCGGGAACCAATCCTTATGTTGTTATCAATGCCGGAAAAGCCGGATATGCCGGAAGTGTTACAATAACAAAAATTATTTTTGAAAAATAATTAACAAAAATCAAAAAAATCCTTGACAGAAGGAGAATTATTTGATACAATAGTCAAGCAGTCAAGTCGTGGACGCGGCTTGACTGTGGTATGCGGAGTTGCTGGAATTGGCAGACAGGCATGACTAAGGATCATGTGTCTCAAAGACGTGTGGGTTCAAGTCCCATACTCCGCACGAAGGAGCAAATGCATTATGTGTTTGCTCTTTTTTTGTAGGTACAATGAAAATGAAAGGAAGGGAAAGAAATGAAATTACGAGTATTGGCAGCAGGTTTGATCCTGGGAGTAATGATGACCGGAGGAGTGACACAGGCGGCGACAAAAGACGGACAGAAAGTGGTGGCAATCGATGCCGGACATCAGCTGCGCGGAAACAGTTCGTTGGAGCCAAACGGCCCGGGCTCTTCGACGAAAAAAGCAAAGGTAACATCCGGGACATCGGGAAAAGCAAGCGGACTTGGTGAATATCAGCTGAATCTGCAGGTGGCGAAAAAAGTAAAGAAAGAGCTGGTGGCGAGAGGCTATAAAGTAGTCATGGTGCGCACAAAGCACAATGTCAACATTTCCAACGTAGAGCGTGCAAAAGTGGCAAATGCGGCAAAGGCAGATGCATTTATCCGCATTCATGCGAACTCTTCGGAAAGCACTTCGGTAAGCGGTGCATTGTCAATCGCTCCGACAGGAAACAACAAATATATGTCGAAAAAGGTGCGCAAAGCCAGCCAGAAATTTTCTAAGAAAATGATTCGGAAATATTGTGCGGCGACAGGTGCCAAAAACCGCGGAGTAATGTACACCGACACGATGACGGGCATCAATTGGTGCAAAGTCCCTGTTACGATTATTGAGATGGGATTTATGAGCAACCGCGCCGAAGACCTGAAAATGGCATCTGCTTCTTATCAGAAAAAGATGGTAAAAGGAATTGCCGATGGTGTCGATGCCTTTTTGAAATAAAAAGCCTGGGAGAATAAAGTGTAAAAATTGTGTAAAATGCACAAAAAAGATTGACTTTTCGAAAAAAACTTG
>OLSD01002385.1_pt1 | contig 13267 bp, 7 predicted proteins | sample 1672211 | NCBI WGS metagenome assembly OLSD01 (sample SAMEA3136659, study PRJEB25190) | human gut metagenome | reverse complement strand
GAGCAGCCGGCTATTATGACTTCAAAAAAGGTGTGCGTTCCGGACTGGATCTGAACGCGGTTCCGAATCTGAAACTGGGAGAGAGATAAGATGAAAACGACAGCGATCGTTCTTGCGGGCGGAAGCGGAAGCAGGATGAAAACAAAAACGAAAAAACAGTATCTTTTAGTGGAGGGAAAACCTGTGCTCTGGTATTCTCTGCATACATTTGAAGAGAGCCCTCTGATTGATGCGGTGATTTTGGTGTGCGGCGCAGGCGAAGAGGCAGCATGTCGGGAACAGTTTGTCGAAAAATTTGGTTTTCGCAAGGTTGAGGCGATCGTTGCAGGCGGAAAAGAGCGCTATCATTCTGTTCATGCGGGACTACTGGCGGCACACGGGTGCGATCTGGTGCTGATCCATGATGGCGCACGTCCGTTTGTTGACGGAATGATGCTGCAGCGGGTGATGGATTGCCTTGCCACGCATCCCGCCTGTGTGGTTGGTATGCCGGTAAAAGATACGATCAAGATCGTAGATGATAATTGCTATGCAGTTTCTACACCACCAAGAAGCAGTATGTGGCAGATTCAGACCCCACAGTGTTTTATTACAAAAGAAATAAAAGAAGCCTACCGGAAAATGATGGAGGCCAAAGATGATTCTGTAACGGATGATGGCATGGTGATGGAAACATATGGTATTCGTGGTGTCCGCATGATAAAAGGAAGTTATGAAAATATAAAGATTACTACACCGGAAGATATGCTGCTTGGGGAGGCAATCTTAAAAGGCAGAAGGCAGAGTCAGTAACTACGGGAGATAGAAAGAGATAGAGAAATGAAGAAAGAAAATACAAGAAACCAGGAAGAACTGGTATTAGAGGATGCTCTGACACAAATTATTTTCAATGAAAAAGAAGAGCAGGATATGGTTGAAGATGACAATGCGGAAGAAATTGACGACGAGGACTATGAAGTAGAAGAAGATGACGAGGATGATGAGGAGGAGGACGATTCCAAAAAGAAGATGGATTCCTGTTGTGTCTGTCATCGTACAGAATCGCAGGGAGCAAAGCTTATTCATATGCCAACAGGCTTAAGCATTTGTTCTGACTGTATGCAGAAGTCCTTTGATTCTTTTAATTCTGGCTTTGAAGGAGGGAATGGTATTCAGTTCCTTGACCTTTCCAATATGGATTTTAACAACTTAAAGGATATGAATCTTGGGGAGTTATTATCAGGAAACCTTTCTAATCAAAAACCAAAAACAAAGAAAGCAAAAAAGAAAAAGAAGAAAAATAAAAAAGAAGAACCAAAGCTTACATTAAAGAATATTCCTGCTCCGCATCAGATCAAAGCGCAGCTTGACGAGTATGTGATTGGACAGGACTATGCAAAAAAAGTCATGTCTGTGGCAGTATATAACCATTATAAACGTGTAATTACAAATACTATGGATGAAATCGAGATTGATAAGTCCAATATGTTGATGATCGGACCAACTGGTTCCGGTAAAACGCATCTGGTAAAAACACTGGCGAGGCTGTTAAATGTACCTCTGGCAATCTGTGATGCCACTTCTCTTACTGAAGCAGGTTATATCGGAGACGATGTGGAGAGTGTACTCTCAAAGCTGCTTGCGAATGCGGATAACGATGTAGAAAGAGCAGAAACAGGTATTATTTTCATTGATGAGATTGATAAGATTGCAAAGAAAAAGAATACGACAAGCCGCGATGTAAGTGGAGAATCTGTACAGCAGGGTCTGTTAAAGCTTTTAGAAGGTAGTGAGGTAGAAGTACCAGTAGGAGCAAGTTCTAAAAATGCAATGGTTCCAACGGCGGTTATGAATACAAGAAATATTCTTTTTATCTGTGGAGGTGCCTTCCCAGGATTAGAAGATATTATCAAAGAAAGAATGACGCAGCATTCTTCTATTGGATTCCATGCGGAATTAAAAGATAAATATGATCACGAAAAGAATCTTTTACAGAATGTAACAGTAGAAGATATCAGAAAGTTTGGAATGATTCCGGAATTTATTGGAAGATTGCCAATCATTTTCACATTAAACGCTTTGACAAAAGAAATGCTGGTTGATATTCTTAAAGAACCTAAGAATGCAATATTAAAACAGTATCAGAAACTTCTGGCATTAGATGAAGTTGATTTACAGTTTGAAGATGGTGCACTTACTGCAATTGCAGAAAAGGCATTAGAAAAAGATACCGGTGCCAGAGCACTTCGTGCAATCATAGAGAAGTTTATGCTGGATATTATGTATGAGATTCCAAAGGATGACAATATTGGTCGTGTGACCATTACGGAAGATTATATTCGTAATAATGGGGCGCCGCTTATTGAGATGCGTCCATATCTTCAGCTTGAACAAAAGAAGAAAGAGCTTGCTTCCATGGAGAGGGAACAGAAAGATAGAACAGAAGACAGAACCAAAGATGAAACAGAAAGATAATGATACTGATTTACATGAGTAACATAGGTAAGGCATAAAGCAGCAGTTTGGAGAAATATAGGAATATGGATCATTCCATAAGGGGGAGGAATTATGGAGAAGTTGAATCTGAAGTTTTTACAAAGCCTGGCAACACAGTATCCAAGTGTCGCAAAAGCATGTACGGAGATTATTAATCTGCAGGCGATTCTGAATCTGCCAAAAGAGACAGAGCATTTTGTTTCTGATGTACATGGTGAGTATGAGCAGTTTTTACATATATTAAGGACAGGCTCAGGAGCGATTCGTAATAAGATAGAAGATGTTTTTGGTAATACATTATGTGCCAGAGATAAGAAGAGTCTGGCGGCATTGATTTATTATCCGGAGCAGAAAGTGGAACGGATGCGTTTAGAGATGTCAGAAGAAGACTTTCAGGACTGGTATAAGGTATCATTACACCGCTTGATTGCTGTATGTAAGGAAAGTTCTGCCAAGTATACAAGATCGAAGCTTAGAAAGAGTCTTCCACCAGATTTTTCCTATATTCTTGAAGAACTTTTAAGTGAGAATAATCGTGTTGTAGAAAAGGAAGAATATTATAATGAGATTTTTGATACGATCATCCGTTTGAATCGTGCCAAGGAATTTATCGTTGCAATCGCAGGGGTAATTCAGAAGTTAGTTGTCACAAGACTGCATGTGATCGGTGATATTTTTGACAGAGGACCAGGACCGCATATTATTATGGATCATCTGATGCAGCATAGTAATGTGGATTTCCAGTGGGGGAATCATGATGTTGTATGGATGGGAGCCGCTTCCGGAAATAAAGCCTGCATTGCCAATGTCATTCGTCTTTCGGCAAGGTATAATAACCTTAGTGTATTAGAGGATGGATACGGAATCAATCTTGTTCCTCTTGCAAGTTTTGCAATAGAAACTTATGCGAATGATCCTTGCCAGTGTTTTCGTGTGCATGCACAGGAAGATTCTAATCTGCAGGAAGTATCTCTTAATATGAAGATGCATAAAGCGATTGCGATTATCCAGTTTAAGTTAGAAGGACAGCTTATTAAAAGAAGACCGGAGTTTAATATGGACAGAAGACTTCTTCTTGATAAGATTGATTATGAAGAAGGAACAATCAAAATTGATGGAAAGAAGTATGAACTTCTTGATAAGTCCTTCCCGACGATAGATCCGAACAACCCGTATGAGCTTTCCGAAGCGGAAGAATCCCTGATGAACCGCCTTTGCATGAATTTCCTGAACTGTGAGAAATTACAGGAGCATATTCGTTTCTTGTTTAATAAGGGAGGTCTGTATCTTTGCTATAACTCTAATCTGCTTTATCATGGATGTGTACCCCTTGATGAGAACGGTAAGTTTCGTAAAGTAAAGATCGGTAATAAACAGTATTCTGGAAAAGAACTTTATGATGTGCTTGAATACTATGCAAGAAAAGGGTATTACGAGCAGGATGATAAAGATGAACATGAATATGGTAAGGATATTATGTGGTATATCTGGTCTAATGAGAATTCTCCGGTATATGGTAAGGAAAAAATGGCAACATTTGAACGCTATTTTATCGCAGATAAAGAAGTACAGATTGAAAGAAAAGACCATTATTATCGACTGATCGAGAAGGAAGAGGTAGTGAACAATATTCTCAAAGAGTTTAACGTGGACGTAGAAAAAGGACACATTATCAATGGTCATATGCCTGTTCATGTAAAAGAAGGAGAATCCCCGGTTAAGTGTAATGGAAAGGTCATGATTATCGATGGAGGCTTTTCAAAGGCATATCGTGGAACAACCGGTATTGCAGGCTATACATTAATCTATAATTCCAGAGGCCTTCGTCTGGTTTCTCATGAGACATTCACTTCAACAGAAGATGTGATCGAAAAAGAAATCGATGTACATTCTGATACGGTTATTCGTGAGATTTCCGCACAAAGAGAGAAGGTAGGAGATACCGAAACCGGCCGCCAGTTAAAAGAGCAGATCAGCGATCTTGAAAAACTTCTTCATGCATACCGTACCGGCCAGATTCTTGAAAAAGAGTAGAGGAATTGCTTTAAATCGAAAAGAAAGAAGTGAAAGGTATATTTCTTTTCATAGGTTACATATATTTAGTAAAACATTATAGATGCCTTTTTAAAAGATGTATTATTAGAATTTTTTAGGAAGCGGAGGTTTTACTATGAATATGGACAGGAAGTATAAAGAAGCAGAGAATAGAACAAGTGAATATTTAGAATTAAAATACGGGACAGATGTGCAGTCTGGTCTTAGTCTTGCAGAAGTAAGGCGCAGGCGGCATATCTGTGGTACGTATAATATTGCAAAAGAGAAAAAACGGATTTGGCTTATTTATTTAAAAAAAGAATGCCAGAATCCGTTTTTCTTTTTCTTTCTTTATCTGTGTGGGATAAGCCGGATATTCTATTTTCCAAAGAAAATACAACTTTTGTTATTCTTTACTTTATTTTTTCTCATTATTATAAATATAAGGACAGCATTCCGGAGTAGAAAAATATTTTTTAAACAGAAGGAAGCGAAAGCAAAGAAAGTAATTGTACTCAGAGAGGGTGTTTTTCAGAGAATACCATGGAAGTATGTACTAAGAGGGGATATTGTCCGATTAAAAAAGGGAGAACAGATAAGCAGCCCGGTGATTAGTTTAACGAAACCCTATAAGGAATATCAATCAGGACAGGTTTTTACGGAAAATACAGGAAGAGCAATCGTGATACATACCATGGACAGTTTACAAGAAGATTTGCAATGGGATGATTCGAACTTAAGGGACTTACGATCAGGAGAACTACAAGAAGATGTACAAATTGAACATTCCCAATTAGAAGCTTGTGGAGTAGAAAACACTACCTTACAGGAAAAATTTTCATCCACATTGAAAAAAGTAGAAGAACAGATTTTAGACAGCTTGTGCATATTTATGTGTTTGTCAGTTGTAATATCGCTGTATATACATCAAGAAGGGAATATGCGGCGAATTCTGGAAGTGGGAAGTCTCTTTATTGCAGTATTCATGATCGGAAAAGTGATAGTACGAGAAGTTTTTCGCAGATATGCAAAGCGTCTTGAGAAAATTAATAACACTTAAGTATTATTGAATTTTATCCTGCGTTTATGCTAATATAATTAACGTATGCAGTGATGCGGAAATTATCAGATATCCGTATCAACGTAGTTTATTTATTGATATAGCCTCTGGCGGATTGCTTTAGATGCGCAGAAGAAGATAGGATGTGTTGCTTGATGTGCATTTTGTGGCAAGAGTGTCAAGGTATTTTTGAATTTAGGAAAGGAAAAGCTATTTGAGCAAAGACTTTAATAGCAGGATAGAATGATGGAACTGTTAAAAACAGGAGCGTATCTTGTAAACGGAACAGAGATTATAGAAGATACTCCAGAGGCAGTAGCGCAGCTTCAGGCAGTAATTGGTCCGAATGTACCTTCTAAAGAAGAAGCAGCAAAGGGAACGATTGCATATGGTATTTTAGAAGCACATAATACTTCCGATAATATGGATAAGTTAAAGATTCGTTTTGATAAGCTGACTTCTCATGATATTACTTATGTAGGAATTATCCAGACAGCTCGTGCTTCAGGTTTAGAGAAGTTTCCGATGCCATATGTTCTTACAAACTGTCATAATAGTTTATGTGCAGTAGGTGGAACAATCAATGAAGATGATCATATGTTTGGACTTACCTGTGCGAAAAAGTATGGTGGAATTTATGTACCTCCTCATCAGGCAGTTATCCATCAGTTTGCAAGAGAGATGCTTGCCTGTGGCGGAGCGATGATTCTTGGATCGGATTCCCATACACGTTACGGAGCCCTTGGAACAATGGCGATGGGTGAAGGTGGACCTGAACTTGTAAAGCAGCTTTTAAATCAGACATATGATATCAATATGCCAGGCGTTATCGGAATCTATATGACAGGAGAGCCAATAAAGGGTGTCGGACCACAGGATGTGGCGCTTGCTATTATTGGAGCTGTATTCCAGAACGGTTATGTAAATAATAAAGTCATGGAATTTGTTGGTCCTGGTGTGGAGAAGTTAAGTGCGGATTTCCGTATCGGAGTTGACGTAATGACAACAGAGACAACCTGTCTTTCTTCTATTTGGAAAACAGATGATGTGATTAAAGATTTTTATGATATTCATGGCAGAGCTGGTGATTATAAAGAACTCAATCCTGCACCAGTTGCTTACTATGACGGAATGGTTAAGATTGATTTAAGTAAGATTCGTCCAATGATCGCAATGCCGTTCCACCCAAGTAACACATATACGATCGAAGACATGAATAGAAATCTTATGGATGTTCTTCATGATTGCGAGCAAAAGGCACTTGTAAGTTTAGATGGACAGGTAGATTTTAAACTTACAGATAAAGTACATAACGGAAAGCTTTACGTAGAACAGGGAATCATCGCAGGCTGCGCAGGTGGTGGATTTGAAAACTTATGTGCAGCAGCAGATATCATTAAAGGGAAATCTATTGGAGCTGATGAATTTACTTTAAGTGTTTATCCGGCAAGTACCCCTATTTATATGGAACTGGTAAAGAATGGCGCAGCAGCAACACTTATGGAAAGTGGTGCAATCGTAAAGACTGCTTTCTGTGGTCCATGTTTTGGTGCAGGAGATACTCCTTCAAACAACAGTTTAAGTATTCGTCATTCTACAAGAAACTTCCCGAACAGAGAAGGTTCTAAGTTACAGAATGGACAGATTGCTTCTGTAGCTTTAATGGATGCCCGTTCGATTGCAGCAACAGCAGCAAATAAGGGATATCTTACACCTGCAACAGATCTTGATGTAGAATATAGTGGAAGAAAGTATCACTTTGACAGCAGTATTTATGCAAATCGTGTCTTTGACAGTAAGGGGGTTGCAGATCCTTCTGTAGAGATTAAGTTTGGACCAAATATTAAAGACTGGCCAAAGATGAGCGCTCTTCCGGAGAATATGATCCTTAAAGTTGTTTCTGAGATTCATGATCCGGTAACAACAACAGATGAATTGATTCCTTCTGGAGAAACTTCTTCTTACCGTTCTAATCCACTTGGACTTGCAGAATTTACTCTTTCAAGAAAAGATCCTGCGTATGTAGGACGTGCAAAAGAAGTAAGAGCAGCGCAGGAAGCAGTAGAAGCAGATAAGAATCCTGCAGAGGCACTGACAGAATTGGCACCGGTTATCGATGCGATCCATACAAAGTATGCAGAGATTACTAATGAAAATATTGGAATCGGAAGTACAATCTTTGCGGTAAAACCAGGAGATGGTTCTGCCAGAGAACAGGCGGCATCCTGCCAGAAAGTATTAGGAGGATGGGCTAACATTGCAAACGAATATGCAACAAAGCGTTATCGTTCCAATCTTATCAACTGGGGTATGCTCCCATTCCTCATTGAAAAAGGTGACTTACCATTTACGAATGGAGATTACATTTTCCTTCCAGATGTAAGAAAAGCAGTAGAGGCAAAAGCATCTGAATTTGAAGCGTATGTTGTAAAAGATGGAAGTCTTGTTCCATTTGTATTGAAAATGGGAGAATTAACAGACGACGAGAGAGAAATCATTCTCAAAGGCTGCCTGATCAACTATAACAGACAGTAAGCATTGTTTTGCGCCCGGTTCACCAGACAGAATTGTATACATAGACATACTATTGACAAAAGGAAAGTATTTGGTATATCATAAAAAAGATTATTAACTTTTGAATGTAAATTTTCTAAAAGTTATAACCAAAGACAATTAATAATAATGAAAATGAATGAGAAAAGAAGGAGTGAAGTAAGAATGAAGGTTTCGGGAAATGACCTGTTTGTAACCGCAATGAAAAAAGAAGGCGTGGATACGATTTTCGCATATCCGGGTGGCATGGTCGTCAATCTTCTAGACGCACTCCATGATTGTCATGGTATTGATCTTGTATTGCCAAGACATGAGCAGGGGCTGATTCATGCGGCAGATGGTTATGCCAGAGCGACCGGCAAGGTTGGTGTATGTCTAGTAACCAGTGGTCCGGGTGCAACGAATCTGGTAACCGGAATTGCTACAGCCAATTATGATAGTATTCCATTAGTATGTTTTACAGGACAGGTTCCAGAACATTTAATAGGTAATGATGCATTTCAGGAAGTAGATATTATTGGTGTGACAAGAAATATCGCGAAGTTTGTTATTATGGTTCGTGACAGAGAGATGCTGGCACAGCGCATTAAAGAAGCTTTTTACATTGCAAGATCTGGAAAGCCAGGACCGGTTCTCGTAGACCTGCCAACAGACGTTATGGCAGAACTTGGTTCGACCTCTTATCCGACCGAAGTGAATATCCGCGGATATAAGCCGAATAAAGGGGTGCATGTAGGGCAGCTTAAAAAGGCAATAACACTGTTAGAAGAGGCGAAAAAGCCAATGTTTTTAATTGGTGGAGGTGTGAATCTTGCACATGCACAGCAGGAGATGACAAAGCTTGCGGAAAAGATAGATGCACCGGTAATTACAACGGTCATGGGAAGAGGTGCGATATCTACAGAACATCCATTGTATATCGGTAATATCGGAATGCATGGTTCTTATGCGGCGAATAAGACAGCAGATGAGTGTGATCTGATGTTCTCGATAGGATGTCGTTTTAATGATCGAGTAACAGGTGAGATTAAGAAGTTTGCACCGAATGCGAAGATTGTACATATTGATATTGAATCAGCAGCAATTTCAAGAAATGTAACCGTAGATATTCCTATTGTTGCTGATGCGAAGGCAGCTATTTTAAAGATATTAGAACATACAGAGCCTATGGAGCATAAAGAGTGGCTTGATGAGATACAGGGCTGGGATAAAGAATATCCACTTCAGATGGAAGTGAAAGATGGAGTGAATCCACAGCGCATTATTGAGACATTGAATGAAGTATATGCAGATAGAGATACGGTATTTACCAGTGACGTAGGACAGCATCAGATGTGGGCATCTCAGTATCTGAAGTTAGATGCTACACATAGGCTGGTACAAAGCGGAGGACTCGGCACGATGGGATTTGGCCTTCCTTCCGCCGTAGGTGCACAGATTGGATGTCCTGAAAAGTCAATCGTATCAATCAGCGGAGACGGCGGATTCCAGATGAATATGCAGGAGCTTGCAACAGCAGTATGTCAGGAACTTCCGTTAGTCAATATAGTATTTAATAATAATCGACTTGGAATGGTTCGTCAGATGCAGGAGTTGTTCTTTAAAAAGCGTTATACGATTACCTGTCTGCGTTATCATAAGTCATGTAAGGGTAAGTGTGGTACACCAGGCTGGGTATGCCCGGAATATGTCCCTGATTTTGTGAAGATGGCAGAGGCTTACGGTACAAAAGGATATTTTGTCACAGAGGATGAGCAGTTAAGAGATACGATTCTTGAAGCGAGAGATTATGCGGAAAAGAATAAGAAGCCGGTTATTGTAGAATGTATGGTAGCTCCGGATGAATTGGTTATGCCGATGATCAAAGGTGGAGCAAGTTTTGAAGACATTATGTTATAGGAGGATACAGAGATGAGAGAGATAAATACAGAAAAGAAAAAAAGATGGGTATCTCTGTATGTGGAGAATAGAATTGGTGTTTTGGCACGTATCTCAGGAATGATGTCAGGAAAGTCCTATAACATTTCCAGTATTACTGTAGGCGTTACAGAAGACCCTACTGTATCAAGAATGACAATCGGTCTGTCTTCGGATGATGCAACTTTTGAACAGATTAAGAAGCAGTTAAACCGTTGTGTAGAAGAAATTAAGTTAAATGATATTACTGATGCACCGACTCATATGAAGGAGATTCTTTTTGTAAAGATACATGAATGTTCTGAATTTGAAAAAGGTGAGATTTTCCGTATATCACAGGTATTTGGAGCAAAAGCAATTGATTATGGCATTAATAGTGTATTACTTGAGAGTGTCAATACAGAAGGAAGAAATAATGACCTTATCGCACTTTTAACAAGGAAGTTTGACCATGTGGAAGTAGTTCGTGGAGGTATTGTAGCTATTGAATCAATCAGTATGATCGATCGATAAAAGCATAGCATTGCAGATATAGTAATAATGGAGCAGGTAAAAATGCAGTTTGACATTTTACCTGCTCCTTTTTTATTTATAAGATATTTATAGGAAACTAGAAAAGATAGAAAACAGTATTATTTTTTGAAATGCATTATTCAAGTTTTAGCTCTCATCTATCCCCTCCCTCATCTCTGAACGAGTTAAAATAAAACATTAGAGCAAAATATTGACATGGAATAAAAAGGATGATAAAATAAAATGGAAAAAATTCCTAGATAAGAAAGGGGGATAGATGATATAAAGATATTTTCATAGATAGGAATATATGATTTTCAGGAGGTTAGAACGTGCGAAGAGTGTTAAAGCAGATACTCTTATTTATACTGGTGACAGCTATTTTATTTACGAATATACAGATCAGTCAGGCTGCCGGTACAGGTACAGTAAGAGTTAACGATTTCTACCAGATGAAAAGCCAGGAAGAAAGTACGATAATAAAGGAAGAGAAGAGTCAGGAAGAAGGAAATCAGGAAAAAGATTCATCGGACTATAAGGATAAAGAAGATAAGAAAGAAGATAAAAAAGAAGACAAGAAAGAAGAGAAGAAAGAAGAGAAAGATAAGGAGGATGTTATAAATAATACCGTAGGAACACAGGAAGAAAAGAATGAGGTGATACCAGAAGAACAGGAGATGACAGAGAAGAAAGCAGAAAGCCGGACAGAGAAGGAAGAAGGCTCTGAAGATATTTCAATTAAAGATGCGAAGGAACCCGAACAAGTACAGGAAGCGACAGAAAGTCAGCAATCGAAGGAGGAAGAAGAGAGGGAGCAATTAAAAAGAGTAAGTGGATATACGCTTAGAACTGTGCGCCCAGATACGAATCATTCGGTGACTATGCCGGATATTACAAGTCATTATTTTCTGTTACAAAAAAACAGTAAGAAGGTAAATGCAGCTTCTGGAGGTAATCTTGCAGTAGTTGCGGATGCTAGTGCTGCTTCTAAATATATTTATGAAAGTTATTCTAATGGGAAGCAATACAATTTTACCCCTCGTTTTACAAGTAAAACTACGGTTACTGTAGGTGGAGGCAATGGTGGGGGAGTTTCTTTTGCAACGGTAAAGAAAGGACCTAAGAAGCAATTTGGTGATGTATATGATGCGGTAAAAGATGGGCGTATTGTGTCTAAAGTATTTAATCTTGATAAATGCAGTGAGAATCCATATGCGATCTATACTAATGTAGGAACCTGGTATGATTATGGTTCTAAGAGAACGTATGCCATAGATATGAAGATGACCGTTACAGGATATAAATTTCCAGGAGCAGCTGTCAGAAAGCAGTTGGCGAATAAAGATTTAAAAGCACCTTATATAGGATTTGGAAAGTCTAAAATCGGAATCACAGTTATGGGAACGGATTATCTACAGACTCGTCTGGAATTCTATTATAGTGGAACAACAACAGCCGTAGCCGGCATAAAGGGCATGATTCAGTTTTGTGATATTGATGCACAGCAGGGGGTAGACTTTGGGAATGGTTTTGAAAAGATAGTCATGTTTAATACATCACAATCAAAACTACAATATAATAAAAATGGTTTGATTGCAGGCTCTAAGGGATATGTATCTTCCCGAATAAGTACAGATTTAAATAGTAATAATGAACATACAACAGCAATGGGAATTTTTTCAGGCAGTAGTGTGAACTGTCGCTGGACAGTAGCAAAATGTGATCAGAAAGATACTGGTGGTGATGCAGCCTATGGTGTAAAAGGAGGATATGGAATTCCGGCAGAAAGTACACTCGAAAACTCTAATTCATACTATTGGTCTAACAGTACAGGCTTTTTAGGAGTCAGAGCGGATGTTGGAATTGCTCCATTACCAGAGGAAGTAATTAAGTCTGTTTATGTGGGAAATGTGAATGGTCAGAATTCAGAGAAAGGAAGCAGGTTTGCAGGTCTGTCTGAGAGAAATCAGGTGTTTACCTATGTACTTTCCGCCGTTGCGCCAACACCTTCTAATGTGAAGAATGCACAGTATACGATGTTCCAGATTGAAGACAGAGTGGATGCACTTCTAAATGTAAAATCTGTGAAAGTCTATGCAGATGAGGCAGTAAGTAATAATTTCCAGACAATGGGAATTAATTATAGTGATATGACTTCATATTTTCATGTTATAAAGAGAGAGGAGGCAGATCACAGCACAACGGTTCAGGTAAAAGCAGTGGATGAAAGGCTTGGAAAGTCAGCTTTTTATGGGAGAACTTATTATATACATATAGAAGTGGAAGTAAAGTCAGACCAGGAGCTTCATGCGATTCATCGTTCAATCGCAGAGTGGTATCAGGAGAATGAGACACTTAAGCAAAAGGTACCAGAGGCAGGAAGCTGCAAAGGTAGTGTTGCAGTAAGTAATAACGGTACTTTATATGTTAAAAATGATAAAGGGAGTACTGTAGAGAGAAAATCTAATGATGTAGCTTCTAAAATTGCAATGAAGTTACGTGTTAAAAAATTAGATGAGGAGTCAGGTAAACCAGTAAAAGGCGTTGTATTTGGATTATTTGGAGGTTCAGATAAGAATTCTGCCAAGGAACCGTTGTATACAGCAACAACGGATGATAACGGCGTTGCATTGTTTACATCCATGCCATCCTACACTTTTTACAAAGAACCGTTTGGTAATGGACCATACTATATAAAAGAGATTTCTATTCCAG
>OLSD01002380.1_pt1 | contig 13288 bp, 15 predicted proteins | sample 1672211 | NCBI WGS metagenome assembly OLSD01 (sample SAMEA3136659, study PRJEB25190) | human gut metagenome | reverse complement strand
TAACTAGTATCAGCTCCGGTTTCTCCCGCTCCCGAAAAGCGGCATACACCGCAGGATTCGAAAATACATAAAGCTGGATCGGGATTGTTGCCCGCAAATTCAGATATTCCATTAACGCCCTTTGATATGCTGGATCAGAATCCAGCAGACACACCTTATATGCCAATCGACACACCCCCTGTCACATACGCAATATAGCCAAGCAGAATTGGTACCGACATGTGCATCCGCACACCCTCCGTCCGTTCTGCTTCTGACAAAAACGGCATTTTTCTTCGTTTCGCCAGTATAACCGCCAGCTTTCCAACTGCCAGTCCACCTGCAAATATGCAGGTATATAGAAGCACATTCCACACTTCTTTTCCCATAAATGCGCCGATCGCGCAAAACAACTTTACGTCCCCGGCACCCAATACCCGAATCCAGAACAGCCCATACAGGGTTGCAAACCCAATCAGCATGCCTTGTCCACCTGCCAAAAGTCCTTCCACGCCATGTGCATACCCCTGCAGCAGGAAACCGCAGCCAATCATACATAGGCAAAACCGGTTCGGAATTTTATACGTTCTAAGGTCCACTACGACCGCACCCAATAACCATATACCAAGTATAATGTTCCAGATTGCGCACCTCCTTTTCTGTGCAAAAACACGGTTCCAATCATGCAGTTTTCCAAATTATTCGTTCACATAGCTTATAAAATTCCTAAAAAAGGCAGAGCTTAACACACGCATAGTTATTCACAAACTCTGCAAATTCTTTGTTGGGTAATTCCATTGAAATTCGTAAAACAAATAATTGGAAAACGTTATGATTGTTACTTTTTCGACTGTGACCGAACTACGCCAGAACAACGATTCTCGACCACGAGCTGACTATACCACGGCTGGATAGATTTTGTAAAGCGTAAGTTTGGAACATTTGCGGGAGCCCGCATAAATACTAGAAAAAATGGGCAAAATTTTTTTTATTTTGCCCATGTACCCTGTTCTCTTTTTTCGATTTTCATCTTCTGGTGAAGGGTGTTTAACACCTGTCGTTTGTTCCCCGACCAGAGCGGCGCGACTAAAATATTTTTCGGTCCATCGCCAGTGACACGATGAATCACAATATCCTCCGGAATCACTTCCAGACATTTGATAACAAGCTCAATATATTCATCCTGTGACAGCACTTCAAAGCTGCCTGCCTCATAATCCCCGCACAGATCCGTGCCTCGCAGCACATGCAGCAGCTGTAGCTTGATTCCAAAAGGTTTTGCCTGCTGTCCACACACATACCGCACCGTCGCAAGCATATCATCTTCCGTCTCGCCCGGCAGCCCTAAGATCACATGCGTGATATATGGGATATGGTTGTCTGCAAGTGCCTGAATCGCTGTTTCATAGGTAGAGAGCAGATATCCCCGGCGGATATATTCTGCTGTTGCTTCATGCATCGTCTGCAGTCCAAGTTCAATCCAGATGAATTTGCCACTCTCGGCATACTCCTTTTGCAATCTTCCGAGTATCGAAATAACTGTCTCTGCATTTCCGGACTGGTTCTCCACTGCAGCCATCTCCGCTTTTTTTACAGCTACCGATACTCCCGGAATCCCCAGACAATCCGGTCTTGTCGCAATACTGATTCCAACGACCGACTCCTCTTCTAATGCTTCCCGCCAGATGCGTTCCAAGTATGCCGGATCTCCATAGGTGTTCGTGTATGCCTGAAAATAAATGACGAACTTCTCTCCGACCTTCTTATGGAACTTCGCCATGCCACGTTCCATCTGCCGTTTGATATCAAGCGTTTTCCGCTCCACATCGACGCAGCTTCCCCGGCGCTCATATTCCTTATGATAAACCTCTGTCGATGCCCCGCGCGAATCCCGTTTCGACCGATGCTCGTACACACGGCCATTCGCCGAAGCACCAACCACGCTCTGTCCATCCTGCCTGCCACCACCTGCGATTGGCACTGCGAAATCGCCGCTTCCGCCGGCACTACAAAAAATACACCCACGTTCGCCAAGTGTACCATCACGGTTCGGGCAGGTAAGCCCTGCGTCGACCGCAATCTTGTACACCTTCTGTCCATAGGTGTATTTCATATATGCATCCAATGAATAATACGGCTTATCCAGCCATTTTTCCTGTCTCATAATCTCTACCACTGATAATGATGCAACTGCCCTTCTGTCTCTAATCCCGGGAAATCCAACTGTCTTAACGCCTCGTACAGCACGACACCAACCGAGTTCGATAAGTTCAGGGAACGTTCGCCCGGCATCATCGGGATGCGCACACAGGTTTCCTTATTCTGAAGCAGAATCTCCTCTGGAATCCCTCTGCTCTCGGCACCAAACATAATAAAGCAGTCATCCTCATATTTCACATCGGTGTACTTCTGCTTTGATTTTGTCGTTGCCATATAAACCTTCGCGCCCGGATTCTTCGCCAGAAAATCGTTGTAATCGTCATAGCGTATCACATCCAGACGATCCCAGTAATCCAGTCCCGCGCGCTTCACCATCTTGTCATTTAATAAAAATCCAAGTGGCTCGATCAGATGCAGACGCACCCCCGTTGCCACGCAGGTACGTCCGATATTTCCTGTATTTGCCGGCATTTCCGGCTCATGTAATACGATGTTTAACATGTCTTTTGCTCTCTTAATCGTCCAATAAATCTCTCTAATCTTCCCATCGCCTCTTTGAGCTGCTCGATTGAGTATGCATACGAGATACGCAGGAATCCTTCGCCGCAGTCACCAAATGCCGTACCCGGCACAACTGCAAGTTCCTCTTCACGAAGCAGTCTCGTTGCGAATTCGTCACTCGTGATGCCAAACTCCTTGATGCATGGGAACACATAAAATGCGCCATGCGGCTCAAAGCACGGAAGTCCGATCTCCTCGAATTTCTTCAGCAGGAATCGGCGTCTCTGGTCATACGACTTGCACATCTTCTCGATATCTGCATCGCCATTCTTGATTGCCTCGATAGCTGCGTACTGACTGGTCGTTGGTGCACACATAATTGCAAACTGATGGATCTTCGTCATCTGATGTGCGATTACCTCCGGTGCAAGCGCATAGCCAAGTCTCCATCCGGTCATCGCATATGCTTTGGAGAAACCATTGATGACAATCGTCCGATCCTTCATACCCGGCAGAGATGAAATCGAGCAATGCTTCTGACCGCCATATGTAAGCTCGGAATAAATCTCATCGGAGATCACATAAATATCCTTCTCCTGGCAGATCTTCGCGATTGGCTCCAAATCCTCCTTCGTCATGACTGCACCGGTCGGATTGCTTGGAAATGCAAGAATCAGAATCTTCGTCTTATCCGTGATCGCTGCAAGCAGCTCCTCCGGTGTCAGACGGAACTGATTCTCATTTTTCAACTCGATTGTAACCGGCACAGCACCGATCAACTGTACACAAGGTACATACGATACATAGCAAGGCTCCGGGATAATAACCTCATCGCCCGGATCAAGCATGGCACGGAGTGCCACATCGATACCCTCACTGCCACCGACGGTCAGCAGTGCTTCGGTCTTATAATCATACAATACGTTATATTTTCTCTGATACCATTTACAGATTTCCTGACGCAGTTCGATCAATCCGGAATTCGATGTATAAAATGTCCGTCCTTTTTCCAGCGAACGGATACCCTCTGATCGAACATGCCATGGTGTATCAAAATCCGGCTCACCAACACCAAGTGAGATTGCATGTGGCATCTCACTTACAATGTCAAAGAACTTCCGGATTCCAGATGGCTTAATCTGTTCTATCGTTTTTGACAATGGATTTCTCACGGTGCGATTACCAACCTTTCGTCCTGACTTGGTGTCTGGAAAATAACACCATGGTCTTTATATTTTTTCAGTACAAAATTCGTGGATGTTGCAATGACATCCTCGATGATTGCCAGCTTCTCGGATACAAAATGAGAGATTTCCCGCAATGTCTTTCCCTGAATAACAACCATAAAGTCATACGCACCTGCGATCAGGTAGACGGAATGTACTTCATCGAAATTTCTGACACGATCCGCGATCTGGTCAAATCCCGCTTCTCTCTGTGGTGTAACCTTGACCTCGATCATGGCTGTTACCATCTCCTCGCCAACCTTATCCCAGTCGATCATAGTATGGTATCCACAGATGATGCTCTCGTCTTCCATTGCCTTGATATCCGCTTCCACCGCGGCTTCATCCGCGCCGATCATCGCGGCGATATCCTTCACTGTCAGTCTGCTGTCGGTTTCGAGCAGCTTCAAAATTTCATTTCTCATCACATCTACCTCCTAATATTTAGTCGCAACCTTGAATTTACATCCCGTCCATGATACATTTGATGAAAAGATGCAATTAGATTGCAGAAACAAGCAATCCAACGACCATGGCAAATACCAGTACGCCGCAGATGATTGCTGCGATTCTCTTTGTCTTCTTTTTGTTACTGAAATCAAATAACATGAATTTTTACCTCCCGAAAGGATTATTTTTATGCATTATATTACGATTATCATTTGTTGTTCTTTTCTAGCTTTATGCTTTGTTGTCTCGCGAAATGTCTCCCGGTTTAAGAAAACACACGGGCAGAGCCGCGAGAGTCTTCTCGAACGCGAATCTGAAGCAAATTCCGTACGGAAGGCGGATATCTCCACCCTTCCCTATATCGAAATCCCTCTGGATACGCTTCCAGTTGACGCACTCTCCGCATGTGGTCATTTCAGGCTTGCGGACGAACTGCATGCACTGGCGGGCAAAAAAATCTTAAATCTCTCTATGTATACGAATACGGATTTGAAGATGATGTATGGTCCTGCCAACTTAGATACGTTGTCTGCCTGCGATGACGCCTACGCCGATCTGATCCTGCTTCTGAACAAGATCGGCAAAACATTACTCGAAGCAAATGACGCTTCCAGCGCCGAGCAGTTTCTATCTTATGCAGTCTCTATCGGCTCTGACATTACCGCCAGCTACACGATGCTTGCAACCATCTATGCGGACCGACACGACAAAAATCAACTCAATGAACTGATCCAAAAAGCTGAAACCATCACCTCTCTGTCCGGCAGGACGATCCAAATTAAGCTTCATTCTATCAAATCCGGACTAAAATAGCAATCATGCTTTTCCTGACAGATAATTCATGAACTGCTGGGCAGTACGTCCGGACACACCGCCATGGGAAAGCTCCCACTTGTTTGCCTCTGCTAAAAGCTCCTGCTCGGTAAGCCCGATCTCCGGATGCTTCTTCGCAAGTCCCAGTACGATATCATTAAATTCATTTCTTGACGGACGCGAATAACTGATCGTCACACCAAACCGGTTGACCAAAGAAAGCTTCTCCTGCATCGTATCGGAACGGTGCATGCCGTTATCGGTCTCCACATCATCCCGGTCATTCCACGTTTCCTTGATCAGATGTCTACGGTTTGAGGTCGCATAGATCAGCACATTATCCGGTTTTGTCTCAAGTCCGCCCTCGATTACCGCTTTCAGATATTTATACTCTATCTCAAATTCCTCGAACGACAGATCATCCATATAGATGATAAACTTATAATTCCGGTTCTTCACATGTGAGATCACGGCTGACAGATCCTTGAACTGGTGCTTGTAAATCTCGATCATACGCAGTCCCTGTTCATAATACTGGTTGATGATCGCCTTGATACTGGTCGATTTACCCGTACCGCTGTCACCAAACAACAGACAGTTGTTCGCTTTTCTTCCCTGTACAAATGCCTCTGTATTATCCACAAGCTTCTTCTTCTGGATTTCATACCCGATCAGGTCATCGAGCATCACCTTATCTGTGTTGTTGATCGCGATAAATTCCAGATCCTTCCCATCGTCATGGCGGATACGGAACGCCTTATTCAGCCCGAACATCCCGACTCCATACTGCTTGTAGAACGCTGTCATAATGTCAAAGATCTCATCGACACTTTCCGCCTCGCTGACACGGTCGCTGATATCACGCACCTTCTCACTGACATTCTGGTTATACATCTGTTCCTTCTTCGGCAGTGACTTGTAATTCGTGATTGTTGTGAAACAGTCAATGCCAAGATCCTTCTCGATCGGTGCAAAATCAAAATGGAACAACCGCTTGAAGATTGCATAATCATTTTTTGCAAATGCATTGACTGAGCCATCTCCTGCGCCAACCTTCTCGCAGGTAAGCGTAAATGAATTCTCATTTGTGATCAGCAAAAACGCCAGATAATCCTGCCACAGATTCCGGTTGAAGCCATAGCTTGTTGCCACATCCAGAATCCGCTTGATCTGCTGGTAAATCCGTGTGACCAATTCCTCCTTGGTACTCGTCTTCTTCTCCCATGCCTCAAAAATATCCGCCATGCAATATAAGATACTGTCCTGCCCTAAATCACGATATAAAACGAGTCCCGGTACTTCTTTGTACATGTTGTTACATCTCCTTGTTTTGTTTTTTACTGTCCGTTTTTTCGACTTTTGATTTCATTGCAAAAAGCCGCCTGCCTGCCGATTCAAGTGGGACTACATCGTCCGGCACCTGTTTGTCATCAACATTAATCTCCCGTTTTTTTATTCTCCGGTACACGATTGACCGGAAATATGCATAAAGCACAGACACAAGCGGAATGAAGATAAACATTCCGACCACGCCCATCAGGTCTCCGCCGGCAATCACAGCCAGAAGCACCCAGATCGCGGGCAGATTTATGTCTCCGCCGACAAGCTTCGGATAGATAAAATAATTCTCTATAAACTGTAAAATAAAGAACAATAACACAAACCACAGCACCTGCTTCGGGTCAACAACCAGAAGCAGAAAGCATCCGATAAAAAGTCCGATAAATGCACCAAACACCGGTATCAATGCCGTAAATGCAATCAGAACGCCAATCGTAAGCGGATATTGTATGCCCGCGATTGCCATCGCAATCATGAACATGATGCCGAGGATGATACCCTCCCGGAACTGTCCGGTAAAAAACTTGGAGAATGTCGTACTTGCTATCTTACCGAACACCATCAGCTCATCTGCCGTCTTTTCCTTGAACAACGCATAGATGACAAGCTTCGTCTGCCTGCCGAGCTTCTCTTTCTGTGCCAGAATATATGCGGAAAAAATAATCCCGATAAATATATTTATGACGGTTCCAATGATAGATGAGAAGATAGAAACCGTCGCCGACATGATCTCTCCGCCGTTATCATTGAAGAACGAGAATATCTGGTCAAAATCCGGTTCAATGCCGGCAATCTTCTCCGATATTGCCGGAACATTCTTCGTATATGCAAGTGCAAGCTCCTTCGCCCGGTTTACAAATCCGGGCAGAAGCTCTTTCACCTTTCCAACCGTATCCGCAACCTCCGGTACAACTACAAACAGCACAAGCGCTATAAAAAGCAGTGCCGCGATATACGTAAGCACCATGCTGATCGGACGCCGGAACCGGTACAGGCGGTTTTTTTCATTCTTGAAGATTCCCTGTTCGATTCCACGCATCGGAATATTCAATACAAATGCAATCCCACACCCAATCAAAAACGGAAGCAGCACAGAAAAAACCATACCGAAAAATCCACTTATAATATGCAGATGATTGACTACAAATATCAGAAGTACCGTAAAAGTAATAATCGCAAGTATCAATTGTACCAGATGTTTTTTGTCTTTCATTCTAATCTGCTGTATCAGTCATACAGCAAGCCTCCTTCTATTCTACCGGTTGATGCAGGCTCTCGCTGTCTTTCCCGGTGCCGCAGCTCCCTTCGGTACGAGCACAATCTGGATTCCCTCCAGACGTTTCGCCAGACCGCTTGTACCACTCATCTGACCATTCTTTGCCCAATCCAACCAACCGTATGACTGCACATGTACACGATAGTAAATATCATACTGCTGTGCTGCCTGTCCAGTCAGTTCAATCTGAATTGCCTCGAGACGCTTGCCAAGCCCGCTCGTTCCACTCGTTGTTCCATTGGATACCCAATTCTGCCAGCCAAATGTCTGTACGTGTGTCTTGTAACGGACACCACCGTTTATATTTCTTCCAAGGCGAATCTGGATTGCCTCCAGACGCTTTGCCTTTCCACTTGTTCCACTCATCGTGCCATCAGCGCGCCAGTTATTCTCCCAGCCAAACGTCTGCACATGCGTTTTGTAATTGATGCTACCCGGATACGCGGATACAAACGTCTTCGACGTTGCAACGCCCGGATTTGCACCCTTTGGTACGATCACGATATTGATTGCCTCCAGACGTTTTGCCAGACCTTCGGTTCCTGCCATCTCTCCATTCTTGGACCAATCTAACCAACCATACGTCTGCGCATGCACACGATAATATACATCGTATTTATCCTTGTTGGCACCGGTCAATTCAATGCAGATGGCTTCCAGACGTTTTGCCTCTCCCGTCGTTCCACTCATCACACCATTTTCTTTCCAGTCCTGCCAGCCATAGCTTTGCACATGCGTCTTATAACGGATACCCAGATTACTGTCCCCGGATACGCGGATTGTGATACCCTCCAGACGCTTTGCACTTCCGACAGTTCCTGCCATTTTACCATTGGATACTTCATTTTCCCAACCAAATGTCTGCACATGTGTCTTGTAAGATACCGTGATGTTCGGTGCCAGATTCTTTACCTCCGGATTGTTCTCTGCCGTATTTTCCATCCGGCTTCTGTAATGATTCCGGATAAACTGTCCCGCCTTCGTCAGATCATCAATGTTCCAGCCGCTTGTCTTTCCACAACTGCTCTTGATCAGGGCAGAACTTTCATTCTTATTACACAAACTCCAGACGCAATAGCTGACGTTGCGGTCATCACACCGCTTCATCCACTCTGCCGCCTTGTTCAGATCGACATTTCCATTTCCACTCGCCTCGGACAGTCCAAACTCGGATACAAATACCGGAAGTCCCTTGTCGATTGCAGTACCGATCTTCGCCGTCAGCCACTGATTATGGCTGGACTCAGAAGCATAGAAATGAAATGCATACATTAAATTGCTGTAGCCACGGATTGGATCATCCGCCGGCTCATACGTATGTCCCTGATTTCCAAGCTGTGACCATGTCGGTGTTCCTACGATAATGATTGCGTCCTTGTCATATGCACGGATTGTCTGAATGACTTCTGTCGCATAGCTCTTGATATCAGACCAAGGACAGTTGCTCGGCTCGTTGCAGATCTCATAGATGACATTGTCGTAATTTTTATACTTCTGTGCCATCTCCTTGAAGAAGCTCTTCGCCTCGCTCGTATAATTCTTCGGATTCACGTTTAACAGATGCCAGTCAATAATCGCATACATGCCAAGCTCTGTTGCATACTGCACGCCATCTGTTACTTTTTTCTTCATACCGTTCCGGTCGCTGTAATAACCGCCCTCATCGACATACATCGCAAGACGGATCGCATTTGCGCCCCAGTCATCGCGCAGCGTCTGATAGGCTGCCTTGTTATTGTACTGACCAAACCACTGCAGTCCATGTGTACTCACACCATGAATCTGGAATGGCTGTCCATTCTTATCTACCAGCTGTGTACCCTTGACTGCCAGCTTTCCATGTGTCGAAACTGCGGTTGCCGCAGCCGCCTCTGCCTCCTTCGCCGGCGTAAGCACTGTCACCACACTGAGCACCAGTACGACTGTCATCAACCATGCGAGAATCCTTCTCTTCGTTTGTTTCATTGCATTTCCTCCCTTTTCCCTTCTCTTTGTAACCCTCATTTATCTTCATCCGTCGTCCGGATTATATACTTGCCGCATACACATCCCGCTTGGAAATGCCACGATCTTTCGCGACCAGCTTCATCGCTTCTTTTTTGTCGATTCCCTGATCGAGATACATCTGCAGATGTTCCTCAATGCCCATCGCTTCCCATTTTTGCTGTGCTTCCTTCTCGATTGCTTCCCGCGACAAACCTTCAATCACCAAAATACATTCGCCCTTCGGCTCTTCCTCCGCATAGAAATCGCTCGCTTCCTGCAACGTCGTTTTCCAGAATGTCTCATGCTTCTTTGTGATTTCCCGGCAGACCGTAACCGAACGGTTTCCAAGCACGCCAAGCAGCTCCTGCAATGTCTTCTTCAAACGATGTGGTGCTTCATAGACCACCATCGTACGCGTCTCCCGCGCCAGCTCCGCAAGTACCGCCTGCCGTTCTTTTTTATCCATCGGCAAAAACGCTTCAAATGCAAATCGTCTGGTTGCCTGCCCGGACGCGATCAGTGCATTGACCGCCGCACACGCCCCCGGCACCGGAACCACTTTGATTCCTGCCTCATAGCACTGCTTCGTGATTTCCTCTCCCGGATCGGAAATTCCCGGCGTTCCGGCATCCGTAATCACTGCAATATTCATGCCTTCCAGAAGCTTGCCTACAAGCACCTGTGCTTTTTCATATTTATTATGTTCATGATAGCTAGTCATCGGCGTCTTGATGTCGAAATGATTGAGCAGCTACTGTTTCTCGTGTCCTCCGCCGCGATCAGATCTACCTCTCCAAGCAGCCGCACCGCCCGGTAGGTCATATCCTCCAGATTACCGATTGGCGTTGCAATCAAATACAATGTTCCTGCCATTTATCTGTCTCCATATCGTGTCAGCAGATCCTCGGTGTACGAACCGTCCCTGTTATATACAACAAGTGCCGGCTCTACCTTGAGCATCGTCCGACCGCCTTTATTTCCCTCAATCAAAACCATATTCGGTTCCTTGTCTGCATACGGCTGCACCATACACATACGCTTCGGTTCGATCCGGCACTCTGACATCAGACGTATGATCTCTGCCAGTCGGAATGGTTTATGTACCATCGCAAATGTACCGCCCTCACAAAGCAGATACGCCGCTGCCTTTATCACGTCCGAAAGCTCCATCAATATCTCATGCCGCGCAATGTTCTTTGGGGAATTCTCATTTTCCAGCCCATGATTACCCTTGATATAGGGCGGATTACTTGTAACCGCAGAAAAACTTCCCGGTTTGAAAAGCTCCCGCACCTGCCGCATATCGCCTTCCACAACAGAGATCTCTGTCTCCAATCCATTCATCTGCACACTACGCCTCGCCATATCCGCGCTGTACGCCTGCACCTCAAGTCCGGTAAAATGTCTGCCCTTGCCGCGCGCCTGCATCAGCATCGGGATCACGCCTGTCCCGGTCCCAAGATCGATCACGGAACCATTCGGCGCACCTGTCGCAAAATCTGCAAGCAGCACTGCATCCATGCCAAAGCAGAATACGTCCTTGTTCTGAATGATATCGTAGCCACGGCATTGCAGATCATCGATCCGCTCACCCGGTTTCAGCCACTTCTCTTTCTCATCCTTAGTCCTCATCGAGCTTTGACTTTCCTTCCTTGCGCTCCAGATTCTCCAGTTCCTTCAACTCTTTGTCGGACGAGCCATCATTGCCGCCCTTCTTACCATGGCCGCCACCTTTTTGACCGCCTTTTTTCTTCGGCCTGAAACGAAGCTCATCGACCTTGTACTCTTCTATTTCAAATGTATCATCTTCCTGTGCCACCTTCAGTTTTACCTTCTGGCGCAGGACACTAACTGCCGTTACCTCGCCGGTTTTGCCATCAAATGTCTTCACGACATCTCCAACATTTGGAAGTTTTTTATTCAAATATTCATAAGTCTCCTGCTCATGAGCCAGGCAACACATCAATCTGCCACACACACCGGAAATCTTCCCCGGATTCAACGACAGATTCTGCTCTTTTGCCATCTTGATGGAAACTGGTCCAAACTCCGACAGATGTGCATTACAGCAAAGCCGTCTGCCACAGATGCCAATGCCGCCGAGAATCTTTGTCTCATCCCGCACACCTACCTGACGCAGTTCAATACGTGTCTTGAATACCGCTGCCAGATCTTTGACCAGCTCACGAAAATCCACTCTGCCATCCGCCGTGAAATAAAACAATACCTTGCTGTTATCAAATGAATACTCCGCTCCGATCAGCTTCATTTCCAGACCGCGCTTTTCGATCTTCTCCTTGCAGATGACCATTGCTTTTTTATTTTTCTCTAAATTCTCCGCATGCTTCTTCTCATCCGCCTCGGTTGCGATCCGGATGATCGGCTTTAACTCGCCCTGCAGCTTCGTCTCATCCACTTCTCTGCGTCCGAGCACAACCTTTCCAAACTCTACGCCATGCTGTGTCTCCACAATGACATATCTGCCCGGATCAATCTTATAATTGAGCGGATTGAAAAAATATATCTTTCCATTCTCACGGAAACGAACTCCGATTACTTCTTTCATTCTTCAGCCGATGCCTCCTCTTTTAAAGTCAGAAGCAACAGTTCGATTGTCACTTCAAAATTCGCATTGGCAAGCAGTCGCTGCTCTGCCTTTGCGATCGCATCAATCTTGTCCTCGATGCTCTTAAATGTTAGCTTTCCAGCCTGTTTCTTCAAGGTAGAAAACTCGTTTTTAAACAGGATTTTATCGACATTTCCGGTTACCTTCAGCATCATGGCATCCCGGTACCACATCATCATCAAATCCATGTAATCATTCATAGACATCTTAAACTGCTCGATATCCTTGACCGCTTTTCCAAGCGTCTCCACATCCATCTCGTCGATATGCGCCAACACGCCAACAACCGAATCCACGATCGCCGCATACTCGTCATTGCCTGCGAGCTTGATTGCCTTTCCAAGATTACCCTGTGCAAAATCGAGACAGAAATATGCCTTTTCCTTTGTCAGTCCCATTACATTCGTCAGATATGCCAGCACATCGCGCTCACGGATTGGCTTCGTCTGCAGCTTCAGGCAACGGGATTTCACTGTTTCCAACAGCTTATCAAGATTTGTCGTAAGCAACAGGATCACCGCATACGCCGGTGGCTCCTCAATCGTCTTCAACATGGCATTTTGTGCCTGTACATTTAAAAGCTCCGCATCCGGGATAATGTAAATCTTATACTTTCCTTTATACGGTTTGATGTCAATTGTATTTATGAGCTGGTCACGAACCTCATCCACTGAAATCAGATTCGGCTTCTCATGCGTTACCGTGATGATATCCGGATAGTTTCCGGTTGAAACCTGTAAGCAGGACTGACAGGTTCCACAGGCTTCTGTACCGCCTGCCTCACACTCCAGTGTCTCCGCAAATGCATAGGCAAGCGCTTTTTTTCCGCTGCCGGCATCTCCGCTTATAATATACGCATGCGCAACATTTCCCGTTTCAATGCTGCTCTTAAAATGTGCAATTATGTCCTCGTGGCCCACTATTCCTTTA
>OLSD01002370.1_pt1 | contig 13329 bp, 27 predicted proteins | sample 1672211 | NCBI WGS metagenome assembly OLSD01 (sample SAMEA3136659, study PRJEB25190) | human gut metagenome | reverse complement strand
AAATAAACTCCATATTAAATAATTCAAATTCCCTATAAGATTAATCATAATCATTAATAAAAAACAGTTTTTCAAAATTTTAATCATCTTACAAAGATATTTTTTTCCCTATATATAATTTCTTTAAAAATCCCGGCCATGCTCTATTCTATATACATCAATTTCCCAAACATAATATTTTCCATCCAATCTCAGTTTTCCATATTACTGATTTTTCCCATAGGGGAATCATTTTCTTATACAGAGGATTTTTATAGAGGTGACCGATTAACGGTCAATATGGATGATATATCAATCATTCAATAATAATGAACCAATATTGCCCCGATAAGGAAAACAATCTGTCATCGGTCAATAACGGTCAATTTTCCAAGAATATTTTTTTGTTACCGGGAGAATCGTTCATGCGCAGAAAGTGGGGCATATGGACATATCGGGGCGCATCAAAGTCATTCCATATTCTTCCACATTATTACACATTATTACACCTACAAACATAAAACAGTAAATATCAATCAGTTGAATAATACATATAATCATCGGTCTCATAAGTGGTATAGAGTAATTTAGGCTAAAGTGGTGATATAACGGCATTTAGGGGGTACGAATAATTATCATAGGTATTGGAAGTTGCTGAGGGAGAGTATATATAGGTTGGCAGTTAGAATATTTTTTTGTAAATTTGGCGAAAAGGAAAAAATATATGGGGGAGGGAATACTATATGGTGCAATCTTCTTGATATCATTTTTAATATATCTTTCCATTTTAATATGGATTGAATCTTATAGTGCGAAAGAAAAGACGAATAAAGGAAGTGAGAAGAATGAAGTCCAATGGAGAACGGTTTTTATTTATGAATTTGATTTGATTGACTAATAAAAAGAAGAGTGACAATGTTAAGAAGAGTTCCGAGTAAAGAAGACATTGACAAGGTAATTGAGGTGTATCATCAACATCCAATTAAAGGGATAAATCTTGAAATGTTAAAAGAAGCACGGCAAAGAACTTGTTTGGGTCTTTCCGAGATTAAGAAAATAATAGCAGACTATATAGAGAATACCTATGGTACAACTCTACATAAAATAAAAAAAGAAGAATTAATTTGTGATGGAAGGATTTGAAAAATCAGAAGTGAGAAGTGAAGTTATTGATAATGGCGACATTTTACGCAGTCAGCCTTATACTCCGATATTTGGTACGAAATACTATTGGGATGTGCCATATCTCGTAGATGTTGAAAAATATAAGAAGGCCTTTAAAACTGAAATAACAGAAGGATATGGTGGAACTCTGTCTTTAACAAGTGAGATAGAGAATGGCTATCAAGTCGTTTGGGCTTTTTCACACAAAAAGAAAGAAAACGAAAGTGATTGGACAAGTGATTGTTTCCAATTTAATTATGACGACATTAATAAGTTCAAGGAATTTGTAAGAAGTATTACCGACACGTTTATTGGTGTAGATAATGTTGAGGTTCTTAGAATGTGTATTGATATGGAAAATCAGATTACAGAAATAAACCATAAAAAAGAAATGCTTCTCAATGTCAGTGGAAATGTCAATACCTGTGAATGAAGCGTACTATGACGCAAACAATAAGCAAATATTCTTTGAAAACGGAGTTAGGGTCGATATTCATAGCCTTTTCGACAAAGATGATTTTGTAAAATCTGTTTCTTATGACAAAGAGACTGAACAGTTACGAATAGAGGTCTATACAAGGCTTTACACGAGCATTGGCTCAATTAAAGTAATAAACACAATTTTGAAAAAAATGAAAATATTTTTTTTAACAATTAAAGGAGTTTGGCACGGTAGTTGATAGAAAGGGGAAGAAAGACAAAAAAAAGAAAAAAAAGAAAAAAAATGAATATAGTCAGAAAGATAAAAATGGAAATAATAAGCCCGAGCAGAAGCGAAGAGATATTAAAGAAATATAATATTAATCGTAAGGAAAAGATGATGATTTCTACGGGGCAGTCCATAAGGGAGATTGAGCAATCATTGCTAGATATGAATGAAATACTACCTCGTGCTTGTAATATGACCATGGTAGATTTTCACAAAATTATCCATTCCAATTTATCTGATGATGAAAAATGCGCATTGATTAAAAACCGTGGGATTATTGGAAAGAAACCCGGCGAAAAAGTAAACAATGACCCAAATGACATAAGAGTTCATTTAAAGGATAATTTAAATTTGCTTGCATCAGAATATGGGTCGATAAACAATGTTCCGTCCTCTATATATGTCAGAGGATATACTGATATGACTAACGGTATAATTGAAAAGAGTGGCAAGATAAAAAGAGAGATATTAAGATATGATAGAGTTTTGCCGGAATTTAAAAAAGGCATGCCCATGGGGCTTTCGTCTCAGCGAATAAGAATTTATCCAAATGAAGATGGTGAATTTTATTTTGTAATATGGGGCGTATTGTTTAAAACCATATTGAGAAAAGATAAACAAAAGAATCGTGATATATTATATGGAATAATTAATAATAACGATTATAAATTAAGTGATTCAACTTTAAGTGTATTTAAAAATGGAAAAAATACAGAGATTTATTTTAATATGACCGTTAAGATACCGGAGAGTAAGGAGTTATATGATAGGGGGATAATATGTGGTCTTGATTTAGGTATGAAAACATTGGTGACTTATGCCGTATGTGATAAAGCCACAGGTAATGTTATAACGGACGAGCATAGTAAAAAAGAAATTATTGGAAAGATAGGTGACGGTTCAACAATAATTGAGTTCAGAAATAAATATAAGATTGAAGGCGAACGGATTCGTAAAAAATGTGAAATGATGGGGGTAAATAGCCATGGACGAAACGCTAAAATGGAAGAATATTATAAATATATTCATAACAAGGAGAGAAATGCTGCAAAAAACATTTATCATACTGTTTCAAGAAAAGTCATAAAACTTTGCAAGGAAAATAATGCCGGAGTTATTCAAATGGAGAATTTGGAAGGATATGGAAAGAAAGAATGTATTGCTGCATCTTTATGGGGCTATTATGAACTTCAAAAGATGATTGAATATAAGGCTAAGAAAGAAGGAATTGAGGTTAAATATGTTAATCCTAAAAACACTTCAAAAACTTGCAGTGAATGTTATGGGGTCAATGAGAGTTTAACATTAAAAGATAGAGAATGGGTTTGTCCTCATTGTGGAAAACATCATGATAGAGATGTCAATGCTGCAATAAATATTGCAAGAATGTAAAAGAGTTCTTTGAAATAAAAGAAAGAAAACAATATATTAAGGTGGTTTGTATCCGCCTATTGAGGAAACAGAATTTAATGTGGATATTTATATTCGTTTCTGTTATCTCTCAGAAATTTCTTTCATAATAATAGGTAATTGATTTGCTTAAAGGGGGTTACAAAAAATGAGATGTAATTTCTATGAATATGAAAGGAAATTACAACATGTGGTTAGATTTGTTTATGAAAATTTGATGTAATTTCTATGAATATGAAAGGAAATTACAACCGATAAGGTAATTAAAGTTCCGTGCAATAAGATGTAATTTCTTGAATATGAAAGGAAATTACAACATGCGAACCGAAAGAGATTTAATTCTATGTGATGTAATTCCTATAAATATGAAAGGAAATTACAACGAACATATTGGACAAATGGGAATCTGTGATGATGTAATTCCTATAAATATGAAAGGAATTTACAAGTAACGTAGATAATTTTTGCAAAGTTAGCTACCATGATGTAATTCCTATGATTTTGAAAATAAAATAAAATTTTATATATTTGTGGAGTTAAAATAAAAAAGATATGTGTTGGACAGCGATTGAAGAAAAAGACAGAATATGCCGTGTAGCCGAGAATGACATACGGATATTCAAAATAGTGGACAAAATCGGGGATAGTATGGTGTACACTCCATATTATTGGACATTAAGAGAGACATATGGTCTTGATTGGGAATACTACACGAAAATGGGGGAGCGCATATTGAATAATGGAGGAGTTATTGTTGATAGGGGTTTTCATTCCTATTCAAGGAAGAAATGTTGTGTAAAGGAGGGGATGTCGTGTTATAGTGTTTTCAAGAAAGGTGGCGGTGAATTGTGGCACAGTTTTGAGTTTAGCACAGAGGGCAAGACATGTGTGCTATGGGGAATTGTGCCCAAGGGTTCCCGATATTATGAGAATGCTGACGGAGAGATTGTTAGTGAGAGAATCAAGCTCACGAGGGAGTATATGGTTGCCGAGCGGTGATGGTTTTTGAAAAAAGGATAATAATTTATATATTTGCAAAAAATAAGTAATAATATTAAAAGGATATGTGTTGGATATCAATAGATAAAAATGATAGTGTCTGTCATATGGCAAATAAAGACATCAAGGTGTTCAAGATAATGAAAAGGGTGATGAATGATGATTCATATTTTTATTCTTATTATCAAAATTATATCTATCGTCAAGGCAGTAGATATACGGATGAAATTAAACTTATCCCATTGGGTAACTGTTTGAGGATAAACCATGGCTATCATTCATATTCAAGTGAAGATTGCCATGTAGAAATAGAAGATAATATTAGAAGTATTCTTGTTTGTCCGACTAATGGCATTGGCCTTAATGGCCGATATAAGAACGATTTTGATGTGTGTGTTGTCAAATGCATTATCCCTCAAGGCTCTAAATATTATAAAAATTCTATAGGAGAGATTGTCAGCGACAGCATAATCATCGAGAGTGAAATATTGGAAAAAGATTTGATAGAATATTAAAAATTTTTAAAACTGAAATATATGTGTTGGTCAACATACGAAAACAAGAATAAAGGGGAAAGGACTGCAAAAGAGGATATGCTTGTATATAAGATAGTTAAGAAATATAGAGAATTTGGCTATGTTTCTTATTATAGGGGTATGGTATATATTCTTGATAAAGAATATTCAATCAGTAATTTGAAGGCTATAAATTGTCCAGACGGGAAAACTATAATCAATGAAGGTTATCATTCATATTCGGCCCAAGAATGTAATATATGTATAAACCATAATGTTATTTATGTTTATAGCAAAAACAAAAACAAATTGGAAGAAGACCATTATGAGGCAAGCATACCAAACAGTGACAGAACGGCAGTGGTGGTATGTGTTATTCCAAAAGGTTCCATATATTATAAAAATGAACATGGAGAGATTGTCAGTGACCATCTAATCATCAAAAATGAGATTGAAAAAGAAAGTTTGGCATAGTCTTTGTAAGATATAAGAGCAAAAAAATTAATAAAGATATGAAAAAAGGTTTGATTTTGATTGTGGCAGTAATTGCCGTGTTGGTATTGGGTTTTATTATTTGCATGAATGTTGAAAACCGTGCGATTTCCTATGAGGAGGTGATTGAGAACACCGGTGGTGATATTCGTGTTGAGGAAAAAAGGAGATATGACCTTATCCCGAATCTTGTTGAGTGTGTGAAGCAGTATGACCTTCATGAGTACAATACATTGAAAGATGTTATTGCGGCCCGTGGTGGAAGCAATGGAGGTGATGCGAAGAGCGTTGATGAGATTAAGGCGGCAATCAATGTTGTTGTTGAGAAATATCCGGAGTTGAAGTCTCAGAAGAATTATCAGGATTTGATGAATGAGCTTTCCATCACTGAAAATAAAATATCGCAGATGAGGAAGCATTACAATAAGAATGTTACTGACTATAAGCGTTTTGTACGGCAGTTCCCATCCAAACAGATATTGTCCGTAAGGGGATATGAGATAAAGGATTATGAGCGGTTGACGTTCGAGAACAGTTCGGTTGATGCCCCAAGGAATTTATTCGGAAATTCGGAAAAGAATCAATAATATAACATTAATTATATGGAGATAACGAAAAGGGAGATACTGTTCAGCACGGTCATTGTTGCAATAATGATGATGTTGGGGATAGTCATCTCCCGTCCTATTTTGAATCATGCCCTACATAAGAGTCTGAGGATTTCATCTTCAGTGCAGGTTGATGATTCATCGAAATTTGATTATATTGGGAGGACGGATGTTGGTGATTTCATTGCCGAGGGGATTATCACAACAATAAATCCGGTATCAATTGAGGATATTGAGGGGAAATATTCCAAGATAATGAAGGTCAAGGAGGAATACCGCAAGCATACCGAAGAGGTAACAGAGACTGATTCAAATGGAAAGACATATACCCGTACAAGAACCTATTGGAGTTGGGACGTTATGCGCAGAGAGATATGGGAGGCTGATTCAATATCATTTTACGGGAAAAGATTCAGTTATAGGGATATTAGTTACAGCCCTTATGCGACTTATTTGAAAACAATTGAGCCGAAGAGGAAATTATTTCAGAACAAGATAAGATATAAATATTATGTTGCCCCAACATCAGAACATGGTTGCATAATGGGCGTTGTTTCTGACAAGACTTATTCGGATATGAATTTTATGAAAGACATAACTCTTAACAAGGTCATTGAAAGGTCGGAGAACAATATAAACAATGGTCCTATCGGATTTTGGATTTTTTGGACATTATTGACAATCGGTGCGGTAATGGGATTTTGTTCGATGGACAACAAATGGCTTTATTAAAAAAATTTGGATTATAATTTAAAAATTAGTATATTTGTAAAAAAAATAACAGTATGTGTTGGGAAACGAAAACTATTTTAAAGCCTATCAAACATAAGGCTCAGAAAGACATTCAAGCAAAAAAGGTATTACGAATTTGCCACAATGGGGATTTATCCTCACCATTTTTTGATATGATGACATGGGTTCCAGAGACTCAATATACTATATCTGAAGGACTTAATTTGATTAATGTTTTTCCTAAAAATGTCTTTAATATAGTATGGCGTATTGACGAAGGATTCCATTGTTATTCAATGAATAACAAGGTGGGATTAAATAAAATTGGCTCCATTGTGGTTAAAAAAGGCAGCAATTATGTCACTTCAATGTTTAATGATTTTTCAGACTTGAAAGTCTTTGAGGTAATAATACCACAAGGTTCAACTTATTATGAAAACGCATATGGTGAAATTGTAAGTGACAATATGATATTGAAAAATGAGCTGTTGTTTGACTTTGACAATCGAATATAGATTTAAAGAGATTGGATTATGGTATTTTTTGGACATTATTGACAATCGGTGCGGTAGTGGGATTTTGTTCAATGGACAACAAATGGCTTTATTGATAAAATTTGGAAGGCTTGGAAAAATAAAATAGAATAGAATGGATAAAAAAAAGATTTAATGAACTTTCCTCAAAATTTTTATCGTTTAATGAGAAAAAGAAATTGGCTATTATCAAAATGATGTTTAATGACGGATTTGATTCTGCTTTTGAAGTTAATTCTCAAGAAGAGGTTTTCAAGCAATTTTTGGATTTTGTTAAAGATGCAAAGGCTGAGGAATTATTTGAGGCATGTGTTGAAAATCCGGTGCCTGACTTTTAATAAAAACATTGAAGAATTGGAAGCAGTTTTGTTTGCTGTTTCCAATTTTATTTTGTATATTTGCTTTGTAATATAATATTTTAAACAAATGTGTTGGGTAACAAAAAATAAAAAGTTCATTAAGAAGCGTATCGCAAAAGAGGATATTTTCGTAAAGAAGTTAATGTCTAAAAGTATGGATACAAAATTTGTAGAATCTCCGTGTTTTGATATGGTATGGGAATACGTCAGGAACTTTGTCCAGAACCAATAACATATGAATATCCGGATAGTGAATATGTTCTTGAATATAAAGTAACTACAATTGGAGAAAAGTGTGATACAACTTATGTATTAACCAAAATTAAAAATGATTGATTATAGTAATGTCTAAACAAGTTAAATTTTGAACATATGGGATTAATTATTTTGTTTAATTTTATAGCAGTTTCAGTTGCATTTGCGACAGGTAGAATGGTAGCAGTATATGATTCGTCTGATAATGATAATGATGTACTTGCCTTTGTTGTTAGTATGTTTTTCCTTATAGTGAGTGTAAGTCTTCCTATAAGTGCAACATGTTCATATGTTAAAAATGTTGAAACTAAAGAATATTCATCAACCAAGTATAGCCTCAAAAAGAAAGTTATTACTACTGAGGAAGACAATACAGTTAAATTGGACACTATTTACACATTTACAAATAAAAAGTAATACTATGGCATGGTTAGCAAGAGACAAAGACAATGACTTGTATGTTTATATAAATAAACCAAAACGAGATGAAATGCGGTCACTTTGGAGAAGTGATAATACCAATTTTGTAAGATTGTCAGGTAATGCAGATAGGAAACTTATCTATAAGACTATCACTTGGGAGGATGAACCAGTAGAAATTTAGCATCATGAAAACATTTACATTTGGAAAATACAAAGGACGCTCTGTCATTGATGTCTTAAATGAAAATCCAGCTTATGTGGAATGGTGTATAAACAATATCAAATGGTTTAGTCTTGATGATACAGAACAAAAAATGTTGAATGAGATTACTAAGGCAATTAACATTGTTTACTACCAATATCCTGATAGTTTTCCGAGAGGGAAAGGTGCAAGTAAGATTCTATATGAGAGGGCGTTTGAGTATCTTAAGAACAAAGAGGAATTTGCTATAAAATACAAAAAGAGTAAAAAACACATTAACAGTGCAGATTATATTGAAAGTCTTGAAAGTCTGGCACATTGTTTGTATAAAGAATATGATAGAGACCCATTAGAAATTTAGTTATGGAAGAATGGGTAAAACTATATGGCGATTATAAAAAAAAAAAGAATTAAGAAATATGTGCTGGATTACAAGTAAAAAAGAGAATAGTAAAGGAATGATTGCCAAAACAGACATTCCTATACTCAAAGTATTAGGCAGGAATGGTATTACGCCTATTATGGATTTTCTTGTATCATTTAATAAAAAATTGCCACAGGAAACAATAGAAGTGTCTTTAATAGAGTCTTTAATAGCCGACTCAGGAATATGGCGTATAGATAATGGCTATCATTCTTATTCTGCTGACGGTAAGATAGTTGATAGTGTTCAACATTTTTATTTGATATTAAAGAATGGTTATTTTAGTCCTACCTATAGTCATAAATATAATATTTATAATGGATATATTCCTAAGGGAACACTATATTATGAGAACGGATATGGAGAAATCGTTTCGGAAACATTGGTAGTCACTAATGAAAGTAGAAATGTTGATTATTATAATTATATAAGTGGGGAAATTAATGTCTTGATTGATGATGGCAATGGAAAATTAACTTTGAAATATGTTACATTAAAGGACATTATTGATTATAGGGACAATGTGAAAGGAATTATATGCAGGGATGATAGTAATACTTTATCGGATTATTATTTTTGTATCTCAATGATGGATGAGGATTGGGTAGTGGGCCAATCTGAAAATTCTAATGAATTTGCTAAAAAATATGGGGGTTATATAGAAACACAGATGTTTAATTTACCTTTATATCTCTATGACAATTTTATACATGATATATCAAAATATTTTTATATAAGGGAATCTATTGATGGAAATGTGGATTATAATTCTTTATATTATGATTTTCAAGACCATACGTTCCGTAATATTTACAATACAATTAGAGAGGAAGAAGGAAATGGATATGTTCTTCCTATTGTAAAAATTCCTAAAAATATAGTAAAAATTCCTAAAAAATATAGTAAAATTTTCTAAAAAAGAATTTAACTGTTGAACTCATTGACATCTTCACTGAAAAGAAAGACCTTTTCCATTATACTGGAAAGGTTGACTTTGTTCCCATAGAAGGAAGTGACAATTATGAACTAAAACATGGTGATGATTTCCAGTATCATTGTGATGTAAAGGTCAATGTGAAGAATGCTCACAGGTTTGTTCCTGGTGGAAAGGACAATCCACATATTGAACACTGGAAGGAACACGCTCACGAAATTTATATCGCAAAAGCAAAACATCTATACCATAAAATCAGAGAACAGTATGATGGTAGATGGTGGGATTAAACAATGGAGGAATATATATGTTTGATTGGATAAGAGGAGACAAATATAGGATTAAGTCAAAAGAATGGTTTGAAAAGGAGTGCATCAAAGAAGATGGTTTTTATATACATCATGAACACCAACAACAATATCTACCTCAAGAAGCAGTAGACAAATATGCTGGTAAGGTATTGGAAATGTGGTCTGGTATGGGTCAATATGGAACATTTATGATGAGAGATGAGGATGGGTCATTAACTAAAACAAATGATGGTAAATATATTGCATGGTATCCTATATTCTTTGATGAACTTGTGGATAGAGATTGGATAACACGTGATATAATGTTGGAACTGAAAAGATGTTCCCTTGATAGAAATTATTTTTATGAAACCTATTATAAACCAGTAAAAATAGATAAAAGCACTTATTAGTTATGACACAGGAAGATAGACAAATATTACTTAAAGACCTTTCTTCAAGACTACCATATGGTGTTCGTTATAGGCGTTTTGCTTGGGATGACAAACAAGAAGAGGAATGTATATCAGCAAAAATATATTCTATAAGTCCAGATGGATATGTGAGAAATTACCATGAAGATGAATCTGATTACATAGATAATGTACGTCCTTATCTCTTCCCTTTTTCAAGTATGACCGAGGGACAAAAAGAAGAACTTAATAAAAAATTCAATGTTCAATTTTTAGGAAATGACATATATTCTATTCATTATCATTCTGAAGGTTACTGGGATACTGATTTAGAGTTAGGTTTACAAGATTGGTTATGGTTTATAAATTGGTGTTATAAAAATCATTTTGATATATGTGGACTTATCCCTATGGGACTTGCCATTGATGCAACAGGATTAAACATTTATTGTTAAAAATATGAAAGATGTAAAAATACCCATAAAAATTGCTGAGGAATATGCCTCACAATATTTTGACAAGGAAAAGGAAACGGATAAATGGCTGATTATCCGCAATGCTTGGCTTGATGGATGGGACAAGCATAGACTCGTATATCCAGAAATGTAATAGAATATGACACAGGAAGAAAAAGATTTGCTATTGAAAGACCTTTGTGCAAGATTGCCATATGGTGTAAAAATTAATGAAAACATACAAGGAGATTTCACTGTAATTGGTTTAACTACAGAAAGGGTTTTTACCAATTGTGAAACAGAAGGTTGTCATAATGATTTTCCTATAGAATGTGTTAAACCATATCTCTTTCCTCTTTCAACTATAAGTAATAGAACTCTGGAAATGTTTGATGAATGGTCTGATAGTAAAACTAGTCATGTGACAATGGAGTTTTATAATTCTCGTCATATAGATTACAGAGGTCTTATTGAAAAAGGGATTGCCCTGGATGCAACTGGATTAAACATTTATTGATTATGAAACAAACAGATGTAAACTACCAAAAACTTACTGGTGAATGGAATAAACATATTCGTAAGAGGAAAGGTCTTAAAAAATTATATAATAAAAAGAGACGAGCGTTTCTTAAAAAAATGTTTAATAAGTTGGAAATATAAATACTGATTCATTATGAAATGTAAAGAACTAATGATTAACGATTGGGTGTCCGATAAGTACGGCTACCTGATGCAGATTACCGTCATCGGTGATGGATATGTCAGTTTTGAGGATGATGAAGGAAACTTGTGCCAACTTGACGACAAATGTAATCAGCCAGAGCCTATCCCACTCACTTACGAAATCCTTAAAAAGAATGGATGGAAAGACGCTGAATTTTGGTGCGAATATCAAGAGGGTAATAATTCTATCCAAGCTTGTCTGCCAGATATGCGAGGAAGAATTAACGGAATAGAGATTGAGCACTTCAAATGTGAGTGTGTACATCAGTATCAACATTTACTTCGCTTGTGTGGGCTTGATGAACTTGCAGATAACTTCAAAATTTAGAGATATGAATAAAATAGAAGAAAGAGCAATGGAGGAATAATTATGACAATAGAAGAAAAAGCAAAAGAAACAATACCTGATGCATTTGACAATGATGAGATACTTCCTGTAAGGGAAGGTTTTATTGTAAATCAACAAAGGTTTGCATTTCATCATGGTGCTAATTGGATGCTCGAAAAGGCAATGACATTAATTGAAGATAGTGTAATCTTTGATAAGTTTGGGAGACCGGTAAAGTCTGAGACTTTCAGAAAAGCAATGGAGGAATAATTATGAAACCGGGATTGAAAAAAGAGAAACCGTCAGAACTTCAGATTTCTGAAGTTTACCGAATTGTATCGTTAATCCAGAGGGTTAACTGTTCAACCTTCGCCCTCGTTACCGAGACCGCTAGTGAGCTGGGAATCAAGAAGACAGTGTTGATGCAGTATATCGAAGATAATCCTAAGCTCTTTGACGTTACCAAGGCCACCAGCAAATCCGCCAAGGGTGTTGTGAAGAGTCTGGGATTAGCTATCAGGAAAGTTTATCTCACCCCGGAGGAGAATCCCGATACTGAGGAGTGGCTGGAGATACAGAAGAAGGCGTGGGAAAAGAAAATCCAGGTTTTTGAACAGACTTATTATGGCCAGCATGAGTTCTGGTATCTGGCAGTGGATAATGAGAGTAAAAGAAGGAATCTGTGGAGGAACACTCCAGAGAAAATCCAGACTCTGATTGATGCTGGTGCTATCAAGATGGAGAAGAGTGGTTATGGTGGGCTCAGTGACTACTTTAACTGGGAAGGACTTCTCCTGACTCCTGATGCAGCAGAGGCAATCACCAAACTTGGATGGGAACTGGTTTATCCGTAAAGAAAGTAAATTCATCATGAGATACGGAATAGAATGTAAAATAAGAGATACGACCAGTTTTTTCACGAGCTGGGTAGATGCTGAAAGCAGTAGTGAAGCCTAAACACATTATGGATGCACCACAAAACATAAAAATAACTTGGGAATATAATAAAGAGTAATAAATTATATGGAGGACAATTATTATGACTAATGAAGATATAAGCAAATATATTAAGGAACATTGGAGTAATTATTCTGCTGGATTGGCAATGACTTTTACTTTCAGGGAGGATAAGAATTTTACTATGGAAGATGTGAAGGATGCTTTTACATCTGGTGCCTGGGAAATCATACAACTTTTATACAGAAACAATATAAACATAGATGACTTGAAATATGAATGAAGACAGGTGGATGATGTTGAAACAAAAAGTACCATATGGTCTTCTTCATGGGTATTATTTGGCCACATCTGAAAAATAATTTTGTTATATTTAATATATGAAAGTATATAGAATTAGGAAACTTACACCAAGGGAATGTTAT
>OLSD01002358.1_pt1 | contig 13376 bp, 9 predicted proteins | sample 1672211 | NCBI WGS metagenome assembly OLSD01 (sample SAMEA3136659, study PRJEB25190) | human gut metagenome | reverse complement strand
CTGGTTAACAAAAGAATTTCCAGATCAGCCCATTCGTGAAGGACGGACGATGGAAGATCTTGATTTTCCACGTATCGCTATTACGTATTCTTTAGAGGAAAATACCCAAGATTCCAGTGCGCAACAAAAGGAAATGCAGAAAATTATCGAGGAATACAATCAGTATTACCATACCGCATGGTCATTAGCGGATATTGAACGTTATAACGGGGATATCAATAATCGTTTAGCTAGAAAAAGAGCGGAGTTCAAACAATTTGGGAAACAAATTGATTTAGTGATCGTGGTAGATCGGTTACTGACGGGATTTGATGCGCCAACGATTCAAACATTATTTGTGGATCGTAATTTAGAGTATGCTGGATTGATTCAAGCCTTTTCGCGTACTAACCGCACGTACCCGGAAAAAACAAAAGGATTGATCGTTACATTCCGCAAGCCAGCAACAATGGAGAAGAATGTCGCAGATGCAACAAAACTGTATTCAGAAGCGAAAGAAGAATCAGGCTTGATTTATCCAAATTATCAAGAATCGAAAAAAAGATTTAAAAAAGCGTATAGTAAGTTAAAAGAATTTTCGCCGATTGAATCAATTGATGAGCATTCGCCGATTGAAACACGTGTAGAATATGTCAAAGCATTTCAGATCGGAAGAGCCTATGAAGCATTAGTAACCTATGATGATTACAATGATGATATGGCAACCTCCCCGACTTTGAATAATCAGATTCAACTCTTAGAAGAACAAATCGGTGTATACGAGACTATAAAGGGCTCTTTAATGGAAGAAAAGGTAGTACCTGATGGCAAGGGCCAAGATTTTTCTACGATTGAATTCTATAATGAACATACGATTAAGTTGTACGATATTGATTCTACTTATATTGATCAATTGCTAGGGACTTACGCGGCAAACAGTACCGATGCCCGGGAAGAAATTGAGAAAGCTTTGACGAAATTGAATAAAACTGAAGGTGTGAAGGAAGTTTATCGTCAAATTTTAAATGCGTTTGACCTAGGAACATTAGATAGTAAAGATGATATTTTTGTTATCAAACGTCACTACTTTACGCAAGCAAGAGATCAGTTGATTCATACTTTTTCTAATGAATGGTTTGTTTCAGAAAAAGAGTTACATGCTTCGAATATGCAATATATGCTTGGGGAGACTCAAATCCCTAATATGAAAGCAATTATCAGCAGTAAGGATTACGAAGGATACAAAGCTAAACACCCAGAAGCGAAGCCTTTTAAATATCCACAAGAAATGAAGCGAGCATGGCGCAAGATGTTAGATGATGAATTGATTCCTCTTGAGAATGAGTTGAGGTAAAAGGAAAGAGTAAAAGAAACTGGATGACAACAAATAGATGTTATGATGAAAGTTGTTAAAATTTCAACTAAAAAATATAATAAATTAAACTAAAGCGAAGCTATTGATGATGAGGTGAATGCATTGACACAACAGAATAACTTGCTTGAAGAAGTAAATTTAGATAATTTCTCTAAATGGTATCTTGAGAATAAAGAAGAATTATTGAAAAACGCCGAATCATGGAAAAAAAAGAATGATGTGTTAGCAAATGAGTTCCTCGATGAATGGCCACTTGAAAGACTTAGCACGATGACTCTTGATGAATATGTAAGTGGGAAAGGGCCTCAAAACAAATCACTATGTTATGAGTTAGAGCATGGAAAATATGCGAAGCTCTACCTTGGAATAAAAGGTGGAAGTGCGGGGAAATTCGGTATTTATTGGAGTAAAAAAAATCAAGCATATTGTGACCAGAATAAGGAAATTATTTTGGCAGATGTTCTTGATGATAAATTTGCCAAGTTAAAAAATGATTTAATTACAATAATAAAAGCAGGAATAGCAAGATCTTTTGAGGATGATGCGTTTACCTATAATAATTCTTTTTATAGTAGACCATCTATGGTAATGAAACTATTATGTGCTTACTCAAAGGGTCCGATTTTTTCTGGTATCAATATGAATAAGGACAAGAAAGAAGTTTGGGAGAAGCTTGTCTCATCAGAACAAAATGGTGGTGCATATAAACGAAACTTTGATATTACTACTATGATCTCAAATAAGCATCCTGAACTAGATGGAGATTTGTTAAGTACTATTCTTTGGAGTTATAGAAATGTAGTAATGGATGACGCTAAACTTCCATCACATTCTAAAGAAGGCGTTAGAAGGATGAGTACTTATCAAAACCATTATTCTAATCAATTGGTAATGGCTAAAAACCTTATTCTACGTGGAGCTCCTGGAACAGGGAAAACATTCCTTGCAAATGAAATGGCAGCTGATGTTGTTTCAAATGGCAGAACGACACAAATCAATGAATTGACCGAAGATGAAAAGAGCCGAATTGGGTTTGTCCAGTTTCATCCTAGTTATGATTATACGGATTTTATTGAAGGGTTACGTCCCACAACTTCAGATGATGGCGTTGTCAGTTTTACTTTAAAAGATGGAAGCTTTAAAAGTTTTGTTGAAAAAGCAAAGAAAACAAAGAGCGTAAATGGACAAGATAATTTTGAAGAAGCTTGGGCTAATTTTTTTGATGCGGTGATGGAAGCTAGTATAGAGGGAGAGGGATATAATAAACTTGAAACATTGTCTGGTAAACCGGTACGTAATCTACTAGCTTATGAAAGAAATGCAATTCAAGGAGTTTATCCTGCTAAAACTACTATTTATTTAAACCATGACCAAATATATAATGTTTATCGCGGATTACCTGGTACGCTAAAAGGTGGATTTGATGCGTATCGAAAAGCGATTGTAAAGCATTTAAAAGAAGAATTTGGCTTAAAAAACTTTATACCTTCAACAAATGATTCTACGAATAATCAAAACTACGTATTTATCATTGACGAAATCAATCGGGGTGAAATTTCCAAGATTTTTGGTGAACTATTTTTCTCAATTGATCCAAGTTATCGTGGATATGAGGAAGGTGTTTACACACAGTATGCGAATCTCCATGCAAATCCTGAAGAAAAGTTCTATATTCCTAACAATGTTTATATTATTGGAACGATGAATGATATTGATCGTTCTGTTGATACGTTTGATTTTGCTATGCGCCGGCGATTTACTTTCTTAGAAATAAAAGCAGAAGATTCAGCGCAAAATATGCTGATTCAAGAGAAAACGAAAAAGCTTATGAAGCGTTTAAATGATGCTATCATTGCCGAAGAAATAGGTGGATTATCTACTGATTACCAAATTGGTGCTAGTTATTTTTTAGGTGTTGATAATGGTAAGGAAACAATGAAAGAATTGTGGAATACTAAGTTATATCCATTGTTGAAAGACTATTTCCGTGGTGAACATCAGGCTGCAGAAAAATTAGTAATGATAGAAGAGGTCTATTTTAATGACGGTGATTCAGATGAAGCTGAACCCCATACTTGATAATCAAGAAATCAATGACTCAGTTGCAAAGCATCCTATCATTGCGAATTTGGTAAATCGTGATCTCGATAGTTTATCGAAAGAAAACTTTATTATTTTTCCACAACAGTTAAAACAATCCAAGGATCTAAGCGAAGATAACTTGATATTCCAATCCAGAAATGGAAAAATTTGGACTTGTAATATTGTTGGTATCTTAAGTGATTCAACGGATGAATTAAAAATTCATTCCAGATTCAGCAATCAAGCGAATCAAGAAGATTACTTTTTACGTTATATGCTTCAACGTGTTTTGAATTATAATGTCATTAATTATCATTTTAGCTCATCTAAAAAGATGTCCTACTATGATTTGTTAGTGTTTCTTTTCCCTTATTATTTGAATGAAGCAATGCGTAAAGGGTTATACAAAGAATATGTTAAACGAGAATACAATAATGCTAATATTAAGGGGAACATTGACATTGCAAGACATATTCGATCGAATGTCCCTTTCGTTGGGAAAGTTGCTTATCGAACACGAGAGTTTAGTTACAATAATCGTCTAACCCAGCTCATTCGCCATACCATCGAAAAAATCATAAATGAATACGATTTTTTGCTGAGTGGAAATAAGGATACAAAAGAAAACGTAACTCTAATCAAACAAGCCACACCTGATTATGCCAAAATCAATCGTTCTGATATCCTTCAAGAGAATATTATTCATAAAGTCAAACACAGCTATTACGAGGAGTATTCGGCTCTTCAACAACTCTGTATCCAAATTTTATCGGAAGAAAAATCAGGATTTGGAAGTGATAAAAATCAGATACATGGGATCATTATCGATGTGTCTTGGCTATGGGAAGAATACATTGGGAAAGTCACTGGGTGGAAACATTATGGCAGAGATAAAGGGTTAGCAACAATGCATTTATTTCAAGAGCCCAACCGTTCTACTAGATATCCTGATTTTACTTTGAATAACATGCCAATTGATACAAAATATAAGAAAAATCTTGATCCTCGAAATGACTATAATCAGTTAGTCACATACATTCATATAATGAATTCAGATCAAGCAGATATAATGAAAGGCGGCTTTCTGCAACCTACCTCTGATCCTCGTCCCGAAAAACAAGGATATGAAAAAATAGGTATGTTACATGGATTAGGGGGAGAAGTATTTACGTACCGATTTTTTATCCCTCAAGCAGTTTCAAGTTATTCTGAATTTGTAAAACAGATCAAAGAGGTGGAAACAGCATTAAAAACTACTTTTCATAAGTAGAAGTCAGAGCAATTTTTCTCAAAAAATTCAATAAAATGTTTAATAGGTGTGATCGGAGCCTGATTATCTAAATAGAAAGAAAGTTATGCTAAGTAAACTGAGAAGATAAAATACATCTATTCCCACATTCGAAGTGGTTTATAAATACCATTTATTTACGATACCCACACCATAACCACCCCACCCACCAAACCAGGTTAACTCATGAACGAGTTAACCTGGTTTTTTACTCATATTCCAACATCTTAATAAATGTTTTTTACGTTTTTTTGAAAGAAAGTACGTTACTTAATGAAATTTGGCACGATAAAGTCTATCAATGGGTATCTAGAGATAGGGGACTATTTTTTGTTGGTTTCGGCTTATTTCAAGAGGCTACTGCTTAAACAGCGCTTTAGAGTTAGGGATAAGCTTGAGGTTCTAAAGAAATCTTTAATTAAAAATAACGATATTTTTAATTATCAACTTGGTGAAGCCTTTTCATGTCTATGTTGTAGGTTATTAAATGACAAAACTAGTTTTTTTTTGATAAAATCACATACGTTATAAATTGAAATCTGTCAGTCGTTTAGAAGGGAGAAGGGATCAATGAAACCATCTATTCGTCAATGGATAGCTTAGGATTTAATAATGGATTTTGAGGGAACTAACTCATATGTTGAAAATAATCACACCTTTTCATTATTCAAAAGATGAAAAAAATAATGAATGAGTGAGAGAATAGAAAAAATATTTTCTTGCTGATTAGGTATAGTGTATTTCATGTTAGTTAAGAAAAATAAGTATGTCATAAACATAACTAGCAAGCTCTTTTAATATGAAATGATAAAAATGAGAGTGATTCACCCAATGAATAATCACTGAGTCATTTCAAATAGAGCGACGTATGAAAGGAGAAATAAAAATTGTTATGAGATTCAATCGAAAAATCATTTTGTTTATTCTGCTAATAGCTATTGCAAGCACTTATTCCTTTATCTTTTTTAATAATACAGAAAAGATCGCAACGACAGGAGATATTGCTTTTCATTTTTCTAGGATCAAAGGATTGGCTTCTGTATTTTCGGGTCCGATCAATTTTACTACATTCAATAGTTATGGTGGTGGAGTCAACTTTTTTTATCCTTATCTAACCCTATTTCCAGCTGTGATCTTTTACTGGATTACTCATAATTTGATCTTAAGTTATATGTTATATGTTTGGGTACTGAATGTGTGTACAATCCTCATCACCTTCTATTACGGACGGAAATTTTTTAAACGTGTAGATGCGGCATTTTTATTTAGTTGTTTCTATACTTTTTACGGGTATCGAATGATCGATATTTACCAACGTTCAGCGATTTCAGAATCAATTGCTCTGACGATTATGCCAGTAGTCCTCTACTACACGTATAGACTTCTTTTTGAAAAGAAGAATTGTGTGATTCCTTTAGCTGTTAGTATGAGTTTGCTTATTTATACGCATGCTCTTTTTACGTTTATGAGCGTAATAGTTATTGGGCTTTTGTTTATCGGTTCACTTTTGGCTAAACGAAAAAAGAAAGAAAATGTTTTGGACTTGTTTGTTGGAATGGCAAAAGCTGTCGGCTGGACGATTCTCTTAACAGCGTATGTTTGGTACCCAATGCTGCAGCAAGTCCTGCATCAAAGCATCAATCGTCCTTTCCGCACAAACCTTCAGGAGCGGGGAGTGAACATTTTTGAAAGTTTGTTTGGTGCGATGACTAATGATTTGACGACATTTACAATGGGAACGATTGGTGTCGTGTCATTAGTCCTTCCGCTTTTCTTTTTGAAAAGATTTGAACGAAGAGAAAGAGTCATTTATTTTTGTGCAGTAGCTACGTGGTTTTTATCGACGAATGTTTTTCCATGGTTTCTTTTCCAAAATACACCTATCCAATTGATTCAATTTCCTTGGAGAATCTTAGGGTTTCAAGTGCTTTTCGGATCATTGATCTTGGTGATGGTCTTTTTGAAATGCAGACCAGATCAGAAAAAAAGTATATGGTGGATTGGCGGAATCGTCCTCCTGCTTTTGACACTAACAGTAGTAACGAAAATAAATTATACGCAAAAAATCCAATCCTATAACGGTCGTCTGATTATGACAAAAAAAGAGATTAAGCATTACACGACTTCAGGGACAGGGGGACTTTATGATTATGCACCGTCTGATGCACTGAAATACAAAAAACAGTTGAAAAAACATGAAGTAAAAGTTGGGAATGAATGGAAAAGTAGTTCTCATAAAGCGTATGATTCAAAAATCATTTATACAGTGGAAGATGCGCAAGGGCAAAAAATCACGTTACCTGTGTTTGATTATTGGGGAACCGTTGCGAAAGTAAATGGTCAAACGACTAGCATAGAAAATGATGACGGGTTAGTAGCGGTTAAAGGAAAAGAAGGAACGACTACGATTGAGGTTTCCTCTACCTATCCGCCAACGATGATTCTTGCATTACTAACAAGCGTTGGAACTTTTTTATTTATCTTTATTCGATATTTGCTAAGAAGAAAAAATTTAGTAAAAAGTAAAATGGTCCTCCGATGAAGGGATCTAAAGTGAATGGCAGTGCAGAACAAAAGTGAAAATAAATAAAGAAAATTTATAAAGTTTTCTTTTATTTTATAGATGAATAAGTTGTCTATTAGAGACACCAGTTTCAGCCATTTTTGAAATAACAACCAATGATCGTATTCCTCAACGATACCGCTAGAAACAAGGTGGACGTTGAGGATTTTTTGTTAATTGTATCAGTCTATTTGTTTTAGCTATTTCTCTTGTGCCTAATGGTTTAAGTTCTGTATATTTACAGCAATTACGGAGAATATCTGAACAAAGAGTTAGATGTATTTGATACTAGTCATAATTGATAAATGAGGAGGCGCGTTTTTCCGTATCTGCTTATAGTTGATCAGTATTTTCTATGACGAACTACTCCTTAGAAATCTACATAAAACTTTTCTTGAGTATCTGATTCTGATTTCGTAACGGTTAAACCAATTTTCTAGTTTGCAGATGAGGGATTGGTTAGAAATAATTTTTCAAATTTTCGGCATAATCTCAAGTTTGGTTTGTTAGAATGAGTGAAACAATCAAGGAGGAGTTTTATTAATGAAAAAGGGGATATTGTTGGCTGTGGGGTTGTTGTTTGTACTAGCTGGTTGCGGAACGGATCAGGCAAAAGATGTTTCAAGTAAATCGACAGACACTATTGTTACAAAAACAAGTAAGACAGGTTCAACAACGACGAAAGAATCTGATAAGACTGAATCATCCAGCTCATCAGAAACAAAGGGAAAAACAGAGTCCACGGCGACGAGTACATCAGAGTCAACTCAAACTACAACGGCTGAGTCTGCGACACCAAGTAGTCAGCCAGTTGAAAAAAATAGCTGGGATGCGAGTAAGGCGACTGAGTTAGCTACGTTTATGTCAACTTGGGGTCAGGAAATGGGACAACAGTATAGAAGCTACAATGATCATGTGAATGCTAATTATTATGGATTGCAAGTACCACAATACATTTTTGATGGGCAATGGTCTATGGTGATTGATCAAACACCGGTTACCGTAGAATGGTCAGAAAATGGCAGAGGACAAGCGGGATTTGAATTAGTGGCGATCTACTCTGATATCGATCATCCAAAACCGTCTGGAGCTCATTTGTATTTCTTTGGTTTCCAACAAAATCAACCTAAGGTAATGGTGACTCAGCAAAATCAAGGAAACCCAAACAATTATTTGTATTTCAAAGAAACTGAGAATAATGAATTGAAGAACGGTTTCGAGCGGATTGTGAATAGCTAGAAGAGACGTCCTTCCAAACTTAGAAAGAAAATTTCTTGGAAAAGAAGTTGTGAAAGCATTGGTTAGCTCCGATAATAATAAGAAAAAATTTTTAGAAACAGCTTCTCGTGTTTTTGAAAAATTTAGGCTTATTGCAAGGAGCTGATGCTTGAACACCATGGAAAAGAGGTTGTGAAAGCATCGGTTAGCTCCGATGCCAATAAGAAAGAATTTTTGAAACAGCTCCTCATGTTTTGAAAAATTCAGGCTTATTGCAAGGAGTTGATGCTTGAACACCATTTATCTGTTTCCAGAGCAAAGAGTGAGATGGATGTCTCAGTCTTTTTTTTGTTTCTGAAAGGATAATTTGCTAAATAAAACAGAAAAATTTATGGAAAATTCCAATAATTACGTTATACTTATTATGATTTTTTGAAAGGAGTTACTAATGAAAACAAAGAAAAAATTGCTCTTATTTGTTATATTAATACTTATTGCGGGTCTTTATTCTGTGAATTATTTTAGGCATGCACAAACGATTTCTACGACAGGAGATATCGCATTTCATCTTTCCAGAATTAAAGGATTATCCTCTATATTCTCAGGACCAATCAATTTTACGACTTTTAATAGTTATGGCAGCGGTGTGAACTATTTTTACCCCTACTTGACCCTTTTTCCAACGGCAATTTTTTATTGGATTACCAATAATTTGATCGTAAGTTATATTTTATACGTATGGGTGTTGAATGTTTGTACCATCCTATTGATGTTTTATTATGGTCAAAAATTTTTAAAGCGAGTAGATGCTGCCTTTTTATTTAGCTGTCTGTATACATTTTATAGCTATCGAACGATTGATATTTACCATCGTTCAGCGATTGCAGAAGCGATTGCACTGACGATTATGCCTGTAGTTTTGTATTATGCTTACAAAATGATCTATGAGAAAGCAACGACTGCGATCCCGTTAGCAATTAGTATGAGTTTGCTTGTTTATACCCATGTTCTCTCCACTTTCATGTGTGCGTTTTTCATTGGAATGATGATCATAGGCAAACTGATTGTGAATAAACTAAATAAGGAAGAAACCATTCGCTTGGTGTTGGAGATGTCAAAAGCTGTGGGAATGACGATTCTTTTAACGGCCTATTTTTGGTATCCTATGTTCAAGCAAACCATGTATCAATCCATCAATCAGCCAGGAAAAACAGATCTGCAAAATCAAGCGATCAATGTATCTGATAGTTTGATTGGGGCCATGAATAATGATTTGGCCTCCTTTACAATCGGGATTATCGGGATTGTTTCTTTGATTCTTCCGCTTGTGTATTTTAAAAAGCTAACGAGCAAGGAAAAAGTGATTTACCTGATTGCAGTAGCTACCTGGTTATTATCAACTAAGCTGGTCCCATGGGCACTATTGCAAAATACACCCGTTCGATTGCTTCAATTTCCTTGGCGGATATTAGGGTTTCAGGTACTTTTTGGCTCATTAATTTTATCCATTGTTTTTAATAGGATGATATTTGGTCAGAAAAAAAGAATACTTAGTATCGCAGCAATTGTTTGTTTCATGTTTGTTGTTTCGGCAGCCACTAAAGCCAATTATAATCACAAAGTGCCAACACTAGGTGACCATTTAGAGGTGAATAAAGACACTCTAGGTAGTTACATCACTGTAGGTGTTGGAGGGGTCTTTGACTATGCACCACTAGAAGCCATGAAATATAAGGAGCATTTGCAAAAGCATGAAATAAGAGTAGACAATGAATGGCAAACAGCAGCATATAAAGCTTCTGATTCCAAAATAGTCTATACAGTCAAAGGTGCTAAAGATAAAAAAATCACGTTACCCGTGTTTGATTACTGGGGGACTACAGCAAAAGTGAATGGGCAAAATACCAAGATTGAAAACAATGAAGGATTAGCAACATTTGAAGGAAAAGCAGGAACAACGGTAATTGAAGTTTCTTCTAAGTATCCCTTTACAATGATTCTTGCTTTTATTGTCAGTCTAGGAAGCTATCTTTTTGTTTTTATTCGTTTCTTGATCAGCAAATGTTTCGTTTCGAAAAAAATTGCGTAACATAAATATTCGTACTAGGACAAAAAACTGAAAGATTCGTTAACATCTAGTGAGATCACTAGGTGTTTTTTTATTCTTATTTGGTTCATGATGAATTTCATCAATGATTATTGGATAAGGCAATCTTTCAGATTCGACAGAGATCCTACGCTTATAAGCATTCTTTTTCACCCAGTCAATGGTTAATACAGAATTTGAATAGATCATCTTCTAGCAGTCTTGCTTTTAACGCATTGATTAACACTTAACAAGCAGAACCCCAGATTCAACATTCATTTGTTCGTTTATTAATTTTTTTTCATAACTAAGTTATTGCTAGTCAATTTATTGTAAAGTAACGTATGAAATAAATGGACTGATAACGTAGCTTCTGAAATTGCCGTTTGAGCTAGTGTAGCAATGAGGGATTTCAGCGTTAGATTGTTGCTAACAGAAGATGAATGGGGTGGGGGAACATGAAGAAACATTATTTGGCTTGTTTGTTGTGTCTGTTCTTTTTATTTGCTTTGCCAGTACAGGGCTTTGCAGTAGCGGGTGGACATGGAGGTGGCTCAACGAGAAGCGGTGGATCTGGCGGAAGTTTTGGTGGTAGTTCGGTCGGACATCATTTTTATGACGATCGGCCAATTATCGGACGATCACGAGGGTATTATCGATCGAGTTCATACGGTGACGTAGAGGACTATATATTAATGGGGGCGTCTGTTGGTGGTTTTGCGGCGTTTGCTTTATTTAAAAGGAAGAAAGAAGAGCGCAGTGTGACCAGAGAGCTATTTTCTCGTATACCGGGGAAAAAGAAAGCGAAGAAAAGATTGCTTTCAGAGATCGAAACCAGCTTCTTTGCGATTCAAAACGCTTGGGAACATGAAAAAATGGAAAAAGCCTCGCGCTATTATACGAAAAAATTATTTTTGGAACATCAACAGGTCTTACAAAAGAACCAAGAAAAGGGTATTAAAAATCATACTAAGAAAATCGTACTGCAACAGTTGGGGAACTATCGTCAAATAGAGGAAGACAGTTTCTCGATCCGAATTGATTTTAGTTGCTATGATTATACGATTGATCGAAAAAATAACCTGCTCTTATCAGGGTACAAGCATCAGCGACAATATTTTTCTCAGATCTGGTATTTCAATTATTCAGACAAAGAACAAAAATGGCAGGTAGATTATATCCAACCGATTTCATTGGGTTAAGGAAACGGTAGGAATGATTGGTTGAAACCAAGGTTGTTGGTAACAAAGCATAAATCAAAAAATGGCATAGAGGGGGAGCCGTGATCAGAATGAATCTGGTCGGCTCTCTTTTTTTGTGGGAACGTTTTTCTTTTTTAGTGAAGTACGGGGATATTCACAGGAATGTTAGCCAGCTGATGATATGAGCCTAACTATCAGGATTCGTTTTTCAACAGAACTGGTGGAGTAACTAAGAGGAGTATACCCTATAATAGCTAAAAGAGAACCTCACGTTAATTAATTTCCGCTACCTAGGAAAAAAGTAAGTTTGAAAGCGCATACCTTGGTAGCTAAACTAAACGTGTAAGAAAAAAAGGGGAGATGGTAAAGATGGCAAAAAATATTTTGTTGATTTGTGGTTCTGGTGCTTCTAGTGGATTTATGGCGGCTGCTATTCGAAAAGCAGCGAAAAAAAGAGGGGAAGAAGTAACTGTGAAAGCGGCTAGTGAGTCGCAATTGGATGAACGGATCAATGAGATCAATTATCTGTTGATTGGTCCGCATTTATCTTATATGTTGGCAGACCTCAAAGCACAAATTGAAGGAAAGAACGTGAAAGTAGCAGTCATTCCACAAGCAACCTATGGCACTTTAAATGGAGATAAGGCACTAGATCTGATTTTAAGTATGGAGGGCTAACGAATGATGAATAAAATTATGGACTTCATGACGAACAAATTTGCGCCAAAAGTAAATAAAATTGTCAAGAATCCTTGGGTCTCGGCGATCCAAGATTCGATCATGGCGGCTTTGCCGTTAGTTTTTGTTGGTTCTTTAGTTACAGTGGTTTCTCTGCTAAAAAATCTTTTTGCAGGTTTACCTGATTTTTCAATGATTAGTAATTTTTCTTTTGGGATGTTTGGTCTGATTGTTTCTTTTTTGATTCCTTATTATCTCATGGAAAAAAAGGGAAACAGCGGACAAAAGCTGATTTCAGGTGCTACCGGATTAGTGTTATTCATGATGTTACTATTTCCCACAGTATCTGCTGAAGGAAATGCTACGTTTATTCTTTCTCGGTTTGGCGCTACAGGCATGTTTCTTGCGATTATTTCTGGTCTTTTTGTTGCCTGTGTGATGAATTTTGCTGCTAAAAGATCATTTTTCGATGAAGATACACCGATTCCTGATTTCGTGGTGGGGTGGTTTAATAGTTTATTGCCGATTACGTTTATCTTGATCGTTGGTTGGTTTATCACGGTACAAATGAATGTTGATTTCTTTGAAGTGGTCGTTTGGGCATTCAGTCCATTGGCAAAAATCGTCCAATCTTACCCAGGTTTTGTCTTATCCGTTTTTATCCCAGTCTTTTTATATACGTTCGGTATTTCAGGTTGGGTGATGATGCCGGCTATCTATCCTGTATATATGGCTGGATTAGCTGCTAATGCTGAGGCTGTTGCAAATGGTGGACAAGCAATGAACATTGCTACTCAAGAAACTTGTTATGCTTTTTCATCAATGGGTGGTGTGGGGACTACCTTGGCCTTGTCTGTGATGATGTTGCTGTTAAGTAAATCAACACAATTAAAAGCGATTGGTAA
>OLSD01002357.1_pt1 | contig 13382 bp, 11 predicted proteins | sample 1672211 | NCBI WGS metagenome assembly OLSD01 (sample SAMEA3136659, study PRJEB25190) | human gut metagenome | reverse complement strand
GCCGCACCTCGCTCGCCGTATCGGCACTTAGAATTATGCGGTATTGCCTTAAAAATTGTGGAAAATCCGGCTTAAAGTATCGTATCTTATCCCCCGCGGCCCCGGTTTTGCACCGGCGGGCTGCGGGGATTTTGTTTTGCGCAAAAAATCCCGGAAATAGCGGACAACCACTGGCATAAACCGCATAAATATGATATAGTATTAAAGTGTAGTGTTATGCCATACAGCCAGGTTCCGGCGGCAAACTGCCCCGGAACCGGCCGAAAACAAAAAGGGAGCATACCTGACAATATGAAACAACAAGCAAACAAGATCCGCGTGGCCCTGCTGTTTGGCAGCTGTTCAAGCGAGCATGAGGTCAGCTGTGTTTCGGCTGCGGCATGGGCGGATGCCCTTGCCACCATGCCGGACCGATATGAAGTGATTCTGGTGGGCATTACCAAACAGGGCCGCTGGCTGAAATACAGCGGCTCTACCGAGGGCATGCGCAGCGGCAGCTGGGAGCAGGATGCTTCCTGCGTGCCCTGCGTGCTCAGCCCGGACCGCAGCGACCATGGCCTGCTGGTGCACAGCGCCAACGGCTATGAACTGCTGCCGGTGGATGTGGTCGCCCCCATCCTGCACGGCAAAAACGGCGAGGACGGCACGATTCAGGGCCTGCTGGAGCTGGCTGCCATCCCCTATGTGGGCTGCGGCGTTCTGGCATCCGCTGCCTGCATGGACAAAGCCGTTGCCAATACCATCATGGACGCCTATCATGTGCCCCACTGCCACTGGTGCAGCGCCGTCCGAGCCGAAGCGGAAACCCAGCGCAGCACCCTGTTGACCCGCGTGGAAAACCGCCTGCCCTACCCGATCTTTGTCAAACCGGCCAATGCGGGTTCCAGCGTGGGCATCACCAAGGCCCACAACCGTGAAGAGCTGAACACCGCCATTGACACCGCCCTGCGGGAAGATGACAAAGTGGTGTTTGAAGAGTTTATTGATGGGCAGGAAGTGGAATGTGCCGCCATTGGCAACCCGGATAACCCGCAGGAAGTGCGCACCACCCGCCCCGGCGAGATTTTGGCCGGCGCAGAGTTTTATACCTATGACGACAAGTATAAAAACGGTATATCCAAGACGGTGATTCCCGCCCACCTGCCGGACCAGAAGCTGGACGAAGTCAAAACGCTGGCCGCCCGCGCTTACCTGGCTTTGGGCTGCGCTGGTCTTGCCCGGTGCGATTTCTTTGTAGAGCACGGCACAGGACGCGTGCTTTGCAATGAGCTGAACACCCTGCCGGGCTTTACCCCCATCAGCATGTACCCCAAGCTGATGGAAAACGAGGGCTACAGCTTTGCCGCCCTGGTTGATAAGCTAATCGGCCTTGCACTGAGCAAAAAGCGAGGTGCTTACTGATGGATACTCGTCCCATCGGCGTATTTGACAGCGGCCTTGGCGGGCTGACCGCCGTGCGCCAGCTGCGCCGCCTGCTGCCGGGCGAAGATATTGTGTATTTTGGCGATACCGGCCGCGTGCCTTACGGTTCCCGCGGGCACGATGTGATCGTGCGGTACGCCCAGCAGGATATCCGGTTCCTGCTTTCCCAGAATGTCAAGTTCATTATGGCGGCCTGCGGCACAGTATCTTCCACCTATCCTTCGGCGGAAGCTGCCCAGCTGCCGGTACCCTACACCGGCGTGATCGGTGCGGCAGCCCGCGCAGCTGCTGCCGCCACCAAAAACAAACGCATCGGCGTGATCGGCACAGCGGCCACCATCCGCAGCGGTTCTTATGCCACCCAGCTGAAAGATCTGGTGCCGGGGGTTCAGATTTTTGCCCGCGCCTGCCCCCTGTTTGTACCGCTGGTTGAAAACGGTTATGTGAACGGCGACAAAGTGACCCAGCTGATGATTGAGGAATACCTGACCCCCGTGCGGGATTCCGGCATTGACACCCTGATCCTTGGCTGCACCCACTACCCGCTGCTGAAAAAAATGATCGGCGATTTTGTGGGCGACAGCGTAACGCTGATTGACCCCGGCAAGCTGACCGCCATTGCTACCGCCACCGCGCTGGATGACCTTGGGATTTCCAGCGGGCGCAGCACCGGCGGCACCACCCGCTTTTTTGTCAGCGATACCCCGGACGGCTTTGCCAAGCAGGAGCGGCTGTTCATGGGCAGCGAAGCGGGCGGCCCGGTGGAACAGATCGCCATTGAAACGTATTAAGGAATTAAACTATTATGGCAAAACCTGTTGAAGAAAATTACCTCATCACCATCAAAGGCACCATGGAGCAGAACGGCGAAAACGACACCGTGGAGCTGATGACCCGCGGCAACTTTGTGCAGCGCGGCAACAGCTACTATATCGTGTATGCTGAAACCGAAGCCACCGGTTACGCCGGATGTACCACCACGGTGCGCGTCAGCCAGGATGCCCGGCTGGTCAGCATGACCCGCTTTGGCAAAACATCCAGCCAGCTGATTATTGAAAAAGGCATCCGCCACCTGTGCCATTACGAAACCGGGTACGGTTCCATCAGCCTTGGCGTGGCCGCTGATGTGATTGAGCACAACCTGCTGCCGGATGGCGGCGAGCTGCAGTTCAGCTACACGCTGGATTCTGGCGCCGAAACCTTAATCAGCCGCAATTCCGTGCTTATCACAGTAGAGCCGCTGAAAAAGCAGGAAACTGAAGTTGAATAAATTTTTAGTTAGGAGTTAGGAAGTAGGAGTTAGGAGTTTTTGGTGTGCGCTGACGCGCACAAATTTTAAGGCAGCACCACATAATTCCCGCCTGACGGCTTAAGCACCGCTCCGGCGGCTGCGGCACGGCATCTGCGTTGCCAAAATGCTCGATAATACACAAAGTATTATCTGCGCTTTTGGCTTAGCATCTGCCGCACCTCGCTCGCCGTATCGGCACTTAGAATTATGCGGTATTGCCTTAACGATCAGCTGTGCGGCTGTTTTTCAAAATTGCGGCGCAGGCCGCACCTTAAACTCCGAACTCCTAACTCCTCCCTCCTAACTTCCAAACTGGAGGTACAACGTGAATTACAAATACTATAACCCCCGCAAGGCTGCGCTGGATACGGCGCGTAAGCTGCTGACCGGCGCGCTGAATGCTGCTGTGGCGGACGGTTCCCTTCCGGAAGCCCCGCTGCCGGAATTTATTGTTGAGATTCCCGCCGATGTCAAAAACGGCGATATTGCATCCAACGCCGCCATGGCCGGTGCCCGTGCGTTCCACAAGGCTCCGCGCCAGATTGCACAGGCCATTGTGGACCACCTGAACCTGGAGGGCAGCCTGTTCGACCGTGTAGAGATCGCAGGCCCCGGCTTCATCAACCTGTTCCTGGGTGCCCACTGGTTTACCAGCGTGCTGCAGGCTGCTGCCACTGAGCCGGAATACGGCCGCACGGACGGCGGTGCAGGCAAGCGCTACAACGTTGAATTTGTTTCCGCCAACCCCACCGGCCCCATGCACATGGGCAACGCCCGCGGCGGTGCTCTGGGCGACTGCCTGGCTGCCTGCCTGGACTGGGCCGGTTATGATGTGACCCGCGAGTTCTACATCAACGATGCAGGCAACCAGATCCAGAAGTTCGGCAAGAGCCTGGCCATCCGCTACCTGCAGCTGTACAAAGGCGAAGAGGCCGTTCCCCTGCCGGAAGAATGCTACCAGGGCGCTGACATTATTGCTCGCGCCAAAGAGTTTGCCGAAATTCACGGCGATTCCTATGTCGATAAGGACTTTGAAGAGCTGAAAGATGCCCTGATTGCCGATGCCCTGCCCAAAAACATTGCCGGGCTGCAGCGCGACCTGGGCAAGTACCGCATCACCTATGATGTCTGGTTCCACGAAAGCGCCCTGCACAAGAGCGGCGCTGTGGATGATGTCATCAAAATCTTGATGGACAAGGGTGCCTGCTACAAGGCCGAGGACGGTGCCATCATGTACCGTAGCGCCCAGTATGCTTCCAAGTACGGCGTTGTAAACCGCAAGAAGGACGAAAACGCCGACGGCGAAGAGGAAGCCAAAGACGAAGTTCTGGTACGCGCCAACGGCATTCCCACCTATTTTGCCGCCGACATCGCCTACCATTACAACAAGCTGGCCGTGCGCGGTTTTGACCGTGCCATCGACATTTGGGGTGCCGACCATCACGGCCATGTAGCCCGCATGAAGGGTGCCATGGACGCCGTTGGCCTGGACGGCACCAAGTTGGATGTTGTGCTGATGCAGATGGTCAACCTGATGCGCGATGGCAAACCGGTGCGTATGAGCAAGCGTACCGGCAAGGCCATCACCCTGACCGACCTGTTGGACGAAGTGCCTATTGATTCCGCACGTTTCTTCTTCAACCAGCGCGAAAGCTCCTCCACTCTGGATTTCGACCTTGACCTGGCTGTGCGCAACGACAGCGAAAACCCGGTCTACTATGTCCAGTACGCCCACGCCCGCATCTGCTCCGTGCTGAAAAAGCTGGAAGCCGCCGGTGTGACCTTTGAGGGTGCCGATGCCCTGGATGCCAGCCTGCTGACTGACCCCAGCGAGCAGGCTCTGTTGCGTCTGCTTTCCGCTTTCCCGGCTGAGATTGCTGCCGCAGCAGAAAAGTATGACCCGGCCCGCATTACCCGTTATGTTATCGACATTGCCACGGCGTTCCACCGCTTCTACAATGCCTGCCGCATTCTGGAAGCTGACCCTGCCGTTCGCCAGTGCCGCATGGCCCTGTGCCTGGCCGTGCGCAGCGTGATCCGCAACGTGCTGACCATGTTCAAGGTTACGGTGCCGGAGAGCATGTGAATTAGTTAGGAGTTGAATTAGAAATTAGGAATGAGCAATTAGGAATTGGGGCTGTCTGATTACTAAATGCTTATTGTAATGATTTCTGGGGCTAACTTCTTTTAGCTTCTTTTCTCTATTACTTTAAGGCAACACCGCACAATTCCCGCCTTACGGCTTAAGCACCGCTCCGACGGCTGCGGCACGGCATCTGCGTTGCCAAAATGCTCGATAAGACATCCAGTATTATCTGCGCTTTTGGCCTAGCAGCTGCCGCACCTCGCTCGCCGTATCGGCACTTAGAATTATGCGGTTTTGCCTTAACGATTCTTCAATACAAACCAAAAAGCGTGGGCCTGCCAACCGACAGGCCCACGCTTTTGCACACCCAAGATATTTATTATACCACATTCGTCAAGGCAATATCTATCCATAACATGCACGAATAATTCATATTTTGTTTGGGATATCTGCGAATAGACAAATTCCTTAGGGTATTGTATAGTATAGTCACAGAAAGAAAACAGCCGGAGATAAGGAGCTAAAAGCTCCAAGCAAAAGCCACTTTCAATAGCATCGGAACAAGGCACGGCGGTTTTCCCGACAGCTTCAAGCAGATTTCGCAAAGGCTTCCAGTAAGAAGTCTAAATGGGAACACTTGAAGAACTCCGGGAAAGCAGGGACCGGGAGGCTACCGAAGGACTTGAAAGTAAGATGGCAAAGCCGGCAGGATTCGTAAGGAAGGAGGCTCAAGTCCAATGGCTAATTTCAAAGATCCCATTCATCACCGGCGGGCCTGGGCCTGCTGAAAGCAAACGAACCTCATTAACAGCCGCAGGTCATTACCTGTAAAAGATATAAAAGTTAAGATGCAAGGTTCGTAGCTTGCTTAAAATGCAGTGCTCAGGAAATCCCGTCAGAAAAAGTTCCCCGCGTTTACATAGATTAGATGAAGAACTGACGACAGGATTCTAAATAGAAAATTACAGGTTCAAAACCTGGTACGCAAAAGCGTAAATAGAAACCCAGAATCACCGGTGATTGTTATGAAAGATCTAACTCCGCCGAACAAATAATGCTTCACCTGATCTGGCTGGTGCAAGCGCACCGCCCCCAAAAGGAGAAACTCCGATGTACTAGAGCAAAGAGGAATCAACCTCTGGCATCAAATTCAGGTACCCTGCACAAAATTATTGAAGTTCACTTCCCCGTTCCACAGATGCACCAAGAATCGTTTTCCTTGCAAAATGTTTCCAGGCAGCAAATAACGAACCAAAGGGAATCAGAAATTTCAAGCAAACGCAAAATCATCGAACAACAGCGAATGAAACCCGTTTCCGATTTGCAAAACAAAGAAAACCAGGTTTAAAAACATTCGATCAAAGTTAAAGGATGAGGTTGCCATGAAAATGTGCAAACGGTCCGAAAAATAATACAATCGGGTATGAGGCTATGACTCCAATCAAGTAAGTTCGCTCCAGCGCCATAAGGGTAGAAGGCGCTGGAGCTTTTTTGTTGTGTTGTGCCGGATGTTTCCGGTCCGCTTATCCCCTCTCGTTTACTTTTGTCTGCATCATTTTTGTTTTGCTGCCGCGCTCTAACGCAGCAAATCACGCTAAACACGGCTCTCCCTCCGCCCACAACATTGCACTGTGCGGCGGAGAGTTTTTATGTTTGCGGGCTTTTGTGGAGTATTACGGTACCGGTATTCCATCGCAATTTCGGTTTTCTGAATTTTATTGTTGACATTTCTGTAATATTGCGTTATGATAGCCACAAGGTCCAGAATTTTACAGAATACTGGAATGATAGGTTTTTCGCTATCTTTTTATTGTTCTGTATAATGCCCAAATCGGCGGCTGCCGGGCTGCGTTCTACGTTTAGGATTTCTTTTCCCAATATCGTTCACCTGCCTTAAAGTGTATTTGAAAACAAGAAAAAGATAGACTAAATTTTTGACTTTTCAGATACACCCTAGGATTCCGGTATTTCCGCTGTAAGTTTTGTTTGGCGTTCCCTTGGCAGAGGGTACACCAAAATTCTCTTGTTCACCTTTTTTCTTCGTGAAGTGTGCAGCAGCGCTTCACCATTTTTAGCTATTGTGATTACAGATTTCTGTTACATTAAAGGAGGCTTTATGGAACAACTTACGATTGATACCGGCCTGCGCGAATACGCGGTCAATGGCGGGCCGGAGCACGGCGGCGGAGTGCTGCGCTTTAACCCCAGCGACCCCAATGTTTACAGCCGTTTTTGCACCCTGCAAAATCAGCTGCAAGAGCTGGAACAGCAGGTGCAGGCGCAAAGCCCCACTGGGACCGATGCCATACAGCTGCTGGCCCAGGCGGATCAGCGCGCCAAGGGGCTGCTGGCGGAAGTATTTGGCCCCGGCAACGATTTTGACGCCATGCTGGGCGGCACCAATCTGCTGGCGGTTGCCGGCAACGGCGAGCGGGTCATCACCAATCTGTTTGCGGCATTGCAGCCCATTCTGGAAGCCGGTGCCCGCCAGTGCGCGGATGCCAAAGCCACGCTGGCCGTGCAGCAGGCCCAGGCAGCGCGCGCCGCGCGCGGGGTGCAGGTATGAGCAGCTGGCGGCTGCCCACCCGGCTGGAGGTTGGCGGAAAAGCATATCCGATTCATTCGGATTACCGCGATATTCTGGATATTCTGCATCGGTTGAACGATGCCAGCGAGCCGGAATTCATCCGCTGGCGGGTGGCCCTGGCCCTATTTTATGAGGGCGATCTGCCGCGCAGCGACTATCCGGAGGCCATGCAGAAGCTGGCAGATTTTTTGAACTGCGGGCAAACGCTGCCCCGCTCCCCTGCCCCGCCGCTGTTGGACTGGGAACAGGACGCCCCGCTGATTGCCGCTGACATCAACAAAGCCGCCGGGTGCGAAGTGCGCGCCCTGCCTTATCTGCACTGGTGGACCTTTATGGCCTGGTTCAACAGCATTGGGGACGGCCAGCTGGCTACCCTGTTGCGGGTGCGCAGCAAGCTGCGCCACGGCCAAAAATTGCAGCCGTGGGAACAGGACTACTACCGCAAAAACAAAGCCATGGTTGACCTGCACCCCCGCCTGAATCCGGCAGAGATAGCGGAACGCCAGCGGCTGCAGCGCCTGTTGGCCAATTAAGTCCCCATAAGGAGGTAGATGCTTTTGCCAAAATCCTATGCAGGCAGCCTTCAGGTTGCCCTGTCTACACAAACAACTACCCACACCGCGCAGCAGCCGCTGAACGGCCTGCGCACTGCCCTGAAAAAAATAAGCCGCAGTGTAAACGCTGCGTTCTCCGCCGTGTCGGTGGCAAAGTTTGAGCAGCAGACCGCCGCAGCAGCAGTCAGCGCCAACAAAGCCGCCAAAGCCCAGGCCAAACTTGCCAGTGGCACCACCAAAGCAGCCAAGGCCGCCAAACGCAGCGTTGCGGAATTTGATGAGCTGGACCGGCTGCAGGCTTCTCTTGCCGAAAGTGCCGGAGCTGCGGCGGCTTCCACCACCCGCAAAAACAGCAGCGCTGCAACAATCAAAGCCGCAGATGCCGAACCGCCACAGTTAAGTCCGCCGGCTCTATTAAACCAGCAGCTGCAAAATTTCTGGGCTACATTACAGGCTGTGCTTGCCCCCGCCGCCGCGCTGTGGGATGCAGCCTGGCAGCAGATGAAAACCGCTGTCCTGACCGTTTGGCAGGATCTTTTGGGCGGCGTTCAGCTGACCTGGGCCGAGTACGGCCAGCCCATTGCCCAGAGTGCCGCCCTGGCGCTGGAAAACCTGCAAGGCATTTTTACCACCCTGTGGCAGAACGTTTTGCAGCCGATCCTTACCAACCTGATGCAGATTTTATCTACCCTCTGGTCCTCCCATCTCAAGCCCCTGTGGGACGACATTCTTTTGCTGGTGGCAAGCGTTGCCAACTGCCTGCTGGACCTGTGGAACAACCTGCTGGCCCCGGTGGCCAAGTGGATCATCGCCACGTTCGGCCCCGCGTTTGCTGAGGTATTCAACGCCATTGCGGACGTTGTTGGCGTGGCCGTTGGGGCTATTGCGGATGCCATCGATCTGGCCATTGTTGTGCTGCGTGGGCTGGCGGACTTTTTAAGCGCCGTGTTCCGCGGCAACTGGGATGCTGCCTGGCAGGCCATCGGCAACACGGTCAACACCGTCTGGGATAAGATGACGAACGCCATCAAAACCGCCGTCAATGGCATCATCGGCTTCATCAATCGGATGATCTCCGCCGTTGTCACCGGCATCAATGCGGTCATCAACGCGCTGAACGGGTTGTCGTTCGACCTGCCGGACATATTCGGCGGCGGGCATGTTGGGTTTAATATCAGCACCCTGACCGCCCCGCAGATTCCCTACCTGGCGCAGGGCGCGGTCATCCCGGCGAACCGGGAGTTCCTCGCCGTGCTGGGCGACCAGAGCCACGGCACCAACGTGGAAGCTCCGCTGGACACCATCAAGCAGGCTGTGGCCGAGGTCATGGAAGACCTGCAGGCGGGCCAGATGGCAGGCTTTGAAGCCGTGGTTTCCGTGCTGCGGGAGATCCTCTCCGCCGTGTACGGCATTGAGCTGACCGACGAGGACGTGGGCCACGCCGTGCAACGCTGGCAGCGCAAACAGGCCATTGCAACAGGAGGTGTGTAACGTGACCCTGACCAATCTGTTCCAGATCGATGGCAAATCCCTGTACGCACCGGACTGCGACATCGAACCGAGCTATTCCGACCTGGATTCCAGCGATTCCGGGCGCGACGAAGCCGGACGAATGCACCGGGAAGTTGTGCGCGAAAAAGTGGCCACATGGCCAATTGCGTACAGCTGCCTTACAGATGAAGAATACAGGTACACCATCAACCTGTTTGCAGGCAAAGCCGAATTTCAGTTCACACACCCGAAGGCGGGTTCTTCCACCGAAACGGAAACAACCACCTGCTACTGCAGCAAATACGGCATCGCCTGGCACAATGCCAAGACGAAACAGTGGAAGAATTTGAAGTTTAACATTATTGAATGCTGACCGGAGGTGAAGTATGTACTATTCCGTTTTGCGGCTGCCAAACGGCACTGAGCTGAAAGGCGGAGAGGCTGGCAGCACCCTTAAAGCTCTTACCCTGCACGCTGCGGTGAACGCCGGGCAGGAGTTCACCATCGGCTCTGCGTTCTCGGACTACATCGAAGCCGAAATCTGGGCGGACCCGGGCGGCAGTTTACAGATCACTGCCGGGGATGCCCTGACCTACTACCGGCAGGACGATGCCGGGAGCCGCACCAAGGTGGGCGTTTTCTATGCTGAAAAACCCACCCGCACCAAGCGCAACAGCTACAAGGTCACGGCCTACGACACCATGTCCAAGCTGGATGCGGGCTTCTCCGGCTGGCTGCACGCCAATCAGGCGCAGTTCCCCAAGACCATCTGGCAGCTGGTACAGCTGGCCTGCCAGCGGGCAGGGGTCACGCTTGCCAGCAGCAGTCTGCCCATCAATGGCAGCTACAGCGTGCAGGCGTTCTACGCGGACGACCTGACCTGCCGCCAGATTATCTCCTGGGCGGCGGAAGCGGCAGGCTGCTACGCCCACATGAATGCAGACGGCAAGCTGCAATTTTTGACCTACACAGACAAGCGCAGCACTGCTAAAATCACCCCGGACGGTGCCAGCAACAGCACTGCCTATTATGCTGACAGCCTGAGCTACGAGGACTACACGGTCAAGGCCATTGAGAAAGTCCAGATCCGGCAGTCGGACAGTGACGTGGGGGTCATCTACCCCGACAGCACCACTGCCACCAACACCTATGCAGTGCAGGGCAACCTGCTGCTGACAACCGGCACCGAAGCCAACCTGAAAAGCGTTGTCCAAAACCTGTACAACGTGCTGAAAAACGTGACCTACACCCCCTGCAAAGTATCGGTGCCCAGCAGCTCCGGCCTTGCCTGCGGGCAGATCGTGCACGTTAAGGACGCACGTGGGCGGGAGTTCGACACCTACCTGATGAGCGCCACAATCTCATCCGGCAAAGCCAGCTTTGAGAGCGTGGGCAGCGCCAGCCGGGAAAGTTCCAGCGCCGTGAACAGCCAGAGCTACAAGAACCTGACTGGCAAGATGCTGGAGATCAAGACCAGCGTGGACGGCCTGGAAGTAAAGGCCAGCGACCTGACCGGCAAGTATACCGACCTGAAAGCAACGGTGGACGGGCTTTCCTCCGAGGTGAAAAAAGACACCAAAATCACCGGCGGCGGCAACCTGATCCTGGGCAGTGAGAGCTTCAAGAACGCCAACTATGTCGGCATTGACAGTAGCGTGGCGTATGGCAATGATGGCAGCGCAACAATTACCAATGCGAACACAAGCCGCGGGTTCGAGTTCAACGCTGTTAGCGCTCATATCACCAAAGGCGTTACCCTATGTCTGTCCGTTATGTACAAACTCATTTCCGGCACCGATGCGCTGCGGCTTGGCATTACGTTTACGAGCGATGACGGACAAAATTACATTGCCTACATAAAAACCGCTGACCAGCTCGAAATTGAGCAGACGGACGGCTGGGTGCTGCGGTATGGTACATGGACCCCCAGCAAAAACGGTGTTTTGAAAACTGTCGAGTTCGACAGCGATGGCAACTGCACCAACAAGTTTTCGATGCTTCACCCCATGCTGCAATACGGCAATGCGCCCACCGCGTGGAACGCCAGCAGCGGCGATTACCTGACGCAGGAAAGCGCAAAAAGCCTGTTTTCGCAAACCGCTGACGAAATCAAGACCGAAGTCACCAAGTCAGTGACTGAAACGGTAACGGCCAACGTGAAGGACACCGCTACCAGCGCTGCCAATGATGCCGTTGACAGCAAATTGCAGGATTACGCCACCACCGCAACGGTGAACAGCCTGAAAGAGGATGTCTCCGGCATCAGCCAGAAGGCGGATAGTATCAGCTCAACTGTCCGCAGCCTGAAAGAAACCACCACAACCATTTCCAACGACCTGGACAGCACCAAGAAGGAATTCAAAACCGTTAAAGAATCAGTATCCGCGATTGACCAGAAAGCCGACAGAATTACCCAGACGGTAACGCAGCGGATCACCGGCGGCAACAATATTATTGTGGGCACCGACGACTGGAACAATGCGACCCTGGATGCAGGCGGCAATGACCTGAGAAAAAAAGGGACATACACGATCAGCGGTGAATCCGTCCGAGTGACCAATAGGGCGCAGAACACTCGCTTTCACTTTGGCGCGGACAAAACGCTGGTGATTGCCAAGGGCATGACCTATTGTGCATCGGTACTGTACAAGCTCAACTCCGGCACGGACAGCCTGTTTTTGCAGTTCGAGACCAAGAGCAGCAGCGGAGCAAAAAGTTATTACGGCAATGCATTCAAAAATGCGAAGCAGGACATTGTGCTGGACAACGGCTGGAAGCTGCGCTGGGCGGCGTTCACGGCGACCGCGGACGGCTATGCAGACGGTCTGTTTGTGAGTACCGCGGACGATAACGCCACCGTTACCAACGATCTGACCATTATGCACCCCATGGTGCAGATGGGCAACGCCCCCACTGCGTGGACGGCCAGCACCGGCGACTATCTGACCGCCAACGAAACCAAAACCGAGATCAAGCAGACGGTGAGCGAAATTAAGCTGACGGCATCCACCAGCGGCACTTCCAGCACCATCAAGCTGACGGCGGGTGGAACAGAGATCACCAGCGCACAGATCAACCTATCCGGCGTGGTGACATTTTCGGATTTGAGTACCTGGAACCAGGATAAGACAATCATCAACGGCGGCAACATTACCACCGGGCAGATTCACAATAAGGCGCGCACAACCACTTATGACCTGGACAATGCCTGGATTCGTATGGGCAAAGATGCTGGCACTCGTGTGGACATTGACACGGGGCGCATCCGCTGGTACTGGGAAAACAACCTGACCGGTGTGTTAAGCAGCCGGTACGGCAAATCTTATATTGGCGATAACTCCCGCTACACGTTTTTAGGCTGGTTCTCCACCGGCGACCCCAGCTTTGATTATTCCACCGGCGGGGCCACCAGCGAGTTTGTGGGCATTGCCATTGACCAGGTAGATAAGGTCATCCACTGCAATGCCAGCAAGTTTGAAATCCCCGGCAGAATTGAATGCGGTTCTTTGAGCGTGAACGGGAGGGAAATTTAATGCAGAAATTCATGCAGATTTTGGCCACGTTGACTTTGCTGTTGGTGCTTGCATTGGTCATCCCGCTTACGCTGGCAGCCTGCGGCGGCACGCGAACCGAAGATACAAGCTATCCGCGCCCGGAATATTCCGGCTCCCCGATGGCAGAAAGGGTGATGAAATGACCACAACCGCAAAAATTGAAGAGCTCCAAAAATCCGTCATCAACGCCATCAACAACAGCTGCCTGCACCCCGCTGTGGTGCGGCTGGTGCTGCTGAACGTGATCTCGATGGTGGAAGCCAGCGAGAGAGAGGTAAACAAAAGAGAAAAAGAGACAGAATCCTGAAAATCTGTTTTTTGTTCCCGCATAATCCACACAAAATATAAGGCAATACCGCATAATTCTAAGTGCCGATACGGCGAGCGAGGTGCGGCA
>OLSD01002355.1_pt1 | contig 13391 bp, 8 predicted proteins | sample 1672211 | NCBI WGS metagenome assembly OLSD01 (sample SAMEA3136659, study PRJEB25190) | human gut metagenome | reverse complement strand
TTTTATACCAATAGAAGCTATCCTTCTTAATTCTCTTTAAATTTCCGCTTCCATCATTTTGTTTATTCACATATATCATGCCATATCTTTTCTTCATTTCACCAGTTGATGCTGAAACTAAATCAATACAACCCCATGAAGTATAACCCATTACAGGAATACCATCTTTATTAACCGCATCTAACATTGCTTTAATATGTTCTCTCATATAATCAATTCGATAATCATCATGAATAGAACCATCTTTTTCAACAACATCATTAGCTCCTAATCCGTTTTCTACAATGAATAATGGTTTCTGATACCTATCATATAAGATGTTTAAGGTAAGTCTTAATCCAAGTGGATCAATTTGCCAACCCCAATCACTTGCCTTCAAGTAAGGATTAACAACAGCATTAATCACCGCGTTACCTCTTGCATGATTCTTTAAGATTTCAGGATCATTTGAAATACAACGGCTACAGTAATAGCTAAAGCTGATAAAGTCCACTGTTCCAATTTTTAAAAGTTCACTGTCACCATCTTCCATTTTAATCTTAATGCCAACCTTTTCCATTCTCTTAAGTGCCCACACAGGATACTCGCCACGTGCTTGGACATCAATAAAGAAATAGTTTTCCCGATCCGCCTTTCTTGAAGCCCAGACATCTTCAGGTTTACAAGTGTAAGGATAATTTGCGCCGGCTGCTAACATACAGCCAACTTTATTTTCTGGATCCACTTCATGAGCGATCTTTGTAGCGATTGCACTAGCAACTAATTCATGATGGGCTGCCTGGTATTTGATTTGTTCCACATCGTCCCCTTCTTCAAAATACAATCCAGCGCCCATAAATGGAGCATGTAAAATCATATTGATTTCGTTGAAGGTCAACCAGTATTTCACTAGTCCTTTGTAACGATTAAAAATGACATGGCAAAGTCTTTCATAAAACTCTATCAACTTTCGAGAACGCCAAGCACCATATTCTTTGACCAAATGCATCGGACAATCAAAATGAGTGATTGTCACTAACGGTTCGATTCCATATTTTTGACATTCTTTAAAGACATCTTCATAGAACTTCAACCCTTCTTCATTTGGTTCCTTTTCATCACCTTTTGGAAAAATACGACTCCACCCAATGGATAAGCGATAGGTTTTAAATCCCATTTCCGCAAAAAGTGCAATATCCTCTTTGTAACGATGGTACATATCAATGGCTGTTTTTGCTGGATAAAAATGTTCCTCATCAAAGTCAAACATTTTTTGTTTCCCAGTGATCACTGAAAAACGATCTTTACCGATTGGAACAACATCAACATTAGCTAAACCACGTCCACCTTCAGCGTAGCCTCCTTCACATTGATTGGCAGCCGTTGCGCCACCCCATAAAAAGTCTTTTCTAAATGCCATCCTATTTCCTCCACTATTGTTTTTGATAAGTTTTTGTCAGGTTGTTTGCTATTTCATCTTGTACTTCGATCCCCTCTTCTTTTAAGCGGTGGATCGTTTCCTTAAATTGTGGCAAATACGCTTCGTGAGCAACAAACAATTCATCCATGATCCGTTTCGCTGTTTCACCCGACCGTACTAAGGGATTGATCGTAAATGCTTGAAGCGCTGTGCCATAATTACCCGTCACTGCCGCTTCGATCGTCAATAATTCCATATTTTTCATGACTTGAAGCCAGCCACGTTCAGCTGGTGGCAAAGAACCGAAAGCAACGTTGCGTGCCCCTTGTGCCCCGACATACGCTGTGACCTCCACGACACAATCAGCAGGCAGATCAGGAACAGCGCCGTCATTTTTTGTTGAAACAACGATTTGGGTTTCTTTATTGGCATAGATCGAAGCGATCGTTTCACAGGCAGCATCTGAATAATAAGCACCCCCACGTTGTTGTAACTGTTCTGGTTTATGGTCTAGTTCTGGGTCCTGATACAACTCAAATAATTCTGCTTCCGTTTTTTTGACTTGTTCTGCTCTTGTACCAATTGTTTGATATTCTTCTAAAGCATGGTTCAACATTTCTTCTTCACGATAATAATAGCGATGGTAGCCACAAGGAATCATTTGCATTTGTTGTAATTGTTCTTTGAAAAACGGCACATCGAATATATTTTTTGGTAAGCCATTATTTTCAGCATAAAGTCGGTCGATTAGCTCATTCGTTCGATCGTTTCCATGTGAATCTGCTACTTTATGCCAATGAAAGTGATTGAGTCCAGCAAATTTATAAATCAAGTCTTCTTTGGTTTCTCCCAGCATTTCTGGCTCTGTCATCATTGCCATAACTGGTACATTACAAAGCCCAATTACCTTTTCCCATTTTCCGTAGCGAACGACAGCTTCTGTAACCATTCCACTAGGATTGGCAAAATTGATCAGCCAAGCATCGGGACATAGTCTTTTCATATCTTCTACGATTGAAAGAATGACCGGAATGGTACGAAACGCTTTGAACATCCCGCCAGCTCCATTGGTTTCTTGTCCAAGCATGCCATAATATGCAGGGATTCGTTCATCTTTCACTCTGGCATCTAATTGACCTACCCGAAACTGAGTTGTTACAAAATCAGCATCCCGCAGTGCTTCTTCTCGATTCAACGTCGCATAGATCTTAACATCATAAGGCGAAGCATCCCACATTCGTTGAGACATTTCACTGACGATTCTTAGTTTTTCTTGACCCTCTGCTACATCCACTAACCAGATTTCTTTAATCGGTAATTCTTCATATCGTTTAATAAACCCTTCCATCAATTCAGGGGTATAGCTACTTCCGCCACCAATTGTTGCAATCTTCACTTTTCGTTCCATGAGCTTCCTCCTTTTTTGTTTTTACAACTATATTATGTTTTTTGTAAACGAAAACAACAAGTTAACTTTATTCTTTTGCATTTCCATTTACAAAAATTCATTATATAGCCGATTGTTTTGTAAAAATCTTGTATAAGAACAACGAACGATTGACGAATCAACAAATAGCGCTTACAATATTTTTACACAAAAAATTAAAAACATGTAAAAGAGGATCGTCATGCTATTAAAAGAAAAACTAAAAAAAATTGCTTTTTCTCCCGCAGAAACAGAAGTGATCCATTTTATTCAAAGCCATGAACATCAACTCAAAGAAGCAACAATTCAACAAATTGCGAAGGCATGTTATGTCCATCCTTCTACGTTGATTCGGATTGCCAAAAAGTCTGGGTTCAACGGTTGGGTCCACTTTAAGGAAGCTTTTTTGGCGGAAAACGAGTATTTGGAAGGAAATTTTCAAGAAGTTGATGCCAACCTCCCCTTTCTAGAAAACGATGGAATCATGTCTATTGCGAACAAAGTCGCTGCACTGGAACGAATGACGATTGAAGACACACTCTCATTGCTTCACCACGATGACTTACAACGAGCAAAACAGCTTTTATTGAAAGCAAAAAAAATCGTCCTTTTTTCTAGTAATTCGAATACTTTGATCTCGCAGGCTTTTATGTTGAAAATGAAGCGAATCAAACGAGACGTAACGATCGTGACGACTTCAGGCGAATCCTACTATGAAGCCTACAACTGTACGCCTGATACTTGTGCCATCTTAATTTCTTATACCGGCGAAAATAAAATGATGTTACGAACAGCCAAGATTTTGCAAGAAATCAATGTGCCGATTTTAACATTAACGAGTATTGGTGATTCCACTCTTTCTACTTTCAGTTCAGCTATCCTTCGTATCACTACCAGAGAACGATTGTATTCCAAAATCAGTAATTTTACGATCAATACTTCAATTTGTTACTTACTAGACGTACTATACAGCTGTATCTTTGCAGAGGAATATCAAAAAAACCTCAACCATTTAATCAAAATCGGACAAAAAGTAGACGATCGCCCAATCAGCTCCTCTATTATGGAAGAGCCTCCTACAATTAAGGAATAAATTATCTCACACTTTTCAGCTTCTTATGCATTTTCTCTTTTCACCATCTAGCTTGTTAAGTTAGCCGTGTCCAAAAAGAAAAACCTAAAAAATTTTCCATGACAACATGGATATTTTTTAGGTTTTATTTGCTTAAATTTCATGTTGTTTTTCGTAGTTTTTAGCAGTTGGACTAGGCTCAGTAGCGCCTATTAGTCCACGTTCTCTTGCCTGACTAAAACTTGCTCCCCCCCCCTCACTCTCTTTGTTTCTTTGTTTTGATTCAATTGATGAGAGTTGTTCCATTTTGGCAGCCACTACTTTTTTGAGCTCTTCTACGGATACTTTTGGATCATCAATCTTGTCGGCCATTAAGTCTACCAAAACTGCTTTTTGTTTTTCATTAAGTTCTGACAGACGATAAAATGTCTCCGCTAAGAAATGATCACTAAATAGTTATTTTATATCTGTTTGTTTATTTCAAACGCTATTGTTCAAGGTACTCTACTTCTGATACTCAATAAAATTGTCTTTATTAAAAAAACAGAGAAAAAGAAGATGATTTCCTCTTTTTCTCTGTCTGATTACTTCTATTTGGAACAACTATTCACTTTGAAGTTTATACATATCAGCATACAGTCCTTCTTTTACTAGCAACTCCTGGTGGGTTCCTTGTTCAACGATTTTTCCTTTATCCAAGACAAGAATGAGTTCTGCATCTTTAATCGTTGACAAGCGGTGCGCAATCGCAATAGTGGTTCTTCCTTGACGCATCTTTGCTAATCCTTCTTGGATCAACCCTTCTGTCTCGGTATCAATATTGGCAGTTGCTTCATCTAAAACCAAGATTTTAGGGTCAGTAACAATGGTTCGTGCGAATGTGATCAATTGTCGTTGTCCACTAGAATAACTTGCGCCTCGCTCAATCACTTTTGAATGATACCCATTTGGTAATTCATTAATAAAGCGATCGGCTTGGACAAATTCAGCCGCTGCACGTATCTGTTCATCCGTGATCGCAGGGTCCATCATACGTATATTTCCTGCAATATCCCCATAGAATAGAAAAGCATCTTGGAGAACTAACCCCATTTTTTTACGAAGTTCAGCAATCGGATACTCCCGAATATCACACCCGTCAATTAAAATCTGCCCTTCATAAAATTCATAAAAACGCATCAATACATTGATGATCGAACTTTTCCCACTGCCAGTATGACCGACTAATGCGACAGTTTCACCAGGATTGGCAACAAAAGAAATATTGTTCAACACCTTATTTTTCCCATCATAGGAAAAGCTGACATTACGAAATTCGATTTTCCCTTCAGTGATGGTTTTGTTTGCTCCTTCATGTTGCTGTGGTGCGTATTCTTCTGTGTCCATGATTTTTAAGATTCTGCTACCAGCAACGATCCCGTCAGTGAATATACCATCATTTGAGACATCGGATTGAAGAACCCTTGGACATATGTGGTGAAAGCATAGATCAGCCCAACTTCCACTGGTGATTTTAAGGCATCTAAGCCAAAAAGCGTCAGTGCCCAAGCAATGGCTAATGCATATAAAAAGCTGATAATCGGGCTCAATAACAGCGAATTGGTTTTGATCATAGCGTATCGTGTATTGAGATAATCCGTATTGACCGCTTCAAATTCGTTTGCTAACCGTTTTTCCTGCCGGAATTGCTGGATGATCCGCATCCCTGAAATGGATTCATTTAATTTAGTATTCAACTGACTTAACTTTTCTCGCATATTACGATAAATCCGAGAACTAAATTTTTGATAATACCAGATCACGACTCCTAGAACAGGTAAAAAAAGCAACAGCCATAAAGCAATGCGTCCGTTGATTTGAAACATTGCAATAAAGGAGGAAACTACTGCGAAAATGCCTGTCAATACCATCAGAAAAACATACCAAAATTCAAAAAGCGTTTCGGTGTCATTCGTGACTCTTGAGACAGTCGAGCCGGCTGGTGTCTGGTCAAAATATCTCATTCCCAATGTATGCAATTTTTCAAATAATTTTATACGGATATATTGATAGGTTTTAAGCGAAGCATTGGAATACAAATACCATTGGAAAAACCAGATGATACTTTTGACGATGACCCCAAATAAATACAAGCCTGCAAAAAATAAAATCACTTGTGTCGTAGCAGATTGTTTGGCTAAATATTCATCCATAAAGGTTTGAATGATTCGAGGTAATAGGACATTGATTACTGACAATCCCAAAGCAAACAGGATGGCAATGATGAAAGTCGCTTTAAAGGGTTTAGCAAAATGCAACAAGCGTTTAATGATTTGCTCTCGCAATGGAATGGATTTTGACCATTCGGATTGATAGTTATCTTCCATCATTTTCTCCCCTTTCAATTTTGGCTTCTAACTGTTGTTTTTCCCACATTTGTTTGTACCAACCACCTAAAGCCAATAGCTCGGCGTGACGGCCACGTTCAATGATCTGTCCTTTGTCAATGACGATGATTTCATCAGCATGCATCACACTGCTTAGTCGATGAGCGGCAATGATCGTGGTTTTACTTTGACGAATTTCTTTTAAATTCCGCAAAATTCTTTCTTCTGTTTTAGCATCCACTGCCGACAACGCATCGTCAAGGATCAATAACTCTGGATTTTGGATCAATGCTCTGGCAATCGAGATCCGCTGTTTTTGTCCACCAGATAAGGAAACACCCCGCTCACCAACTAATGTTTCATACCCCTTCGGTAATTCTTTGATCTCTTGGTTGATTGATGCTAACGACGCAGCAGCTTCCACTTTTTCGTTAGATAACTTAGGATCAGAAAAACGGATATTCTCACGAATCGTCATTGAAAACAAAAAATGATCTTGTGGTACATAGCCAATAGAATGTAAAAGAGCATCTAAGGAATATTCTTTGATCGAACGACCACCAAATTTGATTTGTCCTTGATAGTCATCATATTCACGCATCAGCAACTTCATGATCGTGGTTTTTCCAGCACCAGTTTTACCAACAATTCCTAATGTATCCCCTTCTTTAATTGCAAACTTGATTTGTTCCAAGGCGGGTAATTCTTCTTTGGGATAATGGAATTGCGCGATCTCTACATTTAATTCTCCTTTTGCGGGTGTCTTCACTGCACCAAGTTGTTCGACGATATGGGTTTTCTCATGTAAGAGTTCATTCACTCGGTCATAAGAAGCATTTCCTCTTTCCAGAACATTGAACAACCGACCAATAGCAAACATCGGCCAAACCAACATTCCAATGTAACTGATGAAGGAAACCATTTGTCCAATCGTGATCGTGCCATCTAGCACATATTTACCACCCAAGATGATCGTTAAAACATAAGATAACCCAATGATCAGCGTGATAAACGGATCAAACAAAGCATCTAAAAAGTTGACACGTTTATTCTTGGTGATTGCCTGTTCGATTTTTTCTTGAAAATCTGCCAGATCTTCCTGCTCTTGCCCAAAAGTTTTGATTACTTTAATCCCAGTAATACTTTCTTGCGTTTTGTCGTTGATACTGGAAAAAGCTTCTTGTGATTCTCGAAAAGCATCATGTAGTTTTGATCCTAATATCCTTGAAGTAACAGCTAATAGCGGCAAAGGGATCAGAGCAAGTAAAGTCAAGCGCCAGTCAATGAAAAGGATCATGGCAATGATTGTGGTTCCCCCAGTGATGACCGAATCAGCAAATGTCAAGATGCCTGCTCCTGCCACATTTTGAATCGCATTTAAATCATTGGTCGCATGTGCCATTAAGTCACCTGTACGATATTTTTGGTAAAACATACTATCCATACGAGTGAAATGGATAAACAAACGCTGACGTAATTCCTTCTCTAACCTCGCTGCACTTCCCCAAATATTCACCCGCCAAATGAAACGAAAGAGATACTGTAAAATGGCAGATCCGATTAATACAGCGATCCAAAAGACGATAAATCGCATGAAGAGATTCTTATCTGCAATCTCATCGATGATGATCCCGATTACTTTAGGCGGAACTAACTGAACCAAGGCAACACATAATAAAGAAAAAACGCCGATCACATAGTGCTTCTTTTCTTGTTTAAAAAACCAACCCAACTTCCTAAAAATAGACATATTTTTCCTCCTTTTTAACTCCCATCAACCTCTTTTTCTCTTAAAAATTTAGTCAGTGTCACTCATTTTTCTCACTAACTACACAACCTTGTTTTTAATCGCTTCCATAAATCCATCTAACAAAAAAAGCGAGCTGAAATCAATCAGCCCGCTATGATTTGTCCAATGAAAACCCTATTTTTTCCCTTGGTTTTTCATTTGTTGCATCATCTGACGAATTTTCTTTTCAGATGGTTTTTGCCCCATTGACATCATCATTGATCGTAACATGTCCTCATTAACGGGAGGATTTTTTTCTAAATAATCTTTCATATATTTACGCGCAAAAAAGAATCCACCGATTGCGCCGATTAATAAAGCAATAACTGCGATAAGTACGACTATTCCTGTTTTTACCATATAAATCTCTCCTTTCTATTTCCGAATTGCTCTCAATGACTTATTTTACTAAAGTTTTCCCAAAAAAGAAAGGCGTTTTCTTTAGTTTTGGCTAAAAAGTTTATTTTACTGCTTTCCTATAACTTCGCCAAATAGAAGCTTAACCATATATTTTTTTTAGGCAAACCGAATAAATTGCTTTCAATTTTTTTGATGCAGGTGTAGAATGGTGTCGTGAAGAAAATGAGAGGTGATTTTTTTGAGTAATCAATTCCATAAACAAAAATTGATTGAACACACCAACGGCTTATCTTTAGCTGAAGTGAACGGAACAGTCAAAGTTCCTAAAGGGAAAAGTTTTTTTAAAACATTATTAGCTTATTCAGGTCCTGGCGCACTCGTTGCGGTAGGTTATATGGACCCAGGAAACTGGTCGACTTCTATTACAGGAGGTCAAAACTTTCAATATTTACTGATGTCAGTCATTCTTTTATCCAGCTTAGTCGCTATGCTTTTGCAATATATGGCAGCAAAACTAGGCATCGTTAGTCAAATGGATTTAGCCCAAGCCATCCGAGCCCGTACAAGTAAAACACTTGGTGTGATTTTGTGGGTGTTAACTGAATTGGCAATCATGGCAACCGATATTGCAGAAGTAATTGGGGCCGCCATTGCCCTTTATTTACTTTTTGATATTCCATTAGTAATTGCCGTATTTATTACTGTTTTTGATGTTTTTGTTTTATTGATGTTAACTAAGATTGGCTTTCGTAAAATTGAAGCGATCGTCGTTTGTTTGATCTTTGTCATTTTATTCGTTTTTGTCTACCAAGTGGCTTTGTCAAATCCCGACTGGAAACATTTATTTGCTGGCTTTGTTCCTAATAGCAAAACGTTTGCTGATTCACCGATGATTGGTGGTGAAACACCATTGACAGGTGCATTAGGAATCATTGGCGCAACTGTCATGCCTCATAATTTGTATCTCCATTCTGCAGTCTCACAAACGAGAGAAATCGATCGGAAAGACCCAACCGATATCGCTCGAGCTGTTCGTTTTACAACTTGGGATTCTAATATTCAATTAACTATGGCTTTTTTAGTCAATGCTTTACTTTTGATCATGGGCGTTGCAGTATTTAAAAATGGTTCTGTGCAAGACCCATCATTTTTTGGGCTTTACGAAGCATTGTCTAATCCTTCTGTTATGAGCAATGATGTATTGACCACTGTAGCAAAATCTGGCATTTTATCTACATTATTTGCTGTTGCCCTTTTAGCTTCTGGACAAAATTCTACGATTACTGGAACACTGACAGGACAAGTGATCATGGAAGGCTTTATCCACATGCGTATGCCGATTTGGTTACGTCGTTTGGTCACACGTCTCTTGTCTGTCATCCCTGTTTTACTCTGTGTCCTCTTTACCAGCACGAAAGGAACGATCGAAGAACATACTGCTTTGAATCATTTGATGAACGAATCTCAAGTATTCCTTGCATTTGCGCTTCCTTTTTCAATGATTCCATTATTGATGATGACAAATAGTGAGGTAGAGATGGGGAAACAATTTAAAAATAATCTATTCGTTAAATCTTTAGGCTGGATTTCCGTAATCAGTCTGACATTCTTGAATTTACGAGGATTGCCTGGACAAATTGAAAGTTTCTTTGGTGATCAAGCAACTACCAATGAATTGATGTGGGCAGACAATGTAGCCTACTTGATCATCTTTGCTGTCTTAGCCTTATTGTGTTGGACGATCGTCGACTTGTATAAAGGGAACAAAAGATACGCAGAACGTTTGCAACAACTAACCGTCCAAGAAAATAACTAATAAAAAAATTAGATGATAAAAAAGTTGTTCCTTAAGTGTCCAACTTTAAAAAATAAGCCAAAGAATCCCGAAATAGTTACTCAGGGAAATTCTTCGGCTTATTTTAATTCGTATAACTACATTCAACAGCTTTGATGTCCATTTGTTGAAATGTCTTCGTGAAGTAGATAAATCACGTTTTTTTCTACTAATATCAGTAGGTTTTGCACAAATCGTACAATCAAAACTTTAAGGTTTCATTTGTTTATTCATTCACTGCTGCTAATAATTCTGGGAAAGCTTCTGGATCAAAGTGTTTTTCTTTTAACATAGCAATTTCTTTTCCATATGGTGCATAGGCCGTTTTTTTCTCTTTCCCTACATAAGGGGTTTCTAAAATCTTGGCAATATCAGAAAACATCGGTTCATGTACGATTTCTTTCAGTGCATCAAAACCGATCGTACCGAAACCAATATTGGCATGACGATCCTTATGTGACCCTTGAGGATTCTTCGAGTCATTGATGTGTAACACTTTCAATCGATCCAAGCCGATTACTTTATCAAATTCTGTCATGACACCTGAAAAATCATGACACACGTCATAGCCTGCATCGTTCGTATGACAAGTATCAAATGTCACAGACAGTTTTTCATTCAAAGTCACGCCATCAATGATCTGCGCTAATTCTTCAAATGTCCGACCGACTTCCGTCCCTTTACCAGCCATTGTCTCTAAAGCAATTTGTGCAGTCTGTTCTTTCGTCAAAACTTCATTCAATCCTTCAATGATTTTGGCGATACCTGCTGCGGCACCTGCACCGACATGGGCACCTGGATGTAAAGTGATCTGGGTTGCTCCTAAAGCCTCCGCTCGGACGATCTCTTCTCTTAAAAATTGAACCGCAAAAGGAAACATCTCCGGTTTAATCGTATTTCCCAAATTAATAATATAAGGTGCATGAACCACTATATCAGATAATCCATGTTCCTTCATATACGCTTTCCCCGCTTCGATATTCATATCTTCAATTGCTTTACGTCTAGTATTTTGCGGTGCTCCAGTATAAATCATAAAGGTTGAAGCACCGTAACTTGCAGCTTCTTCTGCTGCCCCTAATAGCATTTTTTTCCCACTCATGCTTACGTGTGACCCTAATAACATAAAATTCTTCCTCTCCATGAAAAGTGAATCAATGATCGAAATCCTTATCAAGCCATATTCCATTCATTGATAATCACTCTAAATAAGCTAATCTTTTTCTATTTTAACTGAACATATAGGGAAAGAAAAGTTTACGACTCGAAAACGGTCTAATGCTTTAAGTTTCTCGTTCACTCTATCATTCAGAAAAAGAAAGTTGAAATAATCCTTATAAAAATCACCATATCTGTTTTTTTGTTCCATTATTTGCTATAATTAGCGAAATAAAACTATTAGTTGAGGTGAACCCTTTTGCCACGTAAAGATACTCGGAAAAAGCAACATCGAAGGAAAAAGCAAAAATGGTTGGGATTAAACATCGCTTTTGGTGTCTTCCAATCATTGACTACTTTTATCGTCGTCCTTCTTCTGCTACTGGCAGCCCTTGGTGTTGGTATCGGAGCTGGTTATTTTGCCTATCTTGTTGAAGATACCGAAATACCATCCAAAGCAACCCTGCAATCAGAGCTTGGCAACATTACAGAAACATCTAAACTTGTTTATGCTGACAATTCTGAAATATCAAAGATCCAAACTGATTTAATGCGGACAGCCGTTCCTTCAGATCAAATTTCGCCTTTATTGAAAACTGCAATCATTAGTACTGAAGATGAGTATTTTGAGCGACATAACGGCTATGTACCGAAAGCTGTTTTGCGTGCTTTATTTTCTGAAGCAACTGGTATCGGTTCTTCCGGTGGTTCCACGTTGACTCAACAGTTAGTCAAACAACAAATCTTAACTGATGAAACAACATTCAAGCGAAAAGCAAATGAAATTTTATTAGCAGCACAAGTCGAGAAACACTTTTCCAAAAATGAAATTATTTCTATGTATCTAAATGTTTCTCCATTTGGTCGAAACAATAAAGGACAAAATATCGCTGGTGTACAAGAAGCAGCGAAAGGAATCTTTGGTGTTAATGCCAAAGATGTCAACTTACCACAAGCTGCCTTTATCGCAGGCTTGCCACAAAGTCCGATCACTTATAGTCCTTACACAAATACTGGGAGTTTAAAAGAAGACCTTTCAGCAGGATTGAATCGAAAAGATGTGGTTCTATTCAGCATGTATCGTGAAAATAAAATCACAAAACAACAATATGAAGAAGCGAAAGCTTATGATCTCACGAAAGATTTCTTACCACAACAGATTGCTGAACAAAGTGATCGTGAGTTTCTATATTATACCGTTATGGGTGAAGCCACAGAGATCATCACTAAACAATTAGCTGAAAAAGATGATGCAGATTTATCTGATAGTTCAGTCTATGATGCCTACTATCAAAAAGCACAACAAACGATCCAAAACAAAGGTTATACGATCCATTCAACGATCGATAAAAATGTTTATGCGGCAATGCAAGAAGCAGCAAAAAGTTATGGTCATCTATTAGACGATGGCAAAGCCACACAAGTTGAGACAGGAAATGTCTTGATGGATAATAAAACTGGTCGTATCTATGGTTTTGTTGGTGGTAGAAATTATCTACAAAACCAAAATAATCATGCTTTTGACACCCAAAGACAAGCTGGGTCTTCGATTAAACCAGTACTCGTGTATGGTCCAGCCATCGATATGGGGCTTGTAGGATCAGAATCACGCGTTTCTGATTACGCAACTACCTGGCAAGAAGGAAGTAACGCAGGAGAAAAAATCGTCAATGCAACGAATGAAGGTTCTAATACCTTCCAAACGATTCGAGAGTCTTTGGAATGGTCTAACAATATCCCTGCCTATCATTTATATCAGGATGTTTTAGAAAATGGTGGTTCTAAACAATATGCTTATGAAAATTACTTGGCAAAAATGAATTATCCAACCAACGATAATTGGGGTGTTGAGTCTGCGCCGTTGGGAACCGTTGATGTAACGACTTTGGAACAAACCAATGGCTTCCAAGCTTTGGCTAATGGCGGGGTCTATCAAGAAGGTTATTTGATTGATTCAATTACTGATAACTCAGGAAACGTCATCTAC
>OLSD01002354.1_pt1 | contig 13404 bp, 16 predicted proteins | sample 1672211 | NCBI WGS metagenome assembly OLSD01 (sample SAMEA3136659, study PRJEB25190) | human gut metagenome | reverse complement strand
TGAAGTAGGGTCGCTCTCCGCAAGGAGAGCGTGGATAGAAATCCCAACACCCCAATTTTTGTGCAAAATGTCAATAGACACAAAATCTTGTGCCCCCGCCCCTTAGGGTAGGGGAGTATAGCAATTTTTGCAATGTATAAAGCAACATATACAATCTAGTATGTGGTATACTATATACAATCCATTAAGTAATTGAGATCAAAGAAAGGCTGGTTAATGAAAAGTTTATTAACTTCTGTATTAGAAACTGCTAATTTGTTTAGAAAATGTGATAAATATTCGCAAAGTACAATATTAAAAGAGGAATGCGCAGAACTCATTGTAGCTTTGTCGCATTTTGAAAGAAACCGAAATGGGTCTTTTAATGAGATATTAGAGGAACTATCGCATGTTCTTATATCCTGTTTTGCATTTATAATTTGTGCAGATATTCCAGTGGAGGAGCTTACGGTGGAAGTAGATAAAAAATACAACAAGTATCATTTTGAAAGCGAGGTGAAAAAAAAACCATGAAAGAAAAAAAAATTAGGATTACAATCACTTTAACCGATGATGACGTCGCTTTGTATGGGGAGAATACGCAAGACTTGACCGACGATGACATTATTGATAGTATTAAGGCACTTGTCAGTCTTGCCAAGTCTATGAATATTATCTGGGAAGGAGACTCCACAGATGGAAATGCGTAAATTTATCATCGAGATACACCCCGATGGTACGTTGACGTGCTGCGAGTATGAGGACCCAAAGGACGCGGCTAAAGCCGCATATAATCGTGCATGGTTGGAAGGTTATCGGCAAGCGCTTATTCATTGCGATGACGAACTAAGTAACCTTGCAGTATTTAAGGGCTCTTGTTTGTCGGCTGATCTTGAGTACCAAGGGGCTGTCAAAGTACGCGAGCACATGCGTAATTTTTATCAAAAGTTGTACAATAAGTGCGTGCAATAAGTCGAAACGGCCTTCGGGCCGTCTATCGGGACCGCCTGCCCGGTATTGATAATGATAGGGCACATACTGAAAGGAGTTTGTATTATGTCTGAAGCAATGATGAAGTCCAAAAACAATGGTGCTGTGATGGTGTCTGATGTGATGAACACCGGTGTCGGGTACACAGACATGAATCTTTCTGACCGCTCTGCCGCGGTCGCATTCTACAATGCAACGAGCAACCCCGCCAACAAGCTGAAGGAGCATGTCAACGAGGTTTTGTCGCTGGTTCATGTTTCCGTGGAGTGTGTAGAGGTCAGCAAGGACGATGTCCCCGAGGGCAAAACGATTGCCCCGCGGGTGGTCCTCATTACCGATGACGGGCAGTCGTATTCCTGCGTCTCCGTCGGCGTGTATCAGTCTCTGAAGCGTATGTTTACGCTGCTCGGAACCCCTGACACATGGACGGAGCCGGTGAAGATCAAGCCTGTTCTTATCAGCACCAAAAAAGGTCAGGTTTTGTCTTTGAATCTGGTTTAATCTAACCAATGGCCGCCGCACATACGGCGGCCATATTTGTTATAAGGAGGCACCGTGAAAAGTGGAGATAATAGAGTATCCTTGCTAAACTGCGATGACCCCCTGATATATATTGCATCTGGCATTGTATACAGTGGAGTCGCTGACAAAGATGTTAAATTTTTCCGTTCTGAATGGGCCGAAATCATTTTTGACGGCCTTGGCATTGAAGCAGACCCCCTCGACTGGTATTATATGATCCTAGATAGGAAGGAGAGACAGAAGCATGGCAGCAGGCGCAGCTAAAGCAAGTGCGACCCTTAAATACAGTACAGAGCTATACACCCCGTATGCTTTGGAATCGTGGCCAGATAGACAGATGCGCAAAGAATACACTCGATTGCGTGACATTGCACAGAAACGTATTAAGCGACTATCAAAAGACCCCATTAGTGGCACCAGCGATGTTTATAAAGAATTTGCCGGGGGGTTCCCAACTCTAAAGGCGATGCGCGGAGACCGAAAAGCATTGGAGCAAGCCCTTGCAGATGTAGCGCGGTTTGTTCGCTCTAAAGGCTCTACCGTTGGTGGTGCGCGTGCAGAATTTGAGCAAAAAATGAAAGTCGGCGGTATTGATATAGCCGACGTTTCCGAGGATCAATATACATCATTGTCCGAGTGGTGGGAGATCGTAAAGGCGTCGGGCGTGTATTACTATCCGTCTGACCAGCCAGTCATGTACTGGCGCGAGAAAGGCGGCTACAACGTCAGTATTGACGATTTTGTAAAGTGGCATCAAGGTGAGGTCAACTATGGCAAAGAGTGGGACTATAGCGAGGGGAGCAGCTCTGCCGACCTGCGCGGAGGTTTTGGAGGAGGCTTGTAATTACAATCCGGTTCCCTGGCTCATGGAGCATCTGGACAGAAAGCACACTAAAGGCAAGAAGCGCAAAACAAACAAAAAACGATTGTATGTGGATATGCCTTGCGCATTTGATATTGAGACTAGCCGAGTATGTATTGACGCCGACGACAACCCCCACACCATTATGTATATTTGGCAATGTCAAATAGGTTTGGATATTACCATTATTGGCAGGACGTGGGACGAGTGGTTGAATTTTACAGGTGCAATCAGCGACTACTTGCAGGCAAACAGTGGTCCACAGGGTGACTGGTTTTTGTGTATGTATGTCCATAATCTTGCCCACGAATTCCAATATCTGTCGGGGGTTCTGGATTTTGGTCCCGGTGACGTATTCGCCAGCAAGCCTCGCAGGGTATTAAAATGTGACAACCGCGCTATTGAATATCGTTGCAGTATGCGCCACAGCAACTTGTCCCTTGATGCTTGGGGCAAGCAGCTAGGGGCCCCTCATGCCAAATTGACCGGTACACTTGATTATTCAAAAGTGCGGTATCCCTGGACTCCCCTGACATCTACAGAATTAGCGTATTGTGTCAATGATGTCCGGTGTATTGTAGAGTGCTTGTTAATTGAGATGAAGCGAGACGGCGACGACCTGTATACGTTACCACTAACTCGTACCGGCTATGTCAGACGGATGGCCCGTAAAGCTATGTACAAATGGGGCATTAAACGGGTTAAGTGTTTATTGCCGTCGTGGGAATTGTATCAAATGCTGCGCGAGGCATTCCGAGGCGGTGACACGCACGCCAACCGCTATTATGTGGGTCTGCACCTAGAAAACGTCGGATCTGTGGATATGTCGAGCGCATACCCCGCAGGGCAATGCGAATGTTATTTCCCAATGACTCCATTTAGGCAGGAGCCGGCCACTGTCGAACGGCTGATGCAATGTATGAGACACGGCAGGGCGTGCCTCATGCGCTTGCAAGTAAAAGGCTTACGTCAGCGGTTCAAGTGGTGGGGATTTCCCTATATACCGCTTGCTAAAGTTCGGCACTGTGAAGGATACATTAACGACAATGGCCGTCTGTTGTCTGCTGAACATTTCGAGATCACCATAACCGATATAGATTTTAGAATCATTGCAAAAGAATATGATTGGGACGCCCTTAATGTTCTGGACCTGTACACGTCCGATTATGGCAAATTGCCTAAACCGTTGACAGATTGCGTCAAAGAATCCTACACCGGCAAGACATCCCTTAAAGGGGTTCCCGGTCAAGATTTGTACTATGTCAAAGCCAAGGGAGATCTTAACAGCTATTACGGTATGACCGCGCAGGACCCCTTGCAGCTGGATACACTTTTTGACGAGGACGGCCCCGACAATCTTTGGAGCGAATGCACCGACGACCCAGAGGGCAGCTATAACGACCACCGCCCGCATTTGTTCCTGCCCTACCAATGGGGCGTATGGACTACGGCCCACACGCGCAAGCGCCTAAAAATAGCGCAATGGGCCGCGGGCAAGAATGGCGTGTACTGTGATACCGATTCCGTCAAATACATGGGCAATATTGATTTGTCGGGCTTTAACAAAGCCATAAAGCAACTTGCAAAAGACAACGGCGCTTGTGCCACCGACCCAAAAGGCAACACTCATTATATGGGCGTCTATGAGCAGGAGCGCAGCTATGCGGAGTTTATGACGTGGGGCGCTAAAAAATATGCGACTACCTATAAAAAAGGCGGGCCGATCACTACCACTATAGCAGGAGTTAGCAAGCGTAAAGGCGGTTTGGAGCTGGCCCTGTGGGGCGGTTTTGAGGTATTCAAGCCCGGGTTTACTTTTTGTTTGGCGGCAGGAAATCAGGTTATTTATAATGATCGGCCCACTGTTCCCGATTTTGTGGTTGATGGGCATACGGTCCACATTACAAGAAACCTGTGTATTTGTGATAATACCTACACTTTGGGAATAACCGACGAATACGCAAAGATACTAGGGTACAAGATTATGGAGGTTATCTGATGATTAAACTGTACACCGATGAAGGATGGCCGAATTTTTCCGAAAAGGAGGGCATTTTGTCAACAGGGGCACCTATTATTTTTATATGGGGCGGACGTGGTACAGGCAAAACTTATGGAGCGCTAAAGCACGTCCACCAGACAAAGGAAGAATTTCTGTATTTGCGCCGTACGCCGCAGCAAGCGGAACTTATTTGCGCGGCGCCTAGTATGTGGCCGTGGTCTCCGTTGAATGACGATCTACAAACGCATTACGCCCCGTTTAAAATACCTAAAATAGCGGGACTGTATGAAGTAGGCAACGCAGGGGCCTACACTGATACAGGGTCTCCCATAAAACCGGCCCAAATGGCCGGTGTTGTGGGAAGTGTCGTCACATTGGCCAGGACCCGCGGTTTTTCAAGCCCCCATACCAATATAATTATTTTGGATGAATACCAGAAAGAAGAATCCGACTACTATAGGCGAGGCGAGGGCGTGGGCCTTGCTAACATATATGAAACGGTCAACCGTAACCGCGAATTAAAGGGGCAAAAGCCCCTGACGCTGTTGTGTATGTCGAACGCTGTTGGCATGGCAAACCCCTATTATATGCAATGGGAGATTACCGATACAGTAGAAAAGATGATCGGGAAGAAAGAGCGCGTGAAGCTGCTGGCCGATAAAGGCATTTTGCTGATTGATCTTGTTGATAGTCCCATCGCAAAGGAAAAAGCAAATACGGCCCTCTATAGGTCCATGAGCGGAACAGACTTTTATAGATCAGCTATTGAAAACCAGTATAGCGCGGAAGAAAAGAGTTTGGTTGTGTCCCGGCCCCTGCGAGAATATTATCCGCTTGTACAAATTGGGCGGTGCTGCATCTACGAGCACAAGAGCAAGCCACTATATTATGTATGCCGTCACAGGTCCGGTGAGATGCCTACATACGGCACTGGCGATTATGAGCGGAAACGGTTTAGAGCCGCGTATGGGTACATCTGGCCCGCATACTTGCAGCGGCAACTAGAATTTGAGCGGTACTCGGATGAAATATTCTTCCGTGAATATTGCGGCACTTGACTTTTATACACAGTAGGTATATTATAAAGATAATCCCCGGTGCCCACAGGCAGCCCCCAGAAGGGGCGGGCAAGCGTCAGCCAGCGCAAGAACCGGGGATTTATTTGTATCTGTAAGGAGGTGCACAAAATGGATGCCAATACTATAATTCAGGCTATTTCTAACGTGGGTTTCCCCATTGCCGCATTCTTGCTAATGTGGTATCAGTGCAACACCGTGGTTAAGGAGAATACTGCAGCTATTACCGAAATGCGGCTCGCTCTGGACGAGATCAAGAAGGAGAGCTGACTTATGGGGTGCTATATCATTTTTGCCCAGTCAATCACAAACGAGCGCGCGTTCCTGCTGGCTGATTTGTGCGCTCGTTTGGATGTCACCTATTATAGCGACTGGGCAAACGTTGCCCACACGCGGCAGTGTTGCGCGGTGGGCCCTGTCACCAAAGGAGACAAAGACCAAGTAGTTAAATGCTTGGCACATGACACATATGTTGTGATGGAGGCGACTAAAGTTGAAAATCAGTGAAAAAGCGGCCCTCGCTATGGCCGGATACACAAAATCAGAGATCGAAGCTATGGAGAAGCCGCAGCCCGTCCCGCAGCCCGCACCGCAGCCCGTCCCGCAGCCCGCACCGCAGCCCGTCCCGCAGCCCGTGCCGCAGTATGATGGCCTTGAGACCCTGTTGCAGCAGCTTTTGCAGGGTCAGCAGACTACCGCGCAGGCAATGCAGACTATGACCCAGACGTTGCAGGCAAACGCGCTGGGCCTTGGCATCCAGCGGCAGCCGACGGCAGACGCTGCCACGGTGACGGCCCGAATTATTGACCCGACCTATGGAAAGGAAGTAAAATAATATGACTCTTGGTATGGATTTTGCGGACATTGCCGCAATTTTGACGGAGATCAACAAACTGGCAACCGGTCAGACCCCGACGTCGCCCATCGTGGACACGTCTAGCTTTGTGTCTGTTGCGCAGGCCACCTTGCTGACCGGCCCCGACATTTACACTAAAGCGATTAGTCAGGTGCTGGGACGCACCATTTTTGCAGTACGCCCCTACGACGCACCCCTGAAGCGCTTACAGGTCACGGGCGACGACTGGTCGAATCATGTGCGGAAGATCAATTTCTGCGACAGCGACCCCGTCACCGATAAGGCGTGGGCGCTGGAGGACGGCCGGAGCGTGGACATGTACGAAGTCCACAAGCCTAAAGTCCTTCAGACAAACTACTACGGCCAGACCAATTACAGCCGCGTGTACACGCAGGCTGACACCCAGATGGAGGCAGCATTCAAGGGGCCCGAGGAACTGGCGCAGTTCTGGTCGTCTTTCGTGCTGCACCTTTCTAACCAGATCGAGGCTGACCGACGCAACCTTGCCAACAACCTGATGGCCAACCATCTGACCGGCATGACTGTGACTAACCCACACAGCGTTGTGTATTTGCTCGATGAGTACAACGACCAGCAGGGCACCAAACTGACGGTGCAGGACGTGTATAAAGAAGCGAACTTCCCTGGATTCGCAAAGTACGCCTATGGCCGTATCAACGACATTTCCCGCCTTATGAAAGAGCGGTCTATCAACTGGCATCAAAACTGGAAGATCGGCGACACGACGTACAACATCATGCGGCACACTCCGTATGATCGTCAGCACCTCTATCTGTACAGTGGCACGCAGAGCCAGATCGACGCCCGTGTGATTCCCGAGGTATTCCATGACAACATGCTGAAATACCGCGACGCCGAGCAGGTTACGTTCTGGCAGAACATCGACGAGCGCGAGACCATTTCCGCGACGCCTGTTGTGACCAATGCTGCCGGTGCGGCGTCCAAGAATGCAGCAGTGCAGCTCTCCAATGTATTCGGGTGCCTGCTGGACTGGGATGCCATCGGCTACACTCCGAAGCTGTCTCGTGTGGTTCCTACCCCCATGAACGCCCGCGGCCTGTATACGAACTTCTGGTATCACTACGGGTGGTCGTGGTACGATGACTTCACCGAGAACGCTGTTCTGTTCCTGATGACCGCCGGAGACGTCACCGTGCCGAGCGCATCCCAGGCGGCGAGAGCCTCCACCCTGAAAACCACCACGCACAAGGACGCGGACCCCTCTAAGTCCTGACCGGCACCGGCGGGCATCTGCCCGCCGGTTATTTTATAGGAGGTGCAAAATGCAAGCTACCTTTTATCAGTTTGCAAAGCGCACAAACAGCACAAAGCGGCCCAGCGGTGGGCAGGGGTTTGGCATTGACCTTAAAGCCCCTTGTAATATCATTGACCCCGAGATCAAAATTGCAACACAGAGTGACCCCACCGGGTTCAATTATTGTTACCTTCCCACGTTCAGCCGGTATTACTGGGTGAAGAACTGGACATATTCTGACGGGCTTTGGAATGCGTCGCTGACTGTTGACACTCTTGCCAGCTACCGGGAACAGATCGGCAATAGTACGGAGTATGTCACAAGATCGTCGGCGCAGTATGATGGTACAATTTCAGATGGACTCTACCCGGCATCGGCTAAAGTGCAAAGTGTAACAACCGCTTTTCAAGGTGGCTTTGCGGAAACAATTAGCGGGGGATTCTTTGTTATTGGGTTTATAGCTAAAGCCTCAAACTCCATTGGGGCTATTACATATGCAGTAATGACCCCTACAAATGCCAAAAAACTATCGGCAAAATTGCTGACTGATGTGTCATACCTTAGTATTGACAATTCAGAAATTAGCGACAATTTAACAAAAGTGCTCTTTAATCCGTATCAATATATCGTAAGTTGTAACTATTTTCCATTTGACATCGCCGAACTCACAGCGCATTTACCGCTTGTTTCTAGTGTCGATGTGGGGTGGTGGTCGATAGACGTTCCATGTTGGATTTTGGGAGAAGACAATAACAAATTAACAAAATCGGTGAGCGTGAGTATCCCGAAGCACCCTCAAGCGGCAAGCCGCGGAGGGTATTGTAATGCCTCCCCCTACACGGACTACACTATCTTCTTGCAGCCCTTTGGAGTGATACCTCTTGACGCATCTAAACTGTGGGGCGCTGTCACCTTATCTATACAATATATGGTTGACCTTTTTACCGGCGACAGTATTTTACGTATATTCACCAACGCAAATCAGTTAGTACACGAAACAACAGCAAAACTCGGGGTTTCTATTCAACTATCTAATATTACTTTTGACATCCCATCAGGTACCAACGGACTGCTTCAAACCGGTATTGCTGCTGCGTTTGGAGGTCTACAGGCCGCGTTATCCGGTGGTTCTATTTCTGACGTTGGAAATGGTATTTTAAATGCTGCACAGGCAACTAATGCAGATGTAGCGAGCAAGGGCGCAACGGGGTCCACAATAGCTTTTGATACAATCCCTTATATAGTTGCCCGTTTTAAAATTCTTGTGGACGACAACAACGAGGACCACGGCAGGCCCCTTTGCCAGCGCGTCCAGCTGTTCAGTATCCCGGGGTTCATTATGGTAGATGACCCCGACATTGCATTAACCGCAACAGCCGCCGAGGTTGACAGCGTTAAAAGCTATATGAAAAATGGATTCTTTTTAGAGTAGGAGGCGTAAACAATGGCAGTATACAAACAGTGTATTACTGACGTGTCGCCGATCAGAGTCACCGCCGGGTATCCGGCATACTCTGACGGTAGCCCCCACAGGGGCATTGACACAGTCCACGGAGATCATAAAGCCTATGCGCCCGAGTCTGGCGTTGTGGTCGTGGCTCAACACTGGAATGGCAGCACCTCGGGTGATCAGTCGTGGGGCAACATGATTAAAGTACGGATGGCCGACGGCACGACATGGCGGGCCGCGCACTTTGCCTCGCAAATTTGGAACGTGGGCGACACCATTTCCAAGGGGCAATTCATCGGCACACAGGGCGAGACCGGCAACGCCACAGGCATCCATACACATTGGGAATATGCCGATGCCGCCGGAAACCTAAGGGACCCGTCCAGCATTATCAGGATCCCGAATCAGGTGGGGACATGGGACGTAGAGCGGGACTCGGGCGGGGGCCCGGGCCCGGGTCCCGGGCCGTGGCCTACTGGCAAATTGCCGGTATGGTTGCTGTTTAAAATGGCGAAAGGGGGCCGTCTGCTGTGAGTGCTCCTTATAGTTACGAGCAAATCAACGCTCATGTGTCCCCGGTGACTCCATCCGTGATGCACACCAAGGGTAACAGCTTATCCTATTATTTCCGCAAATACCTGTTTCTTGAGGCCGTGTCTATGGTCCGATGGACATTGCCCGACACCTGGCCCAGTAACCGCTTGCAGTATCTTGTCTTTGGCTCGGGTGGTGTTACGGTGTTTAAAACTGACCGTTATGGCCTGGTATATGACAGAATGGGACTGACCGGCATTAACATTTTTTACAATCCCACCCACTCCATCATTGCAAACCCTTTTATCAAAGGGTCCCCATATTTGCAGATCGGAAAGCAATGCGAGATCATCAATTTACAGCCCGATTACCGCGGGATGGTGGATATTGTGGCCTATTATGGGGACATGATGGCCCTTGCCGCCCAGACCATCCAGAGCAATTTAATCAATAGCCGTCTTGCCTACGTGTTTGCGTCCGGCAACAAAGCGGGTGCAGAATCTTTTAAAAAGATGTTTGACGCGATTATGCAGGGCGACCCCGCCGTTTTTGTTGATGCCTCTTTGCTCAAAGCGCCCAAGAATGGGGCACCCGGGCAAGCCCCGTGGATGTATTTTGCAACTGACCTCAAAGGGAACTTCATCACCAACGAATTGCTTACAGCCCTTAAAACCATTAAAGCGCTGTTCGATACGGAAGTTGGCATTCCGAACACGAATACCAGCAAGAAAGAGCGGATGTTGACAGACGAAGTCAATTCTAACAACGTTGAGACAGCCGCAAAAGCGTCGCTATGGTTGGACAGCCTACAGCGTGGGTGTGAGCGGGTACACAAGCTCTTTGGAATTGACAAATCTACTTTGTGGGTGGACTGGAGGTTCCCGCCCGATACTAATACGCAGGAGGTAAACAACGATGCACGCAACCTTGAGTTTTAACGGGTTGTTGGCAGGATACCCAGAACTGTTCAATGACTTGAAAGTCCCCGACAGTGTATCTAAAGAAACTGTCTGCAATCAATTACTGTTTGATACACTGGAATTAGAGGTATTATACGCGGACGGCCTCACGATGCGTCGGGCGCTGGGCGTCTATTCGGAAACCATGCTTCCGAGCTGGACCCGGTACGCTGACGCTCTGGGCCTTAAATACGACGCTCTGGCATCGGATGACCGAACCAGAACAACCGACCATGCAGGGACCAGCAGCGGTACAAACAACCGCACAAACGGCGTGAAGGGGACGACTACAAGAGCGCCTAACCTGACCACCACCGGCCAGAATAACGGCAGTGACAGCACCACCCGGGACGTTACGGGGTTCGACAGTGGGACATTGCAAACCGCTGAACGGAGTACAACGGCCCTCGGTACTGGGAACACCATTACCAGCAGCGGCACCGACACGACCACCACAGATCAGACAACCACCGATAACAACACTTCGGAGTCACACGACGGCTACAACGACACCGTGACCGAGAAGGGCCGGGCAGGGCGAGACCCGCAAGACCTTATTACCAAAGAGTTGACCCTTGCAATGGAGAATGCAGTTCATAAAATCGTTACGGACATCCGGGCAAACTTTTGTTTGCTGGTATATTAAGGAGATGCTATTATGAGTATCAATCCCATTCACAAAGCGCCCTACACAAATTTCCATGACCTCAATCTTGATTGGATTATTGAGGTGCTGAATGAGTTTAATACCAGACTGACAAACTTTGTCAATCTGGCTACAATCAAGTATGCGGACCCCATCCAGTGGGACATTACTAGCCAGTATGAAGCAAACACCGTGGTTGTGGACAGCAACGGAAACGCATATCTGTCTGTGCGGCCTGTGCCGTCCGGTGTTTCTCTGGACCGGACGGAGTTTTGGACAAAAATTGCCAATTTCGACGAACTCTGGGCCAATGTGAAAAAAGCCGTCACTCCCAACGATGAGGGCCATAGCCCTACCGCGACAGCTGCAAGAGCTGCCAACGATCTTGTCTGGGTCAACGGGGCGTTGGTACGTGTCACTAGAGCAATGATAGCCGGTGAGGCCTATGTACCCGGATCCAACTGCGTGAGCAGCTCCACAAATGAAGTTTTGCATTACCTTATTACCGCGCTCAATGAGGGCTTGAGCGCAGAGCAAACGGCCCGGGAGGATGCCGACAACCAGCTTCAGACGGATATCGCCGCAGAGCAGACGGCCCGGGAGGATGCCGACAACCAGCTTCAGACGGCTATCGCCGCAGAGCAGACGGCCCGGGAGGATGCCGACAACCAGCTTCAGACGGCCATTGAGGCAGAGACAACGGCCAGAGAGAACGCCGACACCGGCCTTCAGAACAGTATTGACCAGTTACAGCAGGATGCTAAAAACGCCCTTGACTACGCTAACGTAAAAAGCTACGGCGCCAAGGGTGACGGCACTACCGATGACACTACGGCGTTCTCGACGGCCATTGCATCCGGCAAAGACCTGTTTATTCCTGACGGCGAGTACATTATCACCGGTGCAATTAACATCGGATCGCCGCTCATGACAAGTAAAGCTATCGTGGTAGCGTCGGGCGTAATGTTGACGATTGGCGAACCTGTGGCCCCCTGCACCTTGCACTTCCGACAGAAAAATGGCGGCAAATTTGCAGTCAAAGCGGGAGAGACTATTGCAGATTGGTTCATCGATACCAGTATCGCAGATGTGTTCCGCGGGGGCTCAATTCAGACCTTTACAGGTACAATCAAGTTCCCGACAGCCGGTAACTGGAGCACCGCGGCAGGGGCACTTACAGCCGATACAATTTATAAAATTGATGCACCTGTAAGAGTTAACAACCACACAACTTATGACTTCTGTAATAATGTTGTGAGCTTTGGCCCTAATGGTGTCATCAATATAACGGGCGACAGCCCCACATCTCATGTGGAGAGACTGTCGGTGCGCAATGCTACTTTTGTCGCAACCGAAGAAAGCGTACAGGAATTTTTTGCCGTACAGCACGCAGAGCGCGTCACTATTGACAATATACATTGTATTGGTGGCCGACGCGTGGCACGGTATGTCAACACGATCAATATATACACGGCCAACTTGGTTCATGATACATTCTATGCGTCGGCGAACCCCTATTCGTCGTTTCTGCTGGACGAGACCAGTGGAGGGGCAACCGGAATTAGTGGCAATGCGTCCATCAGATTTTATAACTGTATCAGCAGTTTTAGCAATCTGACGGGGGACAGTCAGCAATTTAACCTGCACAACGCCGATGACATGCGCGACGTCTACATTGATAGTTGCGAGTGCGCGTCTGCTACAACAGCAATACAAATTTTTACTAAAAGTGGTGGTAACCCCGTATGGAATATCTGGATTACTGGTTATATCGCGGACCAGTGCAACCGCGGACTGTATGTCAACAATGCAGGAGGCAGCCAGATCACTGTTGAAGGTTGCTATTTCAATGCAAAAGACCGTTTGGTCGAATTTGCGAGCTCCTCTGGCGTGATAAGCAACTGCCAATTTATCGGTTCGCAATCTTGCGTAGGAGTTCAGCTGACGAATGCGAGAGGGTGCGTTATTGATAATTGCCAGTTTATCAATGTGGATCAATGTATTGTGGCATCGCAGTCTACCGCATGTCAGATTACAAAAAACCTAGTTCGGCGCACTACAAAATTCGCAGATACAGCCGCTTTTTCTTTCCTTAACGGCAGTACCGACAACAGAATTTTTCTTAATTCGATTATCCCTCTTGATTCCGCACAATTCTACACAGCCGGTATGCGCTTTGATTCAACCGGACAACGAAACATCATTGGAAGTAATGTCGTAGCAGGTACCGAGCTGTCTAACCAGGAAAGTGA
>OLSD01002352.1_pt1 | contig 13409 bp, 9 predicted proteins | sample 1672211 | NCBI WGS metagenome assembly OLSD01 (sample SAMEA3136659, study PRJEB25190) | human gut metagenome | reverse complement strand
CCAGCCTCTCGGCCATTACCTTTTCAAGTTCCTCTTTGACGATGAGGTTTTGGACTCCGACTTTTATCTTGGTTATTTTCTCTTTCTTGATGATAACGCAGATATTGCTCTTGGTCATACCGTATTTCTCGGCTGCATCTGCTGTGGTGCAATAGGCACCGCTTGCTTTCAAGTCAGGACGGAAGATGTCATCAAGATGTTTCTTTGAATAATAGGTCTTGCCATATTCTCGTTTGGTGGGAATATGGCGACGGTATGCTTGGGTGCGCAATGATTCCTTGGTTGTGGAGTAGAGAGTTTCCACCTCCTCGGTCGTGAGCCACTCTGTTAGGGCTTCTATCTCGGCAGTAACTCCGAAAAGTTCATCCATGTGTTTACGGCAATAATAGTTCTTCCCCGCAATCTTGCACATGGGTATGTCGTTTCTCTTGGCTGATGTGTATAGCCATGACTTCCTTACCTTGTAGGTAGCCATGACATCCTCACCAGAGATGTATTCGAGCGGTTCGGAAAACCTCATACCTATTTTGGGTATGTGCTTGTTGTCTTTCTTTGATGAAAGGGAAGATGATGGAGTGGATGACCTTTTGCCTACTTTGTTTTGGGAAGACCCAGGTAACACTCTATGGTAGGGATTGCCAGCCAGCATCTGTTCGATGTCTGCCTTGCGGATGAATACCATTCTACTGCTGATGCGAGATGCTGCGAGTTTTCCTTCGTTAACCAATTTGTAAACGTACTGGCGCGTACATCCCATGAGGATGGCAGCCTTTGAAAAAGTGAGATACTCCTGGCTTGCGATGTCAATGACAGGCTCTACTGCTTTGATAAAGTCCTGTCGTTTCTTCTTGCGCTGAGCCTTTGCTGCCTCGGCACAATGTTCTGAGCAATACTTCTGCGAACCGCTGTTGCAAGTGAACTCCTTGCCGCAGAAAGCACATTTTCTTGTCTTTCTCATTCGATTCCAAATTATGTGGTTTTACATTCTTTTCGTATAAACCACCACGGAGTAAACTCATGTAAACCGATGACAACCCTTGTCAACTCCTTCCACGATATTTCTTTTTTCAAACGAGACCACTTCCTTTCTTCTTTCCCTTTAGTATTCGAGTCAACCAAAGTAAACGTTTGTAAACCTTTGTCAACTCTGTCCACGAGATAGCAAAATAAAAGCTCCCTAAATTCTCCGCGGTAGAAATACGTTGCAAAAATAAGCGGAAAATCGGGAACCACCAAATAGCAAGTTCGAAGTGTTAAAATCTAAATATGCCTGTGTTTCAATAGTTTATATTTAGTTAGTTTTTGTTGTTCATGGTAGTTTAGGAGTCTCTAAATACATATATGTATCAGACTTCATCGATTTTGTGGTGAAGTCTTTGCTTATTATGAGAGACTGCAACTTAGGACAATCGGAAAACATAGCTCTCATAGTTTCCACCATTTCCGTATTAAAGCTCGAAAGGTCGAGAGACTGCAACTTAGGACAATCGGAAAACATATTGCTCATATTTGTCACCTTTTCCGCATTAAAATTTGAAAGGTTGATAGACTGCAAATTAGAACAATCGTAAAACATATAGTGCATATCTGTCACCATTGCCGCATTAAAATTTGAAAGATTGATAGACTGCAAATTAGAACAATCGTAAAACATATAGCGCATATCTGTCACCATTGCCGCATTAAAGTTTGAAAGGTCAAGAGACTGCAGCTTTTCACATCTGTAGAACATATATGACATATCAGTCATCTCTGAAGTATTCAGATACGAAATATTTTCTATTTCTGCCAGATACCCAAAATCATAGAACCACATGTAGCCTGTCGTAGGTTTCGCATCCTTGAACGACTCGTCGAACACTACCTTTGTGGTAGATGATCTCTTATCTTTCCACCCTGGCTCATTATCACCAGTATTAAGTTCATACTCGCCGTTGCTTCCGTCAATAGTTCTTTTGTATTCACTAACGAAGAAAGTCAGCGTGCCGTCAGCATATTTCGCCCACGGACGGTTTGCGTATGCCTTGTCGCGGAAATATCCACCAACAATCTTGGCATAGGTCTTGTCATAAGTCTTATTGTCATACGCAATGTCGCCGGAGAGAGAAAAACAATTATAGAACATCTGATTAGAAGATGTTACATTGCTCGTCGTAAACTTATCGCTCGCATAGATTGCATTTAATTTGTTACAGTATTCGAACATATATGACATATTTTCCACATTTGCAGTGTTGAAGCTTGAAAGGTCGAGAGACTGTAGTTCCCGACATTGACCAAACATATCCTCCATATTTGTTACGTTCTCCGTGTTGAAGTTTGAAAGGTCGAGAGACTGCATATTACGACAATAGTAGAACATTTTATACATATCTGTTACGTTCTCCGTGTTGAAGCTTGAAACGTCGAGAGACTGTAGTTTACTACAACTATAAAACATACCTTTCATATTTTCTACTTTTGCCGTATTAAAGTTTGAGACATCGAGAGACAGCAGATTTTCACACCAGTAGAACATAAAACTCATATTTGTTACGTTCTCCGTATTGAAGTTAGAAAGGTCGAGAGAATGTAATCTCCAACAATCAGCAAACATATTGTCCATATTTTTCACCTTTGCAGTATTAAAGTTTGAGACGTCGAGAGACTGCAGATTTTTACATTTGCGGAACATAACAGACATATCTGTTACGTTCTCCGTATTGAAGTTTGAGACGTCGAGAGACTGCAGATTTTCACATCCGTAGAACATATATGACATATCGGTCATCTCTGAAGTGTTCAAATACGAGATGTTTTCTATTGTTACAAGATTTTTACAAGATGAGAACCAGTAGCTGCCTGTAGTAGGACGCGCTATTTTGAACGACTCATCGAACACCACTTTGGTAATGTCTGTCTTATGGTCAGTAATCCACCCTGGATAATCTGAACCAATATTAAGTTTATATTCGCCGTTGCTTCCGTCAATAGTTTTTTTGAATTCACTAACGAAGAAAGTCAGCGTGCCGTCAGCATATTTCGCCCACGGACGGTTTGCGTAAGCCTTGTTGCGGAAGTATCCACCGTCAATCTTGGCATAGGTCTTGTCTACATGATTCTGGTCATACGCAATGTCACCGGAGAGAGAGTCACAGTAAAGGAACATTTGTCTTGAATCGTATTCAGATACATTATCAGTCGTAAACAAATTGCTCGCATAGATAGACACCAATTTATTGCAATTAAAGAACATGCGGAGCATTTTATTAACTTTCTTTGTATTGAAACTTGAAAGATCGAGAGACTGCAAAATAAAGCAATCTTCGAACATAGAGTACATATTTTTTACTTCCTCCGTATTGAAGTTTGAAAGATCAAGAGACTGCAATTTTTTGCATCCATAAAACATTCTCTCCATAGTCCACACTTTCTCTGTATTGAAACTTGATAGCTTAATGGATTGTAAATCAGAACATTCTAGGAACATAGCTTCCATATCTTTCACCTTTGCCGTATTGAAGTTTGAAAGGTCAAGAGACTGTATTTTTGAACAGTTCCAGAACATACTACTCATGTAAGTCATCTCAGAAGTGTTCAGATTCTGGAGATTCTCTATGTTCTCTAAGTTTTCCATACCAGCAAACCACTTGTAGCCTGTCTCAGGTCTCGCATCCTTAAACGACTCATTGAACACGACCTTGGTAATGTCAGTCTTATGGTATTTATACCACTCTGGTTCAAAAGTACCACTATTAAGTTCATACTCTCCAGTGCCCAATGAACTTTTCTCACCGTAGTAGAACGTCAGCGTGCCGTCGGCATACTTCGCCCACGGCCTTACCCAGGCATACATGCCTACACTTACCCCCCACAAGAAGGAGCACCGTTAGCATCACGAGTCTGCATGCGAACCCAAGAGAAAGCTTACGGAAAATTTTAATAGTTTTCATAATAGTATTGCAGTTTATGTTTATGATTATTATTTATTACAGTTATTCTTTTATTCTTTGCTATAGAGAATCGGATGACTCTTGCAACAGTTGCAAATTTATGCCAACAGGCAAACCGCCAGTCCTGTTACCACCACGAAGACGAAGCCAAGGAAGAGCCAGATATAAAACCGCTCCCTACGGGCGAAATCATACATTGAGAACCGCTCACTGGGATGGTCGTCGAGATATGTACAGTAGTTGTGCGTCATGACATACCCTGTAACGGCAGCGACAATGATGATGAACAGAATGACGGAAAATGCCGTCAGTTCATCACTCGAGAAAGTTGACGTAAATTTTTCCATGCCACAAATTTATGAACATTCCAAGGAAAAAGATGTAGCTTTGGTGAGGAAAAGTATAGCTTTCGTGTTGTTTAGGTGTAGCTTTCGTGGGGAAAGTTACATGTAATGAGGGAAAGCTACACCTTTTTTTTGCCCTATCCTTTTAATTCATCAGATATTTTGAGAGAAATACGACTTTTAGAACACTTTTCTCAGAACCCCTTATTTTACAAGCTTTTCAGCCGAGCTATGCTTTTCGGGGAGCAAAGCATAGCTTTTCGGGGAGCAAAGCATAGCTTCTCTCCCGAAAAAGCATAGCTTCTTGCCAAAAGAAGCATTGCTTGACTCTCGTGGTATATGTTTTCTTTACAAAATAAAGAGAAAAAATGTTCTAAACTCCTTATTGGTTAAAACCATTCAAAAAAATTACTACTTTTGTTCTTCACGCCATGCAGTAGGCGTGCATCCCAACTTTGCCTTGAAGATGCGGTAAAGCTGTGTGCGGGCAGAGAAGCCACACTCGGCAGAGATAACATCATTGCTGTAGTCCGGAAAATTCTTCATCATCTCTTTGGCGGCATTAAAGCGGATGTCGCTGAGCCATACCCGGAAGGTGGAACCTAAGCACTGGTCGAAATAACGGGTCAGCTCATTCTTCGATATATGCAGGGAGCAGGAGAGCGAGAGCATATTTACGGCACTGTCTTTATAACCTTGCTCCTTGCACCACTTGTCGAGCAACTTGCCTATCTGTTCGCAGCGTTCGGCAGAAAGAGTGGTTGGCTGACCTTCGGTTGAGACGCCATTGCTTGCTGAAGACGACTCCGAGTCTGTCAGTTCCTCTGATTTATTGGCTAAATCCATTTCCGGTGTTTCAGCCATACTTTCTGTATCCATATCCAAGAGTTCTTCTGTAGGAACATAGCTGCTGCCGAGCGAGATGAACGTAACATTGAAGAACAACAACGCCAGGAGCACCACAGGACCTATAATATATAATAAGGTGGTGGAGAGGATTGCTGCCGGCATGAAGAGCACCGTGGAACCGAGGATAAAGAGACTCGCACGTGAATAGCGCACGTAGGGCAGCATGTCGGAAGCCGTTAGCGTTTCGAGCATCTTGCGGCGCTTCGTCATCTCCCGGATGTTTGCTGCTACAAAATATACCATGCTGACGCTATAGAAGAAAAGCATGACATACAGCCATATACCGATGTGCAGGTTGCCGGAACGCCAATATCCAAAGGCAAACGTCATAAGGATTGCTGCATACAACAGGCTGCTGACCGTATTTATACCGCGGCGGCGGTTGTGTGTTGCCTCTACATTATATATAGCCTTGGATATTAGAGTGAAGCAAGGGGTATACACAAGCATGTTTACCACTGCTCCCGTATCGTCGCCCGATGCCCGCAGTCCTAAACGCATCTGCAACAGATACTGCACGGCAAAACCGATGAAGGCAAAGAACAGCATCCAGCGCGAACGCTCGTAGCGCTTGTTCTTCCATTTTGCATGAATACTGCTCAGCCCGATAAAGGCGGCATTGACAAGCATGAAAATGAAACAGGCAAACTGAAGTAGAAACAAGGAATTCATGGCTATCTTTTTTAGAAAAAAAAACTTTGGTTCTTTACTTTTCTTTTATGCTCTTCCCCTTCTCGTATGCCTTGTTGGCAATGCGGTTGATGATGGCTTCGGCATTGTCCTGCGCCATCTCTCCTATCGAACTGCAACGGCTGTACTGCGAAGCCTGTTCAGGAGTGGCTGAGAATATTCCGCAAAGCAACAGCTCCATGTTGCGCTTATACTCGCTCACCATAGTGGAATAGAATTCATCGCCACGACATGCAAAGCGCATCAGTTCCATAGCAGAAACATTGCCGCCAGACATGAATTTCTTCAGCTCTTCTTCCACCTCTTCCTCAAGATAGTTCATACGGGAGAAGGCATAAAATGCCTCTTCGTTGAATGTCTGAGAGTATTTCTCGAAATGTTTGACAACAAACTGCTTCACGCTCTTCGGCTCATACACGCTCATATCATTGGGGTCATCGGCGTATGCCTCTATGATGCCCAAAGTGAAATACTTAAAAAAAGTGCGCACCACGGCGGCGAGCACTTTGTCTTTTTCTATCTTTTCCATAATCATTCGAATGTCTTGAATTCATACCCCTCAGCCTTCAGCCACCTCAACGCTTCGGGCAGGGCGTAATGAAGCTTGTCGATGCTCTTCAACGAATCGTGGAACGTGATTATCGACCCGTTGCGCGCGTATCGCTTCACGTTGTTCACTACGTCGTCAGCCGTCATCCACTTACTGTAGTCGCGCGTCACGAGGTCCCACATCACGATGCGGTATTTCCTGCCTATCCAGAAATACTGTTCCCATCTCATCCAGCCGTGGGGCGGACGGAACAGATGGCTCTTTATCAATTCGTTCGCCTTCTCCACATTCGCACTGTATGCCTTGGTCGAATGTTTGAATCCTCCCCAGTGGTTGAACGTATGGTTGCCCACCTGATGCCCTGCTTCAACAATCTGCTTATAGAGTTCGGGATGCTTCCTCACATTGTCGCCCACCATGAAGAATGTGGCGTGTATGTTGAATTCCGATAAAGTCTTGAGGATAAAGGGAGTTGCCTCTGGGATAGGACCGTCGTCGAAGGTGAGGTAAACCGCCTTCTCCTTCTTGTCCATTCTCCATGTGGCCCTGGGATAAAGCCAGCGCAGCCACATTGCGGGTTGCTCTATTATCATATATTATTCGTTCGGTATGAAAGAGGTTTATCCGAACGAAGTCCGGCAGCACCATGACTCTGCATGATGCGCCAGACTTCATTCCGTTATTGCCTTTTTACTGTAAGGGTTGTCCGCCCTTCGCTTCATAAATTCTCATATAGTTGGAAAGGCTGCGCTGCAAGGCCTTTGCCATGCCTGGGTCAAAGAGTGCAGCAGACTCCGATGCCTTGTTGAGCACGTAGAACTGGAGCATTATCTCCTGCTGCGACATGAGGAAGCGGTTGGTATCGAGCTTCAGATACCAGTCGATATACTGCTTTGCCTTCTTCGTCACGGCGTTGAGCATATACTTTGCCTTCGCCTTGTTGCCTACCAGGGCGTATGCCTCAGCATAGTCGAGACCACCGCTCATGAAGTTCACCGGCACATTGTATTCCGGTATCATCTTGTCGGCATAGGCAAGCACCTGCTTGGCCTTGGCCGTCTTTCCTTCGAGCACGAGATGCATGGCAAGTGTGGCCATCAGCTTGCGGTGGGTATAACACATCCTCATCACCGTCTCGTCGAGATAGAGGCCCGGTTTGCTGAGTCCGCCGAACTTGAAGCGTTTCATCACGTTGTTGTAGACCTTCTCCGTATCGAAATTCTTCGCTCCGCTCTTGTTCGTGGTGAACGGCGAGATACGGTTGGCGAGTCCCTCCTGTATGAAGTTGTCTCCCAGATTCATGTAATTCTCCGCACCCACGGTGGTTGCCACGTATATCGGGCGCACCCAGTTGCTCTGTGCGATGAGCTCGAGCATCATCAGGTCGCTCTTGTAGAGAGCTCTCTTGCCCTTCAGCGAGATTACCATCTTATCCGGAATAGTGTCCGAAGCCATCATCATGCCGCTCTTCTTCACAGCCTCCTTGTCGATTGTCATATAGAGGGTGTCCGTAGGGATGATATGGGTCTCGGCATCCTTGCTGCGCACCCAATACTTCAGTATGTTCTTCAGTTCAAACGGATTCTCGCCCCACTGGGCCTTTGCCTGTTCCGGATGCTCGGCATAGAGCTTCTGCACCTCAGCCTTCAGCTCCGGATGCACCTCCACGTATTCATTGGTACCCGAACAGTAGTCGAGTCGCGGCCAAGTGATAGGCAGCGAAGGCGAATCGTATGCCGGGCGCACCATCTGGTCGATATACCAGTCGGTCTGCAGATATGACAGGTTGCAGACGCGGGCGTCGGTTCTGATGCCCTCCGTATCCTGGTCATACCAGAGCGGGAAGGTGTCATTGTCTCCGTTGGTGAAGATTATTGGGTTACCCTTGTCCTGCAAGGACATCAGATAGTTCTGTCCGAAATCGCGGCAGGTGTAGCGTCCGCTGCGGTCGTGGTCGTCCCAGGTCTGGCTTGCCATCTGTATCGGCACGAGTAGACAGACAACCGAAACGATTGCCGTAACGGCAGTGCTCTCCACCTTGAACTTCCTCTTAAGCAAGTCGAGGATGGCAGCTACTCCCATACCACACCATATAGCGAAGGCATAGAACGAGCCGGCATAAGCATAGTCGCGCTCACGCGGCTGCATCGGCGTCTGGTTGAGGTAAATCACGATGGCAAGACCCGTCATGAAGAAGAGGAAGAACACCACCCAGAACTGCTGGGTTCCCTTCTCTCCCCTGGCCAGTCCCTGCCAGAACAGACCGAGCAGTCCGAGCAGAAGCGGCAGACAGTAGAACACGTTGTGCCCCTTGTTCGTCTTCAGGTCATCAGGCAGCTGGCTCTGGTCACCGAGGCGCAGGTTGTCAAGGAACGGAATACCTGAAATCCAGTTGCCATGCTCCAGTTCGCCGTTGCCCTGCAGGTCGTTCTGCCTTCCGGCAAAGTTCCACATGAAATAGCGCCAGTACATGAAGTTGCACTGATAAGACAGGAAGAACCTGATATTGTCAATCTGCGAAGGCATCTTCACCTGGACCATCTCGCCACAGCGGTCGTAGTCCACCATATGACCGTCCACTCCGCCCATCCAACTCTCGTAGGCATCGGCATGTGAAGAGTCATACATACGCGGGAACAGCATATTCTGTGCATACTTGTATTTATCCTTTGTGCTCACGATGAAGTATGAATCCTTCTCGTCCTTCGAAGCCTTCTCCTTACGCTGGTATACGGGGGCTCCCGTAGACTTGGCCGGCACGCAGTAGTCGCCGTCGCGGTCGAAAGCCACCTGCGATGTATATGCCTGCCCGTAGAACAGAGGACGGTCGCCATACTGGTCGCGGCTCAGATAGCTGCCCAGCGTGAAGATATCCTCTGGGGAGTTCTGGTCCATCGGCGGATTCGCCGTGGAACGGATCACGATAACCGTATATGTGGAATATCCTATCATCAGCATCAGCATCGAGAGCAGCATAGTGTTCTTGATACGCGCGCTGACGATAGGCTTGCCTGCCTTCTTCAGCTTGAGCAGATAGAAGAGCACCGCCATAACGACTACGCCGATGAAGAACGCCGACCATCCGAAGCCATAGAACGGAATACCCAACATGCCCACAGAAAGCACGAACGAAAGATTTCCGCGCATAGGGCTCCTGTCGGTATAGCTCTCGTATATGGCCCATATCACGGTGGCTATCAGCAGGATGATATAAATAATGACACCGGTATTGAACTGGAATCCGAGCGTATTCACAAAGAACAGCTCAAACCATCCGCCCACCTTGATGATGCCCGGCACCACACCATAAAGAATGGCAGCAACAAGGGCAAACGACACCATAAGTGCCACGAGAGCACCCTTGGCATTGGCATTGGGGAACTTGCGGAAATAGAACACAAGCACGATTGCCGGAACACAGAGCAGGTTCAGCAGGTGTACGCCGATACTCAAGCCCGTCATATATGTGATGAGCACGAGCCAGCGGTCGCTGTGGGGCTCGTCGGCATGGTCTTCCCATTTCAGGATGAGCCAGAAGACAATAGCCGTGAAAGCTGACGAATAGGCATAAACCTCACCCTCGACGGCACTGAACCAGAACGTATCGCTGAACGTATATATCAGAGCGCCCACCATTCCGCTCGCCTCGATGGCGATAAGTTTGGAGAGACTCATGTCGCTCCAGTCCTTGAGCAGGAGCTTCCTCGTAAGATGGGTGATGCTCCAGAAAAGGAACAGGATACACGTGGCACTTAGCAGTGCACTCATCGTGTTCACCATCCTCGCCACTTGCGACGGGTCGCTGGCAAACTGAGAAAAGAGGTTTGCCGTGAGCATGAAGAAAGGTGCGCCAGGCGGGTGGCCTACCTCCAATTTATAACCTGTAGTAATAAACTCAGGACAGTCCCAAAAGCTGGCTGTCGGTTCGATAGTGCTGCAATACACGAAGGCGGCGATAAAGAAAGCCAGCCATCCGAAGATATTGTCAACTAATCTAAACTGCTTCATCAAGTTGTATTGTTGTTAATGTTTATAATTCCCTACAATTCATTATATCTTGCAAAATTAAGCATTTCCCACTGATAATGATTACATTTTTTAAATTTTAACCTTAAAAAATTCCTCACCACACATATCCCGACATCCTACAAGTCCACAGTCATAAATGCGCTCCGCCAAATTCCATGCGCCAATACATACATATTTATATTGTTCGGTTTGACGTTTACCGGATTCACTTTACAGTTCCGTCAGATTACTTCCTTTGCCCAATGCTCCCTCACCGCCTGGCCATGGCCACGTAGACAAGTACCCTACCCAACCTCACATCACATCAATAAAGAAAACGCAGAACTCTAAAAGGCCTACAGATTGATTTAAATCAATATCCAAAGATTAATTTCATTTTTTACACTATTTATTTTGCCATATCAATAAAACTCTCTACCTTTGCACTCGCAATTCAGAAATGAGTTGTTTTTCATAATGGTTAATATCGCGGAGTGGAGCAGTTGGTAGCTCGCCAGGCTCATAACCTGGAGGTCGCATGTTCGAGTCCTGCCTCCGCAACTAATAACGACATAACAAGTTCTTAAGCAACGAGTTATGTCGTTTTTTATTTTAGGGTGCGACAAATCTGCGACAAAGATAATAAGGAATCAAATAATATTGTTTAGTTTGATATTTAATCGCTTTCATACAATCTACACAAATTGTTTATACAACATTTCATGGTCTGCCTAAGCGACTGTGGTTCCATCACTTCTATCATCGTCCCATAGCTCTGCAACTCCATTATGAAGTCGTAGGTGGGACGGAGCGTAAGCTCGAAGTCGGCATAGTCGTTGCAAGAACAAAGTTCTTTCTGTGAGAGATGCAACGGAAGAGAACGCATGTAGTGCTGGTGCTCACCAAAGGCACGGACGACAATTCGTTGCACGGGTATATCCTTGTTTAATACTACGCCGAAGAATGTGGAGAAATAGTCTTTGGCATTGAAGTCGGCAGGGAGTTTGAAATGTTCTTTCGTTATTTCGATATTCTCAAACCTGTCAAGTCCGTAGATACGCAACCTGTCTTCGTTGATGCTGAGCGCCAACACGTACCAACGCTTCTGGAACATTTTCAGACAGTATGGCGCAATGGGGAATGTATAGGAGTTCTTGTAGTGGAAATTCCGATAAGTAGCCATTATGATGTTGTTGCCCTTCATGGCATCAACAATATCCGTAAGGAAATGACGGCTCGACGGAATCTCCTCTACAAGGATGCGGTCTTTGAGCAACGTATTTTGTGACAACGTATTGGCAGTAGAATAGGTATCGAGCAGCCAACGCAACAGTTCGCCATTGGCAAGACATTCTGGGTTGGAGATGTAGTAACGATAGCCTCCCTTTAGCCGGCAGTCGATATTCACCCCAAGCGACATGAGTATGTTGTCTTTCCAACGGTTGAAGGTCTGGCGCGGAAGAGGTTCGCCATAGCTTATGCTTTCGTCAAGCTCCCATTTGTCGCTGAGTTCCTTCAGCGACAGCCCGTGGCTACCAGCACGATATAGAGCGTTGACCACCCAAATGTATTTTTCAAGTGTTGTCATGCGGACACCATGTATTTAGAATTAATGAAATGTTTAAGTGTCCAAAGTTACAAAAAAAAATTTTAGTCATTACATCCATGCTAGAAAATCACTCCTTATATGTTGCATAATCGTATTCCACGGAGATTTCCACATTAAAATCACGCACCCATAAAAGGTCAAAGATTGAGAAGCATGTATGTTCATAGAGGTTGTGGAACGGATATATGAGATGCATGTCGGAAGTCAGCTCTGGGCTTAACCCTTCATTCCAGTTGTCAGTCTTCTCGCTCAAGTAGAGCATGTTATTTTCCGATTCGGGTTCACCACCGCTATATTGCCATCCAGACGAGATTACCCCATCTTGATAAAATGGCACAAAATCATCATATACGCCACACAAGATATTCCAAATCTCTTTTTCGTATTTTGACTGTTTGGGATGTAAAGGAGAAAACTGATATGCCATGAAGCACTTGCCTATGGCAGTAACGTCATGGTCAGCTGCCGTCTGCTTCACTGCATTATAGGCAGAGATGACGGCAAGGCGCATTTGCAACAGTTGCTCCGTCATGGCTTTGTTGAACTCATTTAGCAACTGCTTATAATTGTCATCCATAACAAACTCCTTGTCGAGCAACCGCTTGCGCACGGCAAGCAGTTGCTTAATTGCCTCTTTCTCTGCTTCGCAGTAATAGCAATGCTGTTCATACTGCCAATATAGATTACATATTTTAGCTTCGATAAAATCAATAGTTGGCAATCTGAATATTTCCTGTGCTGCCATACTTAATCTTGATTTAAAATGTCGTTTAACCTTATATAGATTTCATCTTCCACTTCATACGGAACAATCGTGAAGTGCGTATTGCCGTTCAGCATAGCCGAAAGATTAGCCTTGCTCTTGTTGTAGAAAACAAACACTGGGATGCCGTGTGCTTCGGCATAACCAAGTTCATAGCCAACGCCAAGCGACGGACATGTACATTCGGCTATCACCATGTCGCACTCTCGAAGCCATCCCGTATCCCGCTCGTATATATGAGTGTCGACGGCCTTCGTCTGGGCTTTAAGACTCATGTTTGACTTGCCTATGTGCTCTGTCAGTACGACATTGGTTCTTTTCATGTAGTCTATCATTCTCTTATACAAGGCTGCATCGTCCCTGCCACCACGAATAGATCCGGCAAAATATATTTTCCTGTTCATAGTCACTGTTTTTTTACTACAAATTACATACTGTAAAAAGCGAAATCTATCCGCAAGTCCTCGCCAAGCGTATCGTCTGCTTTCAAGCAAAACTGCGGTTCACTGACACTTCTGAACAACAAACGTTGCAAAGTTTCAAGTTCTCGTGGCTGGAGAGGATGCTTTGGTGAGGCACTTATGCTTATTATACTATTGTGTTG
>OLSD01002345.1_pt1 | contig 13442 bp, 8 predicted proteins | sample 1672211 | NCBI WGS metagenome assembly OLSD01 (sample SAMEA3136659, study PRJEB25190) | human gut metagenome | reverse complement strand
AGATCGGCGTGCTGAAGGTGCTGGGCACCGTTCGCAGCGACATCTTCAAGATGTTCCTGACGGAAGCACTGATCGTGGGCGTGATAGGCGGCGCGGCGGGCTTGGTGCTGAGCTTTATCGCCAAGTGGCTGATACCGGTGATCTTCGCGTCCCGTGAGCTGCGGTGCGTGCTGCCCTGGTGGCTGGCGGTCTGCGGCGTGGTGTTTTCCGGCTGCGTGGCCATTGCCGCCGCTTGGATCCCCGCACGAAAGGCAACGCTGATCAGCCCCAACGAGGCCATCCGCTCTGAGTGAGGTAACGATATGAAGAAGATATGCTGTGTAGTGCTGGCAATGCTCTGCATCCTGCCGTGTCTGGCGGGCTGCGGGAAAGCGAATACCGCCAATGAGGAGCCGCTGATCCGTAGCTTCGTGATCGGCAACAGCACGGCGGAGATCCAGACCCATACAGAGGATGGCGAAACGCGCTATGTGATCGCCATTACGCTGCCGACGGACACGGATTTTACCCGCTGTGCCGCAAATGTGGAGCTCGCCCCGGATGCGGTGCTGTCCATGGATAGTCCCTGCATCGTGAACGATCTGGGCGGGCGGCCCATCTTGAATTTGACGTTGGCAGAGCGTGATCTGGTAGTCACCCGTGGTGAGCTAAGTCAGACTTACAGTTTTCAGGTCGGATTAGAATGAGGGATAGTTCAATGAAAAAGATTTCAATTGTCTTTACAGTGCTTATTATCGCACTGCTATCAATGCTGACAGCCTGTGGAAAACAGGCGGATGATCCTGCCGGAGCTGATGGTACATCGGCGGATGCCATTTCTTCAGTAAGCATCAATGGCGTATCATGCCGTGTCGATGCTGAGAAAAATCCGGGCGGGCAGGAAACTGGAATGCTGTTCAGCATTTCCATCCCGAAATCAGAGGTTCAGGACGAAACGAATGTTGCCCTGACGCTGGAGCTTGGCTCCGATTGGTCGATTTCAGAGGATAGTAATTGTATAGTACAGATGGATGGCAGTAATGTCATTGTGGATTTGAGTGAAGAAGTGCCGGTAATTATCTTAAAGGCTGACGCCATGGATACGACACGCTGCTACCATCTGACTGTAGAATAGTAGGAAGTTCTATGTTTGCTTTTCTGATATTACGGAGGTGATGCCAATGGGCTAACGACGGTGAGCAACATTATGTTTAACAAAAAAGAAAAAACTCATGAAAGGAATTATAAGAAATGAAAAGTACCATTTCTAAGCGCCTTGTAGCGCTGTGCATGGCATTTGCCATGATGTTCTCCTTGATGACCGTTGTTCACGCAGATACCACCGTCAACGATGGCCTGTCTGCTCCCACTACCCATTCTGAGGCAGATAAGCCGGCTGAGGTATCTTCCATTCTTGTTGGGTCTACGACTGCCTACTACGAGACGGATGACAACACCGGCAATACCACTTACATCCGTGCCCAGCTGACTGGCAAGACCGAGTATGATCTGAAGAACGCTGCGGTTACTGTCAATCTGCAGGATAGTAGCACTACCGTTAAGCTGGATGGCACCGCCATTGATGGTGGCACAGCTCGTACCTTCACGACGAACCTGATGAATAAGGCACATACCCTTACCATCGGCTCGACCGATTATGTTCTGGCGGCCGGTCTGCCCAGCGGTCAGGTTGGCATTGATTCGAACGATCCTCTTGGCTTGGGTACTGTAACGATGGCCGGAACGGCCATGAATGTCTATGGCGCCAATGTTCAGAACCCCTTCATGGGCAATACCTACTTTGTTAATAGAAGCACCAACTGGACTTTCATTAACTACTTCATTTCCAAGGTTCTGCCTGAGGGTACGGAGTTGAACAGTGTTGCTACTACCTATACTCTTAAGGACGGCGCGAAGATCTCCGGCGCTGGTGCCACAGATGTTACTGCTGCAAGCTATACCTTCAACTTCACTGCAGGCAATATTCTCACCGTTGCAAACGACACCGAGAGCCGTACCTACAATGCCCAGCTTGCTGTCGAGGGTCAGTCTGTTATCGTTCAGAGAGATCCTACTACTGGTATCCGCAACTATGATGTTGATTTGACTGAGGTCATTAATTCCACCTATTATAGTGATACGACCATTAAAAACAAGGTCGATGAAATCGTGACCGCTTGGAACGCCTATATTGCTGAACCGCACACCTTTGATGCTGGTACCAGCGTCATGGCCGTTCTGCAGGATTTTGACGAATGGGCAACCGAGAACGAGGATCCGGAAACACGTGAAAGCTATTTTACCGGCACTTCTGACTTCGGCGGCGGCTCCTACCTGTCCAAGCTGAACAACCTGAACTGGAACGATTGCGGCAGCATGGGTGGCTATATGTATACCAATGATGCCAACGGCTTGTACAATGCAAACATTGAAGGCCTTAACACACGAACCGGCAAGTCTTCCATTCCCATGGTGGCGGCCAACAACATGACGTTTACCAGTTCTACCCGTATCGTGTGGTTCTTCACGGTGAACTATTCCAATTGGTTCTAACCTGACGATAGAACTTATTAGAAGGCACTAAACGACAGAGAAGAGCGGGCGGGAGGGTTCCCCACCCGCCCGCTCTTCATTTTATCTATCGGAAAGGGGAACCTTAAAATGAAAGTTTTTCGGCGTATCTCAATGTGGTTGCTGACTCTGATCATGCTCTTTTCCTGCGTCACGCCGGTAAGCGCACTGGAGTCACAGCATACAAGATGGCCGGTTTTCAGTGAGTTAGCAGAGGACCGCTATATAGCAGGTGGCGGTTATGTCCATTTTAATGGGTGGAGCAGCGGGGCTTACTTTGGTACAGTCAATAATGCGTATGTACAATTGACGTTACCGGAGGGGACGACCAACCTCAATTTATCGCCTGCATATTTTACTAACACAACAGGCGCACCGAATTGGACGGATACCGGTATTCGCTTTGAAGATACTACGTTTCGTTACCGTATCGAGCCGCTGAACGAAGGAACGGCGGACTATTCCCAGACACAGTTCTGGCGCTTCTATGATGCTAAGTCAGATCGCAGTGTCGTATTGCCTGTGATCACAATTGTTGAGAATGCCGCTGAAGAGGAAAAAACGGTTGATAAGCTGGAGGCGTATACCGCCCGGGCGGAAAAACTGGTTTCGACCATGAAGCAGTTTGACGAGGTATTCGACGCGTTGGTAGACTCCCAAAATGCCGCATCAGTACAATATGGCGGCCGCCATCCCAGTGATGTCAATCTGGCCTGCATTGTGGCCAATATGATCCAGATCGCCTTTGACATCCAGATCAGTTGGCCTGATACGCATAGTTATTGGGTCGAAGGTACTGGCTGGTCAACGGCTACCGCCGCTGATATCATCAAGCACTGGACGACCTATAAGATGCCTGGTACGGAGAAACCTGCCTGCAATTCAGGTGATAAGATCTCGCAGTATCAAGTAAAGCAATTGGACATGCTTCTGGATGTGGTCGCGCCGTATTATCTGAATTATCTGGAGAACCACCGTATTGTAGAGCCTACTGTCACATACTATGCAGTTGGTGGATCACGGGGATTGATCGACACCGCCAGCAAAACAATAACGCTTCGGTTGCCGGAAGATACCGATTGGAACAAGCTTCCCGCGCCTACGGTAAAAACCAACGATGAATGTCAATTCACCCAGAACATTGGCAGCTTGAGCGATGGACAAGTAATCGCTGCGGTAACACCGGGTGACCGTGCAACAGGCACCTATTATAATGGCAGTGATACTACTGGATACGGATTCAAAAAGAATCTGAGCCAAAGATGGACGATCAACGTCGAAGAGGGAACTCCTTACACAAAGGTACTTACCTTTGACATCGAAACAGCTGATGGTAAAGTTCGCTCTGCCCGCATCACGGATGGCGAGGACGGAAGCAACGGGACGATCAAGCTGAATCTGCCGGTCGGAATCGATTTGACCTCGTTGTCCCCTGAGGTGGATTATGCCGGTGAAGGCTTCTATTACACTGTTGACGACCAGAGAAGTGATAAAACCGAAGAGATCGACTTTACTAAGAAAATCGGACTGGTCGTTTACAACACGGAGTACGAGACAGAGGCCACATATGACGTTTTCGTCACGGCGGAAAAATCTGTGGAGAATGACATTCTCTCTTACAAGATTGGCGATGCGGTCGGTACGATCTCCGGCAGTAGTGTGTCCATAACGATTCCGTATGCCACAGACCTTACCACGGCAGAGCCGGAGATAACGGTATCCGAATTTGCGAAAGTGACACAGACGCCCGCAGAGCTTCAGGTCGGTGAAAATCACTATACCGTGACCGCAGGAAACGGCGCTGAGCAGGACTATATCGTGACGATCACCCGCACTCCGGTAGCGACGGGGCGGCAGATCAAGTCTTTCCGCTATGGCGGGTATGAAGCCACGATCAACGAAGGTACGGCTGAGATCACCATGACGCTGCCAAAGGGTATCTCTCCTGTTTTCGCGCCGACCATCGAAATTTCCGAGTTTGCCACAGTTTCTCCGGCCTCCGGCGAAGTGCAGGATTTCAGCTCGCCTGTCAAGTATAAGGTCACGGCACAGAACAAGGCGTCTAAAACCTATACGGTCAAGGTCGCGATATCCTCTGAGGCTGCTCCCAATGCGTATATAGGCAAGCTTGAGCAGGTTCGTAACAATATCATCACCCGGTATCGCAGTGAAGCGAATGATGACTGGGAGTGGATGGACCTCGGCTTCTATGAAGACCGGCCAGAAAACTACAACACCTCCGAACACCCCTTCGACATTGCCGCAAAGCTTGCGAAGCTGGACACAACCACAAACGTGGCAATGACCGAGTTTGACCGTACCATCATGATGCTGACTGCCCGCGGCTTTGACTGCACGAAGCTCTCGCAGTACAACAATGGAGAACCGTACATTGACAGCAAGAACAACGAGATCGACAACCTTGTCGCAGCGCTCTACAACTATTCCGGTGAGTACACCATCAACGGCCCCATTTTTGCGTTGCTGGCTTTGGATATGGGAAACTACACCATTCCTGATAATGCCAGATGGACGCGGGAGAACCTGATCAATGTCATTCTGGACTATGGCAATTATGACGAGTTCGGCATTGACATGGTGGGAGCTATCATGTACTCTCTGGCACCCTATCAGAATGATGCTGCTTATGGTGCGCAGATAAAGGAAAAGCTGAACTTGTGCCTGGAAATCATCCTGAGAAAGATGAATTCCGACTTTTCCTTTGGCGCGTGGGGTGCGACCAACAGCGAGTCTGCCGCATGGGTCATGATGGGCCTTTGCAGTATGGGCATCGACTGGAATGCCGATCCCCGATTCTCGGATGGTCAGGGTCACAGTGCGCTGCAGCACTGGATGGACAACTTCGTCAACGTAAACGGCGGCTATTTCCATCATACGACCAGCGTGACCAACGATGCCATGGCAACCTATCAGGGCTGCTATGCCACCATGTGGTATCTCAAATTCCTGGAGAAAGGTCAGGGGACTCCCTGCTACTTCTATTACCACCGGTTTGATTTCGCCCGTGAACTGTCTACGGATGCCTCCATCACCGACTTCGAGATCGAAGGAAAGAAGGGCGTTATCACCGAGGGCGGCGAAGGCGGCGAGAATACCATCACTGTTACGGTGCCCAACGGTATGCCCCTGACGAACCTGACTCCGAAGGTGACGATGGCGGAAGGTGCGACATTGCTGGCTCCGAGTCTGCCTACGACCTTTGTGGAAGGCGTTAAGCAGCCGTTTACCGTGCTGGCCGAGGACGGAAAGACCACCAAGACCTATTATGTCACCGTGAATCATGGTGATGTGGGCGCTTCCGGTGCCGAGTTGGATGCCAGCAGCATTAAGCTGAAAAACGGTGTACTGAACGTAATGGACATTCTGGAGAAGAAAGTCACCAAGGCGTCCGATGGAGCAACGGAGATCCTGCTTACGGTGAGAGCCGGTGTGGATACCTCAAAGATGTATCTCAGCGCCAGCATCTCCTATGCAGCGACAGTTGATCCCTCTCTGGATGGTAAGGATGCGATGAACTTCTCCAACTGGCAGACCTTCACCGTGACTTCCAGCGATAAGACGGTACAGAATACCTACCGTATTAAGGTCGTATCCAAGGCGCAGGCGGAGATTACCAGTTTCCGTGTTCAGGCGGTCGGTGAATGGTACAATGGTGTCATCGACAATGCCAAGAGCACCATCACTGTCACCGGTGTGGACGATTCCAAGCTGACCAGCACCAAGCTGGTCACGGACATCGAATTCACCGGAAAGACTTGTTCGCCGACCTCCGGTATCGCTGTGGACTTTGCCAATGCGGTCACGTTTACGTTGGGCGGCGACAATGATTTGGCAAGCCGCACCTACACCGTCACTGTGCTGAATAAGAGCGGTCAGCAGATCTCCGCCAAGAGCAGCGGAGGCGATGATGATACGCCCATCACCAGCACAGCGAAGATCACAGGCTTCTCCGTCCTGGGTGTGGAGGGTGAGATCGACCAGAGTGCCGGAACCATCACGGTCAAGCTGCCGGTGGGAACGAATGTCACGGCGGTCGCGCCGGTCGTTACCGTTCCTGCGGGAGCCGTGGTCAGTCCGGTATCCGGTGAGGTCGTGAATCTCAGCAACCAGTCGATATACACCGTAACGCTGGGTACGGAAAGCAGAAACTATACCGTCACCGTTATCTTTGAGCGCAGCATTTCCCAGCAGCTCTGGGATAAGGTGGCAGAAAACAGCGACGTAGCGGATCACCAGACCAGCTACGGACACAGATTTAATTAAGCAGAAAGGAGAGAGCCATGAAAGCAACGAAATGGCAAAGGGCAGTATCACTGCTCCTTTGCCTGCTCATGGCGATGAGCTTCCTTACGGTTACCGCACCCAAAGCGTATGCGGCAGACGATGCCACAGCGGCAGAAGTAACGTGGGCACAATTAACGAGTTTCAAGTTGGCAGATGAGTCCTATGTCTACAACGACTACACGGCGAAAAACCGCAATACTGCGTGGGAGATCAAGAGTATATACATTGATAATTACTCTGAACTCGTCACAAGAACAGACCGTGGTGATCGTCCCTATGCGGGAGAGATTCAGATCACAGTTAAGCCTCCTGTCACTGTAGAAGATGGCACGGTAACAAGCACGGCTGCCACAACGATACCCACTGAAATATGGGTGGCAAAAACTGATTTTTCCGGAGTTGTAACGAAGGAAGGAACTATCGCTGCAAACAATCTGAAAATGGTTCAGGATGTTGCGGGGACTTATAAGAGTAGCGCTTATAAGACGGAAGTTGCGATTAACTACGGTGATAGTAAGATTGTTTACTACAGCCTACTTATGACAGTTGACGCGGGAAGCGGCGATACGAACACCGCGCCTGCTCTCAAGGCCGGTGTGGATAGTAGTGCGACCGCTACGACCACGGTGGATACGGCCTGGACGCTGAATCTGGCTGACATCTTCGAGGATGCGGACAACGACCCCCTGAGCTACAAGGTGAGTGTGAACGGCGCCGCTCCTGTTGACGCGGATGCCAATTACAGCTACAAGCCCACCAAAGCCGGTGAGACGACCACGCTGGTGTTCACCGCCAACGACGGCAAGGCCGACAGTCCGACGTATACTGTGACCCTGACTGCCACAGCGGTGAGCGAAGTAACCTATGCAATTACCGCCACGGTCGAAGGATCGTATATAATCAGTGTCGGGAACAAGACTTCACCGATGGGAAAAACTGAGATCACAGTAAACGGTACGTCTGCCAGCGAAGCAAAAGAAGGCGATCCCGTTGTGGTCAAGGCCATTCCTCAAAAGTACAGATTCGCTAATATTGATGACTTATTCGATGCCAAGTTCGACCATTGGGAAGTGGTGGCAGGGCCGACAGGTTTATTGTCCGACCCTGAATTGAAGAAAGCGGATCTAGAGTTCAACATGCCGGCAGAGACTGTCTCACTTAAAGCTGTGTTTGTGGCAGTCGGATCACAAGTCACTTTGACCGCAAACAATTTTGATGCGGGTGATGTGGCATTAAAGATTGGAGACTGGCAAACGGTTGCATCGACATACGATTCCACCTCTGGACAGCACAAGTACAACTCCGTTACTCGGACAGTGATTGCTGGTGCGAAAGTCTCTGCGTATATTGATACGGCCCCTACAGCTAATGCTGGCTTTAAACTGGACAGTTGGGAGATCAAAAACGTAACAAAGAATGAGATAGTAGTTCCTGAATATGTAGCATCGAATCATCCTGCAGACGGAAGTTCCTACATGATACCTTATTTTACCGTTGACGGAACCTCAGACTATGAGATCAAAGCCATCTTTAAAGCGAAGGACCATGGTAATGTGAATGTCACGGTAAATGATGAGAGCATGGGTACTGCCACTGCTCAGATCGGTGCAGGAGAGGCGGCTACAAGTATTAACGACGTAGTTGAAGGAACGGAAGTCAAGCTGCAGGCGCAGCCCAATCTCGGATATGTCTTCCAGGGTTGGAGTGCGACTTATGGTTCCGATAACACTCAGGTTGTTATTGCGAATAGCACTGCAGCTCAGACAACCTTCGTTATGCCGGCAACCAATCGTCAGCCCGTCAATGTGGTTGCCACCTTCGCGGAAGACCCCAACTATTTGAGCGAGGAATGTGTTCTGGAATCGGTGCTACTGTTGAATCATAGCGGTAATACCTTTGAAGGCGATCAGGATGGCACGGCATTTACAGTTACCCTGCCGGCTGATGCGGACGCATCCAATCTGGCCAATATGGTTCTTAAGCTGACGTATTCCAAGAATGCCAAGGTCTTTAGAGATGGAGATACAGCGGCGTGGAATGCGAACGGACAAGCCTGCAATATGACGTTGGGCACAGTCACAAAGTTCGTCGTGCGTTCGCAGAAGGATCTTACGGAAGGCAACGAAGGTCCTACCCGGGAGTACACCATTACCATTCAGAAAGCTGCGTCGCCCGGTACACCCACCCTGTCCAACGGCTCCGCTACCCGCACCAGCAAGACCGGTGCAACCGTGAAGTTCACCTCCAGCGAGGCAGGCAACTACTTCTACAAGGTGGTGGATCACGGCGCGACAGCTCCCACTGCGGATGAAATCATGAAATCCACCACTAAGGGTACGGCCAGCACGGGTGAGATAACCTTCACCCTCAGCAATCTGACTGAGGATGCACGCGACATCTACATCGTGGTCGTAAGCGCAGCCGGTGGTGAGAGCGCACCCCTGAAGGTGGAGATCCCCGCCTATGGCAGTGGCACTGATACGCCTGATACCGGCGCGTATAAGATTTCGATAAGGGCACCCAAGGGTGGTACGATCACCACTAACCGCACCAAGGCGGATGCGGGTGAGGAGATCATCGTTACCGTAACGCCCGACAACGGCTATCAGATGGTGTCTGGTTCTCTGTCCTATACGCTGGAAACAGCGGGCGGCGAAACCAAAACCATCAGTAACGGACGCTTTACCATGCCTGCGGGCGATGTGTCTATCACCTGCAAGTGGGAGACTGCCACAACGACCGCCAAGGGCATCACCAGCTTCTCCATCAATGGCGTGGCCGGTGCGGTGAACAACAGCACCAATACCATTACCATCACCATGCCCCGCGGCACAGATGTGACGAAGCTGACCCCAGTTATCGCCACAAACGGTGTCAAGTCCCTAACGCCCGGTAACGGCGAGACGGTGAACTTCACCAATGCCGTGACCTACACCGTCGCCATGGAGGATGGCAGCAGCAAGACCTATACTGTCACGGTCTACGTGGACAAGGGGACGCTGGCCGATCAGTTTTGGGATAAGCTGACTGATTTCGCCACCCAAGTTCCCTGGTGGCAGTATGCCGAAAAGCAGCAGAGCACCAGCAAGTATCCCAAGTATTGGTAAGTAGATGGCTCCCGACCCCACAGACACCCTGAAATACCAATCGCAAAACGAACAAAAGAGCAGCCATTCCTAGGAATGGCTGCTCTTTCTCTGTAATGACTCAGGCACGGGCGTGATGGGCGTTGGCCTCCCCGTGTGCCTGAACCCCGCCTACCCCCACGGCATGACACTATGGGGCTCTGAAGGGGCTGAGTGCGACTGCGAAAGCAATTGCTATACGCCGCGCGACTCACGAAACGTAAATACGCATTTGATGTGTCAGAGCAGGGATGCCAGTTAAGCATTGAGCCAGTTGTCGAGAATAGGCCGCATCGGTTGAATAAATGAAGGAAGACCACTTGCCGAAAACAGCAGGTAGCCTTCCCTTAGATAGAGAGTGATTTCCTTGGAATTTGTCCTTCCGAACGTATTGACAATATACTCGATTATGCTACGCTGGGATTAGGGGGCAGGTGCGGGGGTACGAAGTTACATTTCCCCGCCTGAGCGTGACTGTCTAGGCCGCTGGGGTCACTGCGGAGTTGCGGAAGGCACGGTGCTCGTGCCACTTCCTTGCTCAGACCGCTTTTTGAGCCCCAAATCTCCATCTGAATACTCATTAATGATGGTAGAAATTTCATCGTCAACCCGAAGAACAGTCAAAGAAGCATAGCGCAGATTATTTCTCCAATCCTTTCTGCGAAAGGTTTGCTTTACATCCTCAAAGGCGTTTTCGCTATTAAGAATGATAATCATATGAACCGTCGAAATATTCTCGTTGGATAGCAAGTTGAAGACAACATCTGAGGCAAGTGTGTCACGGCCTTTGAAGTAATAGAAGAACCATGCTTCTTCATTTGTGCTATTAATCAGAAAATAGCGCATATTCTCATAGCTTTTTTCTGAATCTTCCGTATCTTCCAAGTGCTTTGGTGGATAAGGAATAAGGCCAGCCGTTTCAAATGTTCCTTCTATAAAGCGAGTCAGACGCTCACCATAGTAGATTTGTTGCCAAGACCAAATTAACTCAATTAGTTCTCGTGCGTTTCTTATATACCTTGCTAAATCAATATCCAACCCCAGTCTATATGCTACCCGATTCCATTCTGCTTTTGATTTTACATTATCTGTCCTTAGAAATCGAGAAAACAGGCTTGGGGCGAGTTCATATTTGGTTGCAATATCCACCTGCGAAACTCTTGGATTTTGCTGTAGGAACAAGTTGATTACATCTTTTACCAGTTGAGGATCTTTGGGGAAATTATCTCTACTTCCTGTAATTTCCATCGTTCGCATATAGTAGTCTTCAAATTTTTCCAATTCTTTTGGCATCTTTGCATCTTCACCCATATACAAACCTCCCAATTTGTTTGATTAATAGTACCACAAGAACGAAAAAAAGTCAACGTAAGATAAGCGAAATGGCGTTTGGCAGAAATGATTGTATTAACATTTTGAGTGTTATGATTTATTTTTTTACATCTATATATTGACTTTTATCGCCACCTGTGTTATTTTAGAGGAGAAGACAGATAGTCTTCAAGTTATTTCTCTGAAATAACGACAAAATACGGGCCGGCTCGCCCGGAATCAACGCCTGCGGAGATACATCTATCTACGAAACAGGAAGTGGCTGATAGCCATCAGAGCCTTAAGCAAGAGTACGGGAAGGCCGTCTCGGAATTTACGCCTGTGGAAATGCTATCATTGACGAAGCAGGAAGGCTGAACGAAAAGCCTCGGCCAATAAAAAAGCACCTCCCGCTTGCCGGCGGGAGGTGCAGGATACAAGACAGCGAGAAGCCATCAAGTACCAGTGCAAGGTTATTTTATCATGGCGTCTCGGAAAAATCAATTAGAAAAGGAGACGCCATGAATCCCATTTTACTCGATCGCCGGGACTCGGCGAAATACTTAGGGATCTCAGTTTCAAATCTTGACCGCCTTCGCGCAGCGGGGGAACTTCCTGCTGTCCAATACCGGCGCAAGGGAAACGTCCGCTATCGCGAAGAGGATTTGAGGAAATTTATCGAACAGCGGCTTGATGGCGTGGCTCGCGGCAGAGCGGATTTTTGCCCCAGCTTTCGCGGTGGTAATGGAAAGAGGGGGGCGTAATTGATGCCCCGGAGAAAAGAAAAGACAGTAGTTCGAAATGGAATCGAGTACTATTATAAAAGCATTCGCGATGAACGCGGAAAGTATATCACTGTCTATGGTAGAACAATTGCAGAGCGCGACGAGAAGGTAAAAAAGCGGGAGGCCGAGATTCGTCTTCGCCGCAAAATTAAGGAATTCCCAACTTTCAGCGAACGCGCAACGGAGTGGCTGTCGGATAAGTCCGCTGACCTAAAGCGGAACACCTATAACAATTATGAACAGATCATCCGCACACACTTCATCCCTGTGCTTGGTGACAAGCGATTGATCGACATCACCGGCGAAGATATAAAGAAGGCTATGGCTGTAGCAGAGGCGCAGTCCGCGTCCGTTTATCGCAAGGCTTCTATGCTAATCAAACAGATTTTTGCCGATGCCCTCACCTGTGATTTGATCCAGGTTGACCCAACGACAAAGTATACCTTTAAACGCGTGAGGCGCGAAAAAGAGGATACAGGGGAGGAATACTTGACGGATGCGCAGGTTGCCACGCTACTTGCCGCGATCAAAGGAATTTATCCTCTGGAAACGTTTGTCAAATTGGGGCTTTATGCAGGACTGCGGCGCGAGGAGTCTCTGGCACTCCAATGGGACTGCGTTGATCTCAATGCGGACACTCCGCAGATCGAGGTTACGCGTACATGTATCTTTTGCCACAATCGTCCGGAGATTTCCAATGTGACCAAGACCGCAGCTGGCCACCGTAATATACCTATTCCAGTGCCCCTTTTCAATCATTTGAAAGGAATCAAAAAGAGCGTTGCCTCTGATTTCGTCATTTGTAATAGCAGTGGACTTCCCTTAAGTGAGACTCAGTTCCGGAATATGTGGCGAAAGATAAAGCGACGCAGCGTTGGACCGGACGAATATATCCGCTATAAACAGCATGGAAAGAAGTCTCATTCCGTCAATCGGGAAGCAGGCCGGACTGCTGCCCACAATCCCAATGTACGCTATATCATTGACTTCCCGGTTAAAACACACATGCTTCGAAAGACCTATATCACAAACCTGATTTATAGTGGGGTCGATGTTCGCACGGTAATGGATTATGCCGGGCACAAGAATCCCGATGTTACCCTCAAAATCTACGCACAGGCCAAGAGCGCAGAAAAACGGACAGAGTCTGCAAAGCAGATCAATGAGGTTTTCCCGTCCGATCCTACCACATAACTATCCCCCGCAGGCACCATACGCACACCTTAAAAGACAAAATCGACGACAAATTTCATTCGTCAAACCCGCAAGTCGTTGCAAATACAAGGGTTTCTGCCAAGTGAGCGTAAGAAGTACGGTCTCAAAGCAGCTCGTCGCGCTCCGCAGTTCAGCAAGCGATAATCGACTG